>CERE01012838.1_pt1 | contig 18580 bp, 19 predicted proteins | sample 530911 | NCBI WGS metagenome assembly CERE01 (sample SAMEA2621092, study PRJEB7988) | marine metagenome | biome: marine biome (ENVO:00000447); feature: mesopelagic zone (ENVO:00000213); material: "saline water (ENVO:00002010), including plankton (ENVO:xxxxxxxx)" | depth 800 m
ATCGGCACCAACCTCCAGGCCCTGGATCTTGTTATCTTCCTCACCCTTGGCTGTGAGCATGATAATCGGCACGTCGGCAGTCAGCTCGTCGCGCTTGAGGCGTCTGGCCAGCTCGATACCGGTGGTGCCGGGCAGCATCCAGTCGAGCAGGATCAGATCGGGCTTGCTGTCGACGATACAGGCGTGGGCCTGTTGTGTATTTTCAGCTTCGAGGCAGGTGTAGCCCGCCATCTCCAGGGCCACCGCGATCATTTCGCGGATCGGAGCTTCGTCATCAACGATCAAAATGCTTTTGCCAGACATGGTTCACCGTCTTGTTGCCGCTGTGAGTCATGCGCCGATTAGATAACACTTTTATTTCAGTTGTATGACGCCGCAACGACGGGCTTTTATTGATGCAGCGGCTCCGGGTCAGTCAAGCCAGTAGTTCAGTGCGATTCCCATGAAAACCAGCATGCCCGCCCAGTGGTTGGCCAGAAAGGCGCTGAGGCAGGCGTTACGGTCCCGGTCGCGGATCAGCCAGTGCTGCCAGGCAAAGCCCAGCGTCATGCCCAGCAGGCCGAGGTAGTAGTATAGCCCCAGCTCAAAACGCAGCCCGGTCAGTAGCAGGCAGATGAGAGTCAGCCCCTGCAGCAGGCCGATGATCAGCTTGTCGGCCTCGCCGAACAGGATGGCGGTCGACTTGATGCCGATGCGCAAGTCATCTTCGCGGTCGCACATGGCGTATTCGGTGTCGTAGGCCACGGTCCAGAGCAGATTGGCGAGAAATACCAGCCAAAGCGGAAGCGGCAGCGCCTCGGCCTGGGCCGCAAAGGCCATCGGAATCGCCCAGGAGAAGGCCGCGCCCAGAATCACCTGCGGATAAAAGGTGAAGCGCTTGCAGAAGGGATATAGGGCGGCCAGGGCTACGCCAACGAAGGCCAGCTTGATGGTCAGGGCGTTGGTGAGCAGCACCAGCAGGCCGCTCAGTGCGACCAGAATGGCGAAGGTGATCAGGGCCTGGTGTTCGCTGATACGCCCTGTGGCCAGCGGGCGCTCTCGGGTACGTTGGACGTGGCCGTCGAAGTGGCGGTCTGCGTAGTCGTTGATGACGCAGCCTGCGGCGCGCATCAGGATGACGCCGACGACGAAAATGATCAGCGTGCTGATATCCGGAACCCCCTCGGCGGCCAGCCAGAGTGCCCAGAGTGTTGGCCAGAGCAGCAGGTAGGTGCCGATCGGGCGGTCCAGCCGCATCAGCTGAATGTAGTCATTGACCTTGGGGTTGATGCGCGCAATGGGTTTGATCAGCAGGCCAAGCAAAAGCGGTTCTCCCGTGAGAAGACAGACACTCAGGTGCCGGCCAGCGGCCAGCCCTGCAAGAATACTTCACATACCAGCAGCTGCAACTTGCCATCCGAGAAGTGCGAGCGGCGTGCCCACAGGCCCTCGCTTCGCCAGCTGGCCGGCAGCCGGTCGGCGGGGTAGCGGCTGATCTCGATCGGCCCCCGGCGGATCTGCGGGTTACGGAACAGCAGGTGACCCAGGCTGGTTGTGCCCAGACTGTCGAGCTCCACCGCTGCATTGCCCAGCGCACTGGTCGGTGCAACCGAGCGGGCGTAGACCCGGGGCGCTCCCGCCGTATGCAGCAACACCTCTCTGGTCCATACCAGGGTGCCGGGAGACAGCCCGAGGGCCGCAGCTTCGTCATCATGGGCGGGCTCGGGTGCCTGCTTCAGCAGTTCGACACGAAAGTCCTGGTCGCCGGCCTCGGTCAATCTGAGGGTGAGCGATCCTTCGTGGCAAAGCCAGTCGAATAGGGGAGCATCCGGAGGCGCGGGGTGGCGCTTGGCGGGATACCAGTCAGGCAGCATATCGGGCATGGGTGACGCGCAGGCAGCGTGGAAAAAGTGGGTAAAGGGTACCACGAAAGCCCTCTGCGGCGGGCACGGTCCGGCTGGCCTTGGACTTGCAGGGTAATTGCGGTAGTGTCGCGAAACCTTAGTTCTGAACACCGTGGGAAACAAGCATGAAGAAGTGGCAGTGTATCGTGTGTGGATTCATCTATGACGAGGCCGAGGGCTGGCCGGATGACGGTATTGCCCCCGGCACCCGCTGGGAAGATGTACCTGCGGACTGGATGTGTCCGGACTGCGGCGTCGGCAAGGAAGATTTCGAGATGATCGAGATCGGCTGAGCCTGCCTTTGTTCCAACTCATGTCACTGCAGGAGATGCCACGTGTCTGACAACGCCCCCCTGGTCATCATTGGCACAGGTCTGGCCGGGTATAACCTGGCCAAGGAATTTCGCAAGCTCGATGCCGAGCGCCCGTTAATGCTGATCAGTGCCGATGACGGCCGGTTCTATTCAAAACCGCTGTTGTCGACCGGCTTTGCCAAGGGCAAGGAAGCCGATGAGCTGGCCATGCAGGATGCCGAGGCCATGGCCGAACAGTTGGGTGCCCAGGTGCTGACCGGGCAGCAGGTGACCGCCATCGATACCCGTGAGCGCCTGGTTCGCCTGGGTGACCGCAGCCTGCCCTACAGTGATCTGGTGCTCGCGACCGGCGCGCAGGTGCGCACACTGCCCTGGCGTGAGGCGCTGGGCGAACGTCTTCTGTCGATCAATGATCTGGCCGACTATGGCCGGTTCCGTGCGGCGCTGAAAGGGCGTCGGAGTGTGCTGATCGTAGGTGCCGGCCTGATCGGTTGCGAGTTCGCCAATGACCTGCGCCTCGGCGGTTTCGAGGTGACTGTGGTGGCGTCCGATCCCTGGTTGATGCCGCAACTGTTGCCGGAGCAGGCTGCGGCTGCAGTGCAGGCCGGACTGGAAGAACTTGGCGTTGAATTTCATCTCGGTTGTGCGATCGAGAACATGGTGCTGGAGGGCGACGGCCTGCGGGTGCGACTCGATTCCGGCGTTGAGCTGGTCGCTGATCAGGGGCTGTCGGCGATTGGCCTGGTTCCGCGCTCGGAACTGGCTGAAGCCGCCGGGCTGTCGGCAGGGCGCGGCGTGCAGGTGGACAGGCAGCTGCGCACCAGTGATCCGCATGTCTATGCGCTGGGCGATTGCGCCGAGGTGGCAGGCCTCAACCTGATGTACGTGATGCCGCTGATGACCTCGGCGCGGGCGCTGGCAAAAACCCTCAGCGGCACGCCGACCGAATTGAGCTATCCGGCGATGCCGATCATGGTCAAGACGCCGGCCTGTCCCCTGGTGGTAACGCCGCCGTTGAGTGGCGTTGCCGGAAGCTGGCAGTGCGACGCCGAGGGGCGTGACGTACGCGCGCGTTTTGTCGACGCCAACGGTCAGCTGCATGGCTTTGCGCTGACCGGTGCCGCTGTTGCAGAGAAGCTGCAGTTGACCCGCGAATTGCCCGCCTGGCTGGGCTGATCCGACCGACAATGTGGGACAGTTTGGCCTTTTGTCGGGAAAATCCGTGATTTCGCCCGGCTTCAGGCCTGCGACGACTGGCGAAACGAATTCAGTCGTGCCATGCTGAGCGAGCCTTGACAGACGGCCCGACCGGGCTCGGGAGCGTCTGGCAGGCCCGCCCCGAGGACGCGGCGGTCACAACAAAAACAACAGACAATGAGGCTTTATATGCGCAAACCAGATCTCGCAGCGGCGATTGCCGAAAAGGCGGACCTGAGCAAGGATCAGGCTAATCGAGTACTCAACGCCGTACTGGACGAAATTACCCAGGCGCTGAGCAACAAGGACTCCGTAACACTTGTCGGTTTCGGTACTTTCCTGCAGCGTCATCGTGGCGCACGCACCGGCAAAAATCCCCAGACCGGTGCACCGGTCAAGATCAAGGCCAGCAATACCGTTTCCTTCAAGCCGGGCAAAAGCCTGCGCGACGCGGTCAACTGAGTCTGATTTCCGCGCCAGGGGCCCAGTCGGGCCCCTGCCACCCGGCTCATGTCAGTCCCGGGCATTGCCCTGATAGCGGCTAACCAGTGAGCGCAGCGCATCGCGCGCATCCAGCACCTTGTGTACTACCTTGTCTGCGCTTTCCCGTTCCAGCCCGAGGCGTTGCAGCAGTGCATCCGCAATGGGTAGTCGTGGACCGCTGCCGATACCGTGTTCGCTGAGCAGCGCCAGTGACAGGTAGATCAGGTTGGCGTACACGCAATCGTCGCCTGCGTAATGGGCGTTGTGCTGCTGACGCAGGGCGGTGCAGACCTCGTCTGGCATGTCCCAGTAGCGCATCAGCCAGCTGCCGATCTGGTCGCGGGTAACGCCGATCAGGTGCTGCTCGATCTGGTGAGGCTGGACATGCGGATTGGCTTCGATGTGGCGGCAGATCAGCTGGAAGTAGGGCGGAAAGATATATGCCAGCACCAGATAGCCGAAGTTGTGCAGCAGGCCACACAGGTAGTTCAGGCCCATTTCCGGGCGCCGTTCCCGCGGCATGGCCTTGGCCAGTCCTTCGATCACCGCGGCCGTGTAGATGGCCTGCTCCCAGTAAGGGGTAGCGCGGTCAGGCGCATCGTTGGGCAGCTTGAAGGTCTTGCCCAGCGCCAGACCAACCGCCAGATTGATTACCAGATCAAAGCCCAGCACCCGGCCGATGGCGTCCTCGACCGAACGAATCTTGCCCGGAGCGGCGTAGTAGGGTGAAGCGGCCCAGCTGACGACCTGCGCCGCCAGGCTCGGATCGGTTTCGACCACGTCGGCCAGATCGTCTACACCGGCATCCGGGTTGACCCGCAGCTTCATCACCTTCTGCGCGGTTTCCGGCAGGGGCGGAATCTCGATGGTTTCTTCCAGGCGCTGCTTCATGCGCAGGGCAGTGAAGTTCTGCACGGCGTTGCTGAGGTCCTGATCATCCTGCGCGGTGCTGATTGCCCGGGTATCCAGGCTGGCCAGCGGGACCGCAAACTGGGCCAGACTGACCTTGGCCAGCAGCGTGCGGGCATCGGCCTGATTAAGTACCAGGCTCCAGCCATCCAGCCCGCTGTCGAGAATCAGCTCGCTGTGATCCAGCAAGCTGCGCTCACAGACACAGGGCGAGTTGAACAGGATTGGCAGGCCCGGCAGCTGGTTCAGCTGATGCTTGCTGAGGATGCGCTGCAGTTCGCGGTTGCGTACCGGCTCCAGCTGGCGTCCGAGCAGGGCGCCGAGGGCCTTGAGGTCGAGCAGATGGTCTTTCGGGATCAGGGTCAGCACGGTGCCAACGCTGTCGCATAGCAGGCTCGCCTGAATACGCTGCGAGGCAGGCCAATTGCCGTTGGCGGGGCGCAGCTGATAGGCGATCCCCTGCTGTTGCAGCAGTTTTTCAATCAGATCGGGCAGGCTGGCGCCAAGTGGCTCGGAAGCGGCGGTATTATTCATTATCTGTTCCTTGCTGAGTCAGGCGGTGCTGGTGCCCCGGTGTTGCTGGATGCTTGCTTGATTCTAGCGGCTCGTCTGAGTGCAGCATAGCTGCACTCAGACCTGGGCAAAATGCTGGCCGTCGGCTATCCAGCGATCCAGCAGCGGTTGTACCCGCTCCGGGTGGCTGCGCGCGAGTTGCTGCGCCGCCTGCTGGACGTCCGGCAGCAGATCGGCATCACGCACCAGATCGGCAATCCGGAACTGCACCAGGCCGGTCTGCCTGGTCCCCAGTACCTCGCCGGGGCCGCGCAGGGCCAAGTCCTTTTCGGCGATGACGAAACCGTCGGTGCTTTCGCGCATGATGCCCAGTCGCTCGCGCCCAAGGGCCGATAACGGCGCATGATAGAGCAGCACGCAGTGGCTGGCGGCGCTGCCGCGTCCGACCCGTCCGCGCAGCTGGTGCAGCTGGGCCAGGCCCAGACGTTCCGGATTTTCGATAATCATCAGGCTGGCGTTGGGCACATCCACGCCAACCTCGATCACCGTAGTGGCGACCAGCAGGTGCAGGTCGCCTTCCTTGAAGGCGGCCATGATCTCGGCCTTTTCAGCCGGCTTCATGCGCCCGTGAATCAGGCCGATGGAGAGTTCCGGCAGGGCTTCGCAGAGCGACTCCCAGGTTGCCTCTGCCGCTTGCGCCTGCAGTTGTTCGGATTCTTCGATCAGGGTGCAGACCCAGTAGGCCTGTCGACCCTCGGCGCAGCCGGCGCGAACCCGCTCGATGACCTCCGCGCGGCGGCTATCGGAAATCAGTACGGTATTGACCGGGGTGCGTCCGGGCGGCAGTTCGTCGAGGATCGAGGTGTCCAGGTCGGCGTAGGCGCTCATGGCGAGGGTGCGCGGGATCGGTGTGGCGGTCATGATCAGCTGATGCGGCGAGACACCGCCCGCGGCACCCTTGTCGCGCAGCGCCAGGCGCTGCTGGACGCCAAAGCGATGCTGTTCGTCGATGATTGCCAGGCCCAGATTGCGGAACTGCACGTCGTCCTGGAACAGCGCGTGAGTGCCGACAATCATCACCGCCTCGCCGCTGGCGATCAGTTGCAGCTGGTTGCTGCGCGCCTTGCCCTTCAGTTTGCCGGCGATCCAGGCCACTGACAGGCCGAGTGCGGCAAACCAGCGCTGGAAGTTGTTGAAGTGCTGCTCGGCCAGAATCTCGGTCGGTGCCATCAGCGCCACCTGCCAGCCGGCTTCGATGGCCTGCAATGCGGCGAGCGCGGCAACGACGGTCTTGCCGGCACCGACATCGCCCTGCACCAGACGCAGCATGGGCCGTGGTTGGGCCAGATCAAGCAGGATCTCGTCAGCCACCCGGCGCTGGGCGCCGGTCAGCGGAAAGCCCAGCTGCGCGACAAAGCGGTCGGCCAGCTCACCGGCAGCGCGCATCGGCGGCGCCTTGTGCGCCCGCATCTGGGCGCGCAGCCGCAGCATGGCCAGTTGATGGGCCATCAACTCCTCGAACGCCAGTCGGTGCTGGGCCCAGTGGCGGCCGTCCTGCAGGGCCTCGAGGTCGATGTCCGGCGGCGGGCGGTGCAGCAGCTGTACGGCTTCGCGCAGCGGCGGCAGCTGATAGGCCTCGGCCAGCTCCGGCGGCAGCCATTCGGTCAGGTGATTGCCTTTGGCGAGCCAGGCCAGCGCCGCGTCACTGAGACTGCGCAGACGCTGTTGCGACAGCCCTTCGGTGGCGGGGTAAATCGGTGTCAGGGTATCGCTGACCGGCAACGCCTCAGCGCCGTCGAGGTTGTGCAGCTCTGGGTGATAGATTTCCAGTCCGGAGGCGCCCGGCCGTACTTCGCCATAGCAGCGCCAGCGGCTGCCGCGGCTGAGGTTGGCCTTGAGCGCGGCGGAAAAATAGTAGAAGCGCAGGCTGAGGGTACCGCTGCCGTCCTGAATGCGGCAGAGCAGGCTGCGGCGCCGGCCCATGACCACCTCAGCGCCGAGCACTGTGCCTTCGATGACCGCGTCGAGCCCGGGGCGTAACGCGCCAATCGGCGTGACACGGGTGCGATCCTGATAGCGCATCGGCAGGTGAAACAGCAGATCCTGTACCGATGACAGGCCGAGCCGGTCCAGTTTGTCCGCGAGGGCTGGACCAATCCCCTTGAGCACGGTCAGCGGTGTCTGTTCACCCACGCTGTCTCTGGCTCCGTATCAGCTTGACGGTTGATTGACCGAGCACAGACGAATCGAGTCGCTGAGCAGCTCAATGGCTTTCGGACGCGGAAAGCTGGCACGCCAGGCAATGGCGACGGTGCGATACGGCGCTGGTGCCTTGAACGGCTTGGTAACCAGCAGGTCGGAGCTGTAATAGCGGTCGTCGGCAGCAGACATCGGCAGCACGGTCATGCCGATCCCCGAGGCGACCATGTGGCGGATGGTCTCCAGTGAGCTGGATTCGACGGTGGTGTGCTTGTGCTGGTCGTCGGCCTTGCGCGGGGTCGGGCAGGCTTCGAGCACCTGGTCGCGGAAACAGTGCCCTTCACCGAGCAGCAGCAGCTTGTTGTCGTCCAGTTCGTCCAGGGTCACGCTGTCCCGTGCCGCCCAGGGGTGGCTGGCCGGCATCAGCAGGCTGAACGGCTCGTCATAGAGCGGCTTGGTCAGCACGTCGGGCTCCTGGAACGGCAGCGCGATGATGATCGCATCAAGCTCGCCATTGCGCAGCTTGTCGCGCAGTACGTGGGTGAAGTTTTCTTCGATGTACAGCGGCATTTCCGGTGCGACCCGGTGCAGCTGCGGTACCAGGTGCGGGAACAGATACGGCCCGATGGTATAGATGGCTCCGACCTTGAGTGGGGCGGCCAGCTGGTTCTTGCCGGCGGTCGCCAGTTCGCGAATGGCCAGCGCTTCCTCCAGCACTTTCTGGGCCTGGGCAACGATCCGTTCACCGATGGGGGTGACGCGAACGGCGCTTTTGCTGCGTTCGAAGATCATCACGCCCAGTTCTTCCTCCAGCTTCTTGACTCCCACGCTGAGGGTCGGCTGGGACACATGGCAGCGTTCGGCGGCGTGGCCGAAGTGCTGTTCCTGGGCAAGGGTGACGATGTAGCGGAGTTCGGTCAGGGTCATTGGCTGCAGTCTGTCTGGCTACGGAAGAGGGTCAAACAATGGGCTGTAGCATAGCCGGTTGGTTGATAGAGTAAAACAATCGAAGTGCCCTTGCTGACGGTGTGGCCGTCGGCCTCCGGCTGGTACAGTGGCGCTTTGCGGATACAGAATGGGAGAAACCGATGCGGCGCGTGGTCATTGCCGGATGTGGGGATGTGGGGTCGGCGCTGGCGGTGCGGCTGCTGGCGCGTGGCTGGCAGGTTTACGGTGTGCGTCGTGATGTCACCAGGTTGCCGGAGGGCGTACTGCCGATTGCGGCGGACCTGTGTGCTGCCGAGTGCCCTGCGGACTGGCCGGAGAAGGTCGATTATCTGGTGTTTTGTCCGGCAGCAGGCAAACGCGATGCCGAGCTGTACCAGCGTCTGTACGTGCAGGGGCTGGCGCATGTGATCGATTGGCTGGGGCAGGGCAAGCGTGGGCTGCGCCATCTGCTGCAGGTTTCCAGCACTGGTGTCTATGCCCAGCAGGATGGTGAGTGGGTCACCGAGAACAGCCGTGCCGAGGCCGACAGCGAGACCGGCAAGGCCCTGCTGGCTGCGGAAGATGTTGCCCTGCGCAGCGGTGTGCCGGCGTCGGTAGTGCGGCTGGCGGGCATTTACGGGCCAGGTAGAAACCGGCTGATCGAGCAGGCGCGTGCCGGCATGACGGTTCCGGCCGAGCCGCCGCAATATACCAACCGGATTCATCGTGATGATGCCGTCGGCTTGCTTGAGCACCTGCTGCTGCAGGCTGAAGCACGCGAGTTGTTGGCGCCTTGTTACCTTGGCGTGGACGATGAGCCGGCACCGCTGCACGAGGTCGTCCAGTGGCTGCGCGAGCAGCTCGGTGTCGAGGCTCGGGGTGACGGCCCGGCCAGTACTCGAATGGGCAGCAAGCGCTGCAGCAACGACCTGGCGCGCGAAAGCGGCTGGGCACCGCAGTATCCGACCTATAGAGAGGGATATGCGACGCTGCTGGATCACTAGCAAGCTACAAGCTACAAGCGGCAAGCTACAAGCGGCAAGCGGCAAGCAAAAGCAAAAGCAAAAGCAAAAGCAAAAGCAAAAGCAGGTTTGTGGTAGTGGGGCCGAAAAAAAACCGCGCAGGTCGAAACCGCGCGGTTTTTTCTTGTAGCTTGCGGCTTGTAGCTTGCCGCTCGGGGGATGGGCGTTAGCCCACCACCATAATCCCGTCCATCTCGACCGGCACGCCCTTGGGCAGCGCGGCTACGCCGATGGCGGCGCGGGCCGGGTAGGGCTTCTCGAAGTAGCGTTCCATGATTTCGTTGACCTTGGCGAAGTTGCCCAGATCGGTCAGGAAAATGTTCAGCTTGACGATGTCCTGCAGCTTGCCGCCAGCGGCTTCAGCAACGGCGCTGAGGTTGTCGAATACGCGGCAGACCTGCGCTTCAAAGCCGTCGACCACTTCCATGGTGGCGGGGTCCAGCGGGATCTGGCCGGACAGGTATACGGTGTTGCCGACCTTGATTGCCTGGGAGTAAGGCCCAATGGCAGAGGGGGCGTGTTCACTGGTAATGACTTGCTTGTTCATGTGTTCTCCGACGGAATTCAGTTTTTGAGACGGGTAATGCGCATCACGCCCTTGAGGTTGCGGATGCGCTTGATCAGTTGCGACAGATGCAGGCGGTCGCGTACCCGAACGACCAGCTGTACGACGCTGACGCGTCCGTCGCGTTCGTCGACGCTGATCTTGTCGATGCTGGCGTCGGCGACGGTGATGCCGGTGGCGAGCTGGGCAATGATGCCGCGCTGGTGTTCCAGTTCGACGCGCAGCTCGACGGTAAATTCGCCACTGACGTCCTTGTCCCACGTCAGGTGCAGGGTCTTCTCGCTGTTATGGCGGTTATCCGCCAGATTTCGGCAATTTTCCTGGTGGATGACCATGCCCTTGCCGGAGGACAGATAACCGACGATCGGGTCGCCCGGGATCGGGTTGCAGCAGCGGGCGAAGCTGACCACCAGCCCTTCGGTGCCGCGGATCGCCAGCGGCTTCTCGCTGTTGTCGGCGTTGCTGTCGGGGCTGATTTTCTGGGTGTCTTCCTCTTCGCTGGCGCCTTCGGCGGCCAGCAGGCGCCGGGCGACCACGTATGCCATGCGGTTGCCGAGGCCGATATCCGCCAGCAGATCTTCCATCAGTTCCATCTGGCAATCGGTCAGCACGGCCTGAATGCGCGCTTCCGGAATGTCGCTGAGCTGGGTGCCGAAGCTCGCCAGTACCTTGTCGAGCAGGCGTTCGCCGAGGGCGATGGACTCTGAATGGCGCTGGTGCTTGAGGAAGTGGCGGATGTTGCTGCGGGCCTTGCCGGTAATCACGAAGCTGAGCCAGGCCGGGTTCGGGCGGGCGCCCGGGGCGGTAATGATTTCGACGGTTTCGCCGCTTTCCAGCGGCTCGGACAGCGGCGCCAGTCGTCGGTTGACGCGACAGGCGATGCAGCTGTTGCCGATGTCGGTGTGCACCGCGTAGGCAAAGTCGACCGGGGTCGACCCCTTGGGCAGCTCCATGATGCGACCCTTGGGGGTAAAGATGTAGACCTCGTCCGGGAACAGGTCGATCTTGACGTTCTCGATGAACTCCAGCGAGTTGCCGGCGTTCTGCTGCAGCTCCAGTACGCTTTTCAGCCACTGACGGGTACGGGCGTGGTTGCCGTTGATGACCTCGTCCTTGGACTTGTAGACCCAGTGCGCTGCAATGCCGTTGTTGGCCAGCTCTTCCATCTCGTCGGTACGGATCTGGATTTCGATCGGTACCCCGTGCATGCCGAACAGGGTGGTGTGCAGGGACTGGTAGCCGTTGGCCTTGGGGATGGCGATGTAGTCCTTGAAGCGGCCGGGGAATGGCTTGTACAGGCTGTGGACGGCGCCGAGCACGCGGTAGCAGGTGTCCGGCTTGTCGACGATGATGCGGAAGGCGTAGACGTCCATGATTTCATTGAACGACTTCTTCTTGCCGCGCATCTTCTGGTAGATGCCGTACAGGTGCTTCTCGCGCCCCATCACCTTGCCCTGAAGACCCTCGCGTTCCAGGCAGGCCTGCAGCGACTCGAGAATCCGGTTCAGCAGCTCCTTGCGGTTGCCGCGGGCGTTGCGCACGGCGCGGTCAATCAGCATCGAGCGCATCGGATACATGGCCTTGAAGCCCAGGTCCTCGAACTCGGTGCTCAGACTGTGCATACCCAGACGGTTGGCAATCGGCGCGTAAATCTCAAGGGTTTCCTTGGCGATGCGGCGGCGCTTCTCCGGTGCCAGCGCACCCAGGGTTCGCATGTTGTGCAGGCGGTCGGCGAGCTTGACCAGAATCACCCGGATATCGCGGGCCATGGCCAGGGCCATCTTCTGGAAGTTCTCGGCCTGGGCTTCGGCCTTGCTCTCGAAGGTCATCTGGGTCAGCTTGCTGACCCCGTCCACCAGCTCGGCAACGGTGTCGCCAAACTGCTCGACCAGAGCATCCTTGGGAATGCCGGTGTCTTCGATTACGTCGTGCAGCATGGCCGCCATCAGGCTCTGATGGTCCATGTGCATGTCGGCGAGGATATTGGCTACGGCAAGGGGATGGGTAACGTAAGGCTCGCCGCTGCGTCGGGTCTGGCCGTCGTGGGCTTGCTCGGCGTAGAAATAGGCGCGCCGGACCAGGTTGACCTGATCCGGCTCAAGGTAATTGCCAAGGGTGTCGGCAAAAACTTCTATCGCAGACATGCAGCTCTCCCGCACCCGTGGTAACGGGTGATGACCTCAGGAATGCCCGGCCTGCGCAATCCGTTTACTCGGCCAGTTCGGTAGTTTCCAGCGAGTACAGCGGCTCCTGCTGATCCTGCAGGGCTTCTTCGGCGAGGATTTCATTGGAAACCAGGCCTTCGGCGACTTCACGCAGGGCAACGACGGTCGGCTTGTCATTTTCCCATGCTACCTTGGGCTCCTTGCCGCCGGTGGCCAGCTGACGGGCGCGCTTGGAGGCCAGCATGACCAGTTCAAAACGGTTATCTACATTTTCCAGGCAGTCTTCAACGGTGACGCGGGCCATGGGGTACTCCGGAAAGGTAACAAGTGAACAAATCGACGCGCCCGGCACGGGGCCGGACGCAGGACCTGACAGTTTACTGGCTGAGGCTTCAGTCTGACAAGAGCGCCTGTAGCAGGGAGGCGTGACGCGCGCTCTGGGCAGTGGTCTTTAGTCGGTAGCTGCGTACGATGGCCTTGAGGTCGTCGAGGGCGTGCTCGAAGGTGTCGTTGATGACCAGACTGTCGAACTCGACGTAATGGCTCATCTCGGCAACGGCTTCGGCCATGCGGCGATCAATCACGTCGTTATCATCCTGGCCACGGGAATCAAGGCGGTAGCGCAGCGCTTCGAGTGACGGCGGCAGGATGAAGATCGAGTGTGCCTGCGGAAGCTTGCGGCGAACCTGTTCTGCGCCCTGCCAGTCAATTTCCAGAATGATGTCATGCCCACGGGCCAGGGCCTGTTCTACGGCGGTTTGCGAGGTGCCGTAGAGGTTGCCGAACACTTCGGCGTGCTCAAGGAAATCACCGGCTTCCACTAGTTTGAGGAAGTTGTCACGGTCGGTGAAGTGGTAGTTAACACCATCAGTCTCGCCCGGGCGCATCGGGCGGGTGGTGTGCGAAACCGAGACGTGCAGGTTGGGTGTCTGTTCGATCAGTGCCTTGACCAGGCTGGTTTTGCCTGCTCCGGACGGGGCGGAAATGATGTACAGCGTGCCGGTGGCATGGGTCATCGGACAGGGTTCCTGCGGTGCGTAATGGGTAAGCGCGCAATTATAGGGATTTCGTGCGGTGGCGTCATGGCTGGTCGTCGCTTCCGCTAAGCTGTTGGTTGAGGTCGAAACCGGAGGAAGGAGCAGGGATGATTTCAAAATGGCAATGGCTGCTGGCGCAGTTGACCCGCACGCTCTGGGTGCGTGCTTCCCTCTATGCCCTGCTGGCGGTGGTTGCGGCGCTGCTGTCGATTCTGGTCCAGCGGCTGCTGCCGGGCCCGTTGCCGGTCACCATCGGGGCTGATGCGGTTGAGCGCATTCTCGACATTCTGGCCTCCAGCATGCTGGCGGTGACCACTTTCTCGCTGAGTGTCATGGTGGCGGCATACAGTGCAGCGACTGCCAATGCGACGCCGCGGGCAACTCGGCTGCTGATGCAGGACACCACCACGCAGAATGTACTGGGAACCTTTATCGGGGCGTTTCTGTTCAGCCTGGTGGGGTTGATTGCGTTAAGCACGGAGGCATACGACGAGAACGGACGCGTTGTGCTGTTTGCCGTAACGCTGCTGGTGATTGTGCTGATCGTGGTCACCATCCTGCGCTGGATTGAGCACCTGTCGCGCTTCGGGCGGGTCGGTGATACCACCGCCCGGGTCGAGGCGGTCACCCGCATGGCGCTGGCGGATCGCATAGCCAATGCCTGCCTTGGTGCCCGTCTGCTGGATCCGCAGCGGCTGCCGTCCAGCGCCAGGCCGCTGTATCCCTGTGATGCCCTCTATCTGCAGCATCTGGATGTCGGCGGCGCTGGCCGATTGCGCGCAGGAGCACAGCCTGCGTTTGTATGTCGTTGTGCAGCCCGGCTGCTTCGTGCATCCGGCGGCGCCCGTGTTGTGGTTTGAAGGCGATGCCGACGAAACCGTGCAGTCGCAGCTGCTGGACGCCTTTACCCTGGGCGACATGCGCTCCTTTGATCAGGATCCCCGCTTCGGGTTGTCGGTTCTGTCGGAGATCGCTTCACGCGCGCTGTCGCCGGCGGTCAATGATCCTGGCACGGCCATCGACATTCTCGGCCGTGGCGTGCGTCTGTTGTCGGCCTGGGTGGATCATTGCGAGCCGCAACCGGATGAGGTGCGCTATCCGCAGGTCTGGCTGGTGACGCTGGCGCTGGACGATCTGTTTGATGACCTGTTTGGCCCCATCGCCCGTGATGGCGCGGCGCGGATTGACGTTCAGCTGCGCTTGCTCAAGTCGCTGCAGGCGCTCGCCGCTCAGGATGAGCGATTCGTTGCGCCCGCCCGGCGGCTGGCGCACGAGGCCCGATCGCTGGCTGACCAGCTTATGCCGCTGGCTGTCGACCGCGAGCGGTTAGGCGCGGAGGTCGAGCGGCTGGAAGCCGGCCAGGACGTTCTGCGGCGCCAGTTATAGCGCCGCATTCGGCATCTCGGGGTAACGGCAATATCGCCGTTACGGGTGTTATCGTGGACCGACCCCGCCAGACCGTTCAAACAAATAGTGGAGTTCTGCAGCATGATTCGAATCACCGTTGCCTACCCCGCGCAGGACAATGCGCGTTTTGACCACAGCTATTACCAGCAGCAGCACGCCAGATTGATCCATGAGCAGCTGGATGCACACGGCCTGCTAAAGCTCGAAGTGGACCAGTGCCTGGCCGATGGCGCGGGGCAGGCGCCGCAGTTTGTGGCCTGCGCGCATCTGTTCTTTGCCGATATGGCGCAGTTTCAGGCCGCTTTCGCCGCCGGCGGCAAGGCGCTGAATCAGGACATGGCCAATTACACGGACATCACGCCGGTTGTCACCATCAGTCAGGTTGTTGCCTGATTCTCCCGCTGGCCGCGCCTGATCATCGGGCGCGGATCAACTGGCAGCATCCGTTGCCCTGAACCCGCTACAATAGGGCCGCCTTGCCCTTTCATCCTGTCGAGGAAACCCCCTGATGACCGCACGTCGGGTTGCATCAGCGTTGCGCGCTGCTGACAAAAGAGCTGTTTCCAGAACGCCAGCCTCCGGTGCTGGCGCTCTGCGTCAGGATCGAATCTATCAGGCCATCAGCGACGCCATCATCGAGCACCGCCTGCAGCCGGGCGCGCGCTTGCGCGAGGATGCGTTGGCCGAGGTGTTCGGGGTCAGCAGGACCGGTATTCGCAAGGTGCTGCAGCGCCTCGCCATGGATCAACTGATTACCCTGACCCCCGGCAAGGGCGCCAGTGTCACCCGGCCTTCCGCCGAGGAGGCGCGGGAAGTCTTTGATGCGCGGCGGATGGTGGAATGTGGCCTGATGCGGCAATTGGCACCGCAGATTGATGAGGCGGCACTGGCGGCCTTGCGCGCGCTGGCCGAGCAGGAGCAGCAGGCATTGGCGGCGCGCGATCAGAGTGCGGCGATCAAGTGCTCGGCGGAGTTTCACAGTCAGCTGGCGGTGCTGGCCGGCAATCAGACGCTGGCGAGTTTTGTCGTCCAGCTATGTTCGCGTTCATCGTTGATTCTGGCGGTGTACGGCAACGCCGGGAATCTGGGCTGCGACTGCACCGATCACGACCGCCTGATCACGTTGCTGGAAGGTCGGGATGGTGAGGCGGCTGCCGCCTTTATGGCGCAGCATCTGGATGCCATTGAGGGCTCGCTGGCGATTGCCTACTCGCCGCAGACCACGCCGGATCTGCAGGATATCTTCGCCGCTTATCGCGGCTGATGACGCCGACGGTGCAGGCACCGTCGGCAGCCTCGGGGCTCAGCGGCGGAAGCGCTGGCAGGGGCCCCAGTATTGCATCAGCAGGTAGTAGCTGAGCCCGGCCGGAATCAGGCTGGCATACCACGACACACTGGATACGTTCAGCGCGACCACGGCACCAATGGCGGTCGCGATCAGCGCGGCGTAGTTGACCCCCTGATACGGGCCGTTGGCGTCGTACAGGTGCTCCAGATTCAGCGTGCGCTTGCGAATCAGGTAATAGTCCACCACCAGAATCGCGAAGATCGGGCCCAGGAACGCCGAGTAGGTCTGCACGAATACCTGCAGGCCGGCGGCCGAATCCTCGCTGACCAGTTTCCACGGGAAGGTGGCGAAGGCCAGCAGGCCGACGATGACGGTGGCCGGGCGGAACTTCAGCTTGAATACATCCATCAGCACGTAGGTCGGCGGCACCACGTTGTTCAGTACGTTGGTGGTGACCTGGGCGAAGGCGATGAACAGCAGGGTGGTCATCAGCAGCGGCGTGTTGTCGACCGCGTTGGCAAACACCTGGATCGGGTCGGCGACGCCGGTGGCTTCGGAGACCATGTAGCCGATCAGGCCCATGAACAGGGTGCAGGGCAGAATCGACATCGAGTAGATGGTGGTCAGCAGACCCGGGCCGGTGCCGTGTTTGTGCTCGCGGGCGTAGTCACTGACGTTGAGGATTATAGTGCTGTAGATGCCGAGGAACAGCATGGTCGCGCTCCAGAACGGCAGGCCCCATGAGCCCTGCATGGTCAACAGGCTGCTCGAGAGTTCGTCGCCGTAACGCTGCACGGTGCTGTAGAACATGTAGACCAGCGAGGCGAGGATAAAGGCGCTGCCGACATTCTCCAGCCACTTGATGCCCTGAAAGCCCATGACCGACAGGCCGATCTGCAGGAACTGGAAGGCAATAAAGAAGAACACCAGATTGTCGAAGCCGAACAGGGTGGCGGACACCATGTTCAGGGCGCCGGCGCCAATCCAGCTCTGGAAACCGTACCAGACGATTGCCGGTACCGCGCGCACCAGACCGGGCAGGCGGGTGCCGGTAAAGCCGAAGGCGCTGCGCGCCTGCACCATGAACGGGATGCCGTACTTGTAACCGGCGGCGCCGTTGAGCACCAGCGCAATACCAATGACGAAACAGCCGATGGCGATGGCGATGGTGGCCTGAATCAGGTTGAGGCTGCCGACCACGCTGGAGCCCATGGTAAAGGTGCCGATGGAAACGCAACCGCCAAACCAGGCCAGCAGATAGGACAGGCGCCCCATGATGCGGACTTTCTGGGGCGCAAGAGACTCCTCGCCGGCGGCCTTGGTTTCGTTGCTCGGCTGGCTGCCGGCGGTGAGCGTGCTGGCGTCAGTGTTCATGAGACTCCCCCGTGGGCTGTGTTATGCATTGTTGTCTCCCCGGATCATCCGATCCTGCGGTTTCTTGTGTGCCCCGCGGGGCGTGCTGTCACCTGATCAGCCGTGGGCCAGATCAGAGTACTCGGCAAAGCGTCCGGTGAAGCGTTTGCTGCCCGGAAACGCCAGATCGCCAAATTTGCTGGTACCCAGCCCCAGCCCAACTACGGCTTCGGCCAGCTTCACTGCCGCGGTCACGCCCTCCACCACGGGCAGACCGACCGCATCGCTGATCTGCGGGGTGAGGTCGGCCATGCCGCCGCAACCCAGCACGATGGCACCGATGTTGTCTTCGCGCTTGGCCTTCAGGCACTCGTCGATGATGCGCTCAAGGGCGATATCCGGGTTCTCTTCCAGATCCAGCACCGGAATGTCGGCCGCGCGCAGGCGTCGGCAGCTGTGGCGGAAGCCGTAATTGTCGAGCAGGTGCTCGGCGATGATCAGGGTGCGCGGCAGGGTGGTAACCACCGAGAAGCGGGTGCTGATCAGGCTGGCAACATGGAAGGCGGCTTCGGCGATGCCGATCACCGGGGCGCGGGTCAGCTCGCGGGCGGCATACAGCCCGGGGTCGCCAAAGCAGGCAATGATGTAGGCGTCGGTGCCTTCGCGCTCACCCGCGCGTACTTCCTCGATAACGCCCAGAGCACTGACCGCCTCGTCGAAATGGCTCTCGATCGACACCGGGCCGCTGTCTGGCTGGCTGGCGGTGATCCGCGTGCCGGGTGCGGCAACGGCTTTGGCCGCCGCGCCGATGGTCTCGGTCATGGCGTGGGTGGTGTTCGGGTTGATGACGCGAATATGCATGAATCTGGCCTGCCAATGTATGTACACAAAACAATAGATTAATTGTATACAATCGCTCGAGTCAAAAAATCAAAATGCCCTGCAGTTATCGCGCGTAATAAGCGCTGCGTGGTCGAATTGCGGGCTTTCTTCAGCGAAAGAGGTGTCTTAATGAGCTATAGCGCTGTGTATCCACGCGATCTGATCGGCTACGGTCGCACCCCGCCGGAAGCCCGTTGGCCCGGCCGTGCGCGGATCGCCGTTCAATTTGTGCTCAACTACGAAGAGGGCGGTGAGAACTGTGTGCTGCACGGCGACAGTCACTCCGAGCAGTTTCTGTCGGAAATCATTGGTGCGGCGGCGTTCGATGATCGCCACATGAGCATGGAGTCGATTTACGAGTACGGCTCGCGGGTCGGTGTCTGGCGCCTGCTCAACGAATTTGAGCGGCGCGGCCTGCCGCTGACCGTGTTTGGCG
>CERE01108252.1_pt1 | contig 18546 bp, 12 predicted proteins | sample 530911 | NCBI WGS metagenome assembly CERE01 (sample SAMEA2621092, study PRJEB7988) | marine metagenome | biome: marine biome (ENVO:00000447); feature: mesopelagic zone (ENVO:00000213); material: "saline water (ENVO:00002010), including plankton (ENVO:xxxxxxxx)" | depth 800 m
ACAAAGACGACGCCGATCAAGGTCCATAAGAACCAGGCTCTGCCGCCACCTAATTTATACTTAGTCGTGTTCATGATAGTTCTCCAAATTGTTCCGTGTTGTCGAAGGTAAATGCTTGAATTCACGAGTAGATTAGCGACGATGAGATTTGAATGATGTGTACAGGGATGTGAGCTTTGTGTGATTGGGACAGGTCGAAGTGAACGCTTTCGGAGGAAGGCTCAGCAACGATGAAAGAATGGATTGACTAAAAAGCACAAAAGCCCCAATGATGACATCGGAGCCTTCGCGCAGTGATCTAGAAAAGATCCATAGCTGACACTTGTCAGATCGCAAAATCACTGCAATAGAAGGCGGCAAGTACCAGTCCAGTAATCACCGTTCCGGCGTTCAACTTCTTACCTTCTCCGGCAATGACTCGTCCAACTAATAGAGTCAAATAGCCCAGCATGATCCCAGTGACAATATTACCGGTCAGCACAATGAAGACTGCGCAAGTAAGACCGGACATGGCATCAACCGAATCGGAGAAGTTGATCTTGGCGACGTTACGCAGCATCAACAGCCCCACATACATCAGCGCAGGCGAGGTGGCATAAGCCGGCACCAGAGAGCTTAGTGGCGCTAGAAACAACATCAGCAAGAACAACACACCCACGGTGACGGCAGTCAGGCCGGTTTTGCCACCCGCTGCCGTGCCCGCCGCCGATTCGATATAGACCGCCGCTGGTGAACCGCCGACCATACCGGCGAACACGCTGGAGAGAGAGTCCGCGCTGAGGGCTTTGCCGCCCTCTTGAATGCGACCGCGTTCATCGAGCAGTTTAGCTTGATCGGCCACCGCACGAATGGTGGCAGTGGCATCAAAAACCGAGGTCAGTACAAGGGCAAAGATACAGGGCAGAATGGCAATGTTTAGAGCCCCCATGATGTCAAAGTCGCCGATCAGAGTATCCGCATCGGAGAAAGATGGCATGGCGAAGATGCCGTGGTATTCAATGGCGGGATCAAAGGCAATCCCCACCGCCGAGATACCCAAAATGACCAATAAGATGCCACCCGGGATGCCGCGACGCTCGACACCAAACATCAATCCCAAACCAATCACTGACATCAGTACCGGCATGGAGGTAAAGTCGCCCAGCATCACCGGCAAGCCATCATGGGGGTTCTTAATCACAAGATCGACACCATTGGCGGCAATCAGCAGCAGGAACAAACCGATACCCACGCTGGTGCCATGGCCAATGCCCGCAGGCAGGTTATTTAGAATCCACTCGCGCACACCGAGCAAGGTGATACCTGAGAACACAACGCCCATGACCACCACAGCGCCCAAGGCCACAGGAATACTCACGCCTTGGCCGATCACCAAGCTGAATGCCAAAAAGGCCGTGAGAGAGATGGCGCAGCCGATGGCGATGGGCAAATTGGCCCACCAGCCCATCAACAAGCTGCCGACACCGGCCACGAGACAGGTCGCGATATAAACCGCGCCGTGATCAAAGCCCGCTGCGCTCAACATGCCTGGAATCACGATAACGGAGTAGACCATTGCCAGAAAGGTGGTCACACCGGCGACCAACTCGGTATCAATGGAGCTGCCGCGCTCTGCGATACAGAAGTAGTTATTGGCCCAGGCTTTCAGCCGATCAACAACACTTGGTGAACCTGGTGAAACGCTTGAACCTGTGGCTCCGGTATAAATTGATTTTGTATTCATAACCCTGACTCCGCTCATCAATAATGACGATAATTATGGGGAACAGGATAGCGATCAGATGTGTGATGGTCTGTGTGATCAATGCCGGTCAAAGTGACCTTTCCGACTGGCGTTATAATGGAATGTTCTTTAGAGAGGCGATTCTAAGCGACGCTTTGGGTATTGCTTTCGCAGCTCTTGCAGCATCAATATCGGGTTAGGGTATGCGACAATTCAAACTAGCGGTAAGTTTTGCGGTCACGATATCTGTGGGATTAACCCTTGTCTGGGAACAATGTCTCGCTATACGCAAAACCGGATGCACATGTGGGCATCGCGATACGGTCATCAGAATCGGCGAGAAACCGGTATACCCCACCTATCGCAGAGCTTATTAAAGTAGCTTGCTCAAGCGAGCCAACAACAGTACCGGGCTAACCGGTTTCGACAGAAAGTCCACCGCTCCCATCTCAAGACCTTCCCGATAATGTTCTTCACTGTCCAATCCCGATACAAAAATCACCGGAATTTGCTCGGTGGCCGGATCAAATTTGAGCGCTTTACAGACTTCAAAACCACTCATTCCGGGCATTAAGACGTCCAGTATAATGGCACTTGGAGCTTTGTCAGACGCGGCCAACTGCAAGGCTTTTTCACCATTGGTTGCCGCCAAAACAGTGTATTGCTCTTGCAAGACTGACATCATCAAACGGATGTTATCTGGCTCATCATCGACCACCAAGACGGTGGGTTTCTGTGATTTAGTATCTGGGGTATTTGTCGACAAAAGAGGTTCCTCTATTTTCAGCCAATGAGCGAGCACACCATAGAGATCCTGGGGCTCAAACGGCTTGGTTAAATGAGCATTCATGCCCGCGGCAAGAAAACGCTCGCCATCACCCACCAATGCATGGGCCGTCATCGCGACAACGGGAACATCCTTGCCCCAAGGCTGCTTTCGCAACACCTCTACCGCCTGTAAGCCGCCCATCACTGGCATTTCTATATCCATTAACACCAAATCATATTGCCGCTGCTCAAGACGATCCAACGCCTTGGCACCATCGTCGACTAGGTCGACCTGCAAACCGGTTTTTGTTAACAACTCAGACACGATCAGCAGATTGATTTCATCATCATCGACAACCAATACATGATAATTGCCACGGAAATGAATCAGTTCATCAGACTCGGCAACAGCACCCGCCTGCCCCTTGTGGTTGATAAGATCAGCCAAAGCACGACGACTGAGAGGATAATCCAAGCGCGTGGTGTAATTAAAGTCGGACAAATGATAAGGCGTTGATTGCCCAGAAGGTAACGCCGCTAAAAAGGCCAACTCAGAATGTTCACTCTGTAGCAGTTTAATCGCCGGCAGTAAGGTTTTGTCCAAGCCATCAAACAAGACCATATCAAGCGGTGCATCGGCCTCACAGTCGGAGTCACTCAGTTGATGTCCCAGCTGAGACAATTCCTTTACTAGGGTTCTCTCTGCATCTAGGCCACAAACCAAAATGGATTGAGGTAGCACCTCAATGTCGGGCTCTCGCTCAACACAACCAAATCTCACCGTTGCCGTGAAGCGACTGCCCTTGCTGGGTTCGCTGTCCACCACCAGCCCTCCCCCCATCAGGCCCGTTAGTTCGCAGCACAAACTCAATCCCAAGCCCGGCTTAAGAGCCGATTGTGGATGATTGCCCACCACACCGCATACAGACTCATCAGAGACTCCCTCACCACTGTCCTCGACAGCAAAGTGAATCGGCTGTTCTTGATTATGCGGATCTGACAGAGTGATGCGTAAACAGATTGAGCCCTCCGCGGTGTGCCTGATGGAGTTAGACACCAAGTTAAGTAATAACTGCTCAAGTCTATTTGCATCCCCCAGTAACAATGGAAGATTGTCCTGCGGAAGATCCAATTCGAATTTCAAAGATTTTTCTAAAGCGCGCGGCGCGACTATGTCGATAAGCCGATCAATCACATCATCGAGATAGAAAGTTTCAGTATTGAGACTCAACTCCCCTCTTTCAACTTTAGCCACATCAACAATATCGTTGACCACACTGAGCATATAGTTGGTGGTGCGGCGAATCTTCTGCAGATAGTCCCGCCCCAGCTCATCCGTCTGCTGCTTCATCGCTAGGCGACTAAGACCTAGCACACTGTTGATCGGAGTTCTTACCTCGTGGCTGACTCGAGCGAGAAAGTCCGTTTTGGCCCGATTCGCTAGGTCTGCATGTTCTCGTGCGGTTTCCAGGTCCTTTAGCGCTTCCTGTAAGCTCTTCTCGGCTGCGCGGCGCTGCTGAACTTCCTCCTGCAAGCGCTCATTCCAACGCTGAAATGATTGACTCTCCAAAGCTTGGCTGGCGGCAAGAAAGCGATGATCAGCCTCAGGTAAGTGTTTACCTTCGGCCCACTGCTGAGAGCTCTGTAACTCTTCTCCAGACAGGAGATACTGAGCATCGTGATTGTCTTCCCATCGCTTCATCGGCTCGGCGTAAGGGCGTCGAGCACTCAGCTGAGCATCAACCCATGTGCGGTCAAAGACGGTCTTATACACTTTCGTTCGCGGATAAGCTCGACCCTGCTTAATGGCAATTAAGCCTGACAGATACAAGCGACTGCTATCGTCTAGTGACTTCAGCGGACGCCCCTCACTCCCTCCGGCGAGTACTTTACTGTAGTCCGATAGCACCACGGTGCTATGCAGTGGATCCAACAGTACTCGGTCACGAATTGTGCGAAGGTGCTCTGGGTTGTCTTTGCTTTCCCAATCCTCGACGACATGCTGGCGAACGATCTGTTCTACCCATTGAACTTCATCCACGCCTTCAGGGATTGATTTTTGCACCGCGATTATCTGGCAGAGTTTTTGAGTCAGGAAAGGCTGTCCGTTACTCCAAGAAAATACGGCTTCGAGTAGACGTCGCGGATCACTGGATATCGACATCAAACCTTTGGATAAAGGCGCAGCGTTTTCTAGGGCAATCCCCTCTAGGGCAATGGCTTTACCCACATTAAACGGAGATCGAGTTTTGTCACTGATTAAATCAGAGGGTAAGGCAACACCAAAAAACGCAAACCTAATCTGCGGACGTCTTCGTTGACGGCCCGAAGATTGAACATAGCGCGAATAACAGAGAAGAAATCATGCCCATGGAAAGGCAAACTCAGAACCGCATCGATCTCATCGAAAAAAACCACACAACGCTGAGTTGGGTAGGCCGAAAGCAATTGGTTTTGAAAAAAATCACCCAGTTTTTTCGCAGGCGAGACGTCACCTAGAGACTTCCACCAATCAATCATCGCCGAACCAGCCGGGAGTTTGAATCCACGCCAAAGCTCCGAGATGATACCGGCAAACCACTGTTCGGTAGTCACATTAACGCTACCGATCCGACTCATATCAAGAAAGCAACACAGGTATCCGTCACTTTCCAAATGCATCTTGGTGTGTACCAGCAGAGACGACTTTCCCATCTGGCGAGAGTTGAATACGTAGCAAAGCTCGCCTGACTTCAAACCATCGAGAAGATCAACATCTGCCTCTCGCTCTATATAGACAGAGGTTTGCGCAGAAATACTGCCGCCAACCTGGTAGTTTAAAGACACTTCCGAATCTCTGGACATAAATCGCTACAAAACTGTCTTCAAATAATCAGAAAGCAAGCGACTGGTTGTCTTCGCCTGACCATTCATCAAGCGCGCCAAACCCAAGCGTTCAAGTTGATAGGTTTCAATGCGAGACAACTTATCGGCTTCACCACCATGAAGCTTATTGAAACCATTGATTGCACGTTCGTTGTTGACGATATCTTCATGCAACTGCTGTAGAAAGTCGGAATAAATCCCCCCCACATCTGCCCCTGTCACCAGAAATTCTTGCAAGGCTTTCGACGGGCTCTCCAACAAACCATCCTGACTGGCAAGATGATATAGCGCCAGCTGACAGAGATAGGGGTGGCCACCGAGCTCCGTTAACATGACGGTGATGGGGCTGGATACCGTCCCGTCGGCGCGCCAATTAAAACCATAAACCTGAGCTAACTGCTCTAATTGCTGACCATTAAAAAACTGTAATTCAATGGGAAGACCAATATTAAAAGGCGAGAGATTAAGATCTAACTGAACATAGACTTCGGTGGAATAAACCAGCACCTGACGCAACTTTTTCATGTCGTCACTGTGTTTGGATTCTTCAAACCAAGAGCGCAACAAGGGAAGAAAATCTCTACTCACTTGCTCGTAATCAAAGACTTGATTGAGCTCTTTCAGCACCAGCACTAGAGGCGTATCGCGCTGCTGTAAAATACTGTGAATATAGTTGCTACAACTGAGTTTACTACCAATCAGTTCATTCCAATTGTCATCAGGACTCTCATCCAATTTCAGTTGCGCACAAATATTGTGGCACAGCCAGCGTAGCAATCGATCAATATCAGACAATATGGCATGATCTGCTTGCAAAAGATCAATCGTCACCACGCCAAAACCTTCGCTTTCGGCTTGGTCCAATACCCGTAACATTAAAGAGCTTTTGCCCATTTTTCGCGGGCCTTTAATCCTGACCACAGAGCCTGGTTGCAGTATCTCTCGATAGACACGAGATTCTTCTTCCGTACGCTCGATATAAAAAGGTGAGCTGAACGACATCGCACCACCGGGGTACTCCAACTGCAGGGTTCGCTGACTGGACAACTTCACCAATTGCTCTTCAAGCAGTGGTCGAAAATTTCGTTTGGTCACACTAGTGTCAAACTTACTCGTTAATTCTTTCCATAGCTGCGAGCCCGCTTTGCGAACATAATCGTGATCATAACCCGTCTCATCGGCCACATGATTGTACCCCTTGCCCTCCCAAGACAATCGAAACACCTCGACCTTAATAAGACTCAATGAATCCGCTGGCAAGAAATTCCCCAGTATGTCTTTCGCTTCTTGGTGATTCATGGGATTGGTCATCCTTTTACAATGCAATAATTATTGTTCAACACATGCCTATTCAATCGCTTCGAGCCACTGCTTTATTAAATAGACAGAAAATCCTTCTACTTCAACTTATCTAACAATTGATCAATGGCTTCAACTGCCGCCTCAAAATCAAACAGATGCAGCGCCTCTCCAATCCGCTTTAAATCATCAAAATGCTCTGCGCCGGAATAACTCGCTAGCAGCTCATCCACTTGATTGAGAGAGTCGCTGTCACTTTGAATAGCGCTCTGCTTTATGCGTTCGATCTTGGCAATGGATATCGTGCTGCTTTTTTCCGACATAGAAGCATCATCAACTTGAACCGGTGTATTCTCCAATGACGTCAAGGCCAAGTTGATATTGTCGACAAGCTCTCTCAGCGAGGCCGACAAGCTATCGACTAGCGCTTCAGTCGCTGTTTTCTCAAGACACGCTTTTTCTAACTGCTTGGCTGTTTTTGCAACTTCTGTCGCCCCCAATGTTGCTGCACTGCTGGCCAAGGTATGTGCATAACGCATACCAGCGTCGACATCCTCAGCCGCCTGCATGTTCGAGAAATCCTCTTCGAAGTTTGCGCGCTCCCGAGCAAAACGGCTCAACAATTTCTCATACAGCGCATAGTTGTCTTGCACGTAGCTTAGGCCAGTTTTTATATCCAGCCCACTTATATCCAATGATTGCAATTCATGTGGGCCGGAAGCCTCCATCGAGTTAGCAGACGCAGCGCCAATAACCTTGGGTTGAATCCAGTCAGCCATGGTACGGAACATGACATTAGGGTTAATCGGTTTGGCAATGTGGTCATTCATTCCTGCGGCCAATGCCTTTTCTCTATCGCCGGCCATTGCGTTGGCGGTCATAGCCAGCACCGGTAAATCAGAAAATTGCGGATCCTCACGCAGTTTTCTGGTTGCCGTATAGCCATCCATTACGGGCATTTGACAGTCCATTAACACGCCGTCATAACGTCCTTTTTGCAATTGATCTAAGGCCTGTTGGCCGTCCAGAGCGACGTCGACGGTCATGCCGTTTTGTGTCAATAAGGCAACCGCCAGCTCTTGATTAAATTCGTTGTCTTCAACCAGCAAAATATGCGCACCGGCTATTTGGTCGATCCAGCGTGAATTATCCACCACGATTCGACTGTCGTGAGCTTGTCGAAGTGCTTTGTGCCCCATCGCCATTAATATGCTGTCGAGCAAAGTCGACGGCGTTATTGGCTTTGTCAAAAAGCTCTTAATCGCTAAGCCTTTAGCGGCATCGGCTGCCTCATCTTTTCCGTAGGCAGTCACCATGATGCAGGTTGGCATTTCTTCGATATCCAAGTTCTGGATGGCTCGCGTTGTTTCTATGCCATCCATTTCTGGCATCTTCCAGTCCATTAGCACCAATTCATATGGGTTGTTCGCACTATGTCCTTGAATTAAAGTCAGCGCATCAGCACCATCAGAACACACGTCCACCTGAAACCCAAAACCTTTTGTAGTGGACGCCAAGATCTCCCGAGAACTGGCATTGTCATCGACAATCAGTACCTTCAAACCCGCCAAATCTTTTGGCAGTAACACTGATTTGTCACAGGCCTCAGAGCTCTTTTCAAAGCTTGCCGTGAAAGAAAAACGAGACCCTTTCCCATACTCAGATGATACGGATATCTCTCCTTCCATCAGGGAAACAAGACGCTGACAAATGGTCAAACCTAAGCCCGTGCCTCCAAACTTTCTGGTAGTTGATGCATCTGCCTGACTGAAGGCTTGAAACAGGCTGCCCTGTTGTTCCTCAGTCATTCCCACGCCGGTATCCGTCACCGAAAACTGAAGCGTTACTGCTTCATCGGTTTGCTCGAGGATCTCTACGGCAACAACCACCTCACCTCTCTCGGTAAATTTGATGGCGTTGTTGCCTAGATTGAGCAGTACCTGGCCTAACCGAAGTCCATCACCAATGATTTCAGCGGGTAGTTCTGGGGGTAAATCAAACAAGAGCTCTAGTCCTTTGTCTTCCGCCTGCAGCCCCAGCACATTGATCATGTTGTGAAAAACGGTATCGAGCCCAAAAGGTGATTGCTCTAGCTCTAGTTTTCCGGCTTCGATTTTGGAGAAATCGAGTATGTCGTTAATGATATTGAGCAACAATTCCGCCGAGCGATGCACTTTCTCAACGTAATTGCGTTGTTTAGGCGCTAGCCCCGCCTGCAGTGCCAGCTGCGACATGCCAATAATCGAATTCATGGGTGTGCGTATTTCGTGCGACATGTTGGCCAGGAACTCACTCTTTGCTCGAGTCGCCTGCTCTGCCCGATCCCTTGCCTGAACAATTTCGCCTTCCAGCGTTTTGCGAACGCTGATGTCTCTAATGGCCGCCGACACCAGTAATCCGCTACTAGTTTGCAGTGGGCTCAAGCTAATTTCCACCGGGATTTCATCGCCATTTTTAGCCGCTGCAGCTAGCTCTGTCGAAGCGCCCATTTGCCGCACTTTCGGATCGGAAAAATACGCCATACGCAGTGAAGGGTGTTGTTTACTGAACCGCTCCGGCAGCAAAATTTCAACCGGTTTACCCAGAAGCTCATCGCTGTCATAACCGAACAACTCTTCCGTCTGTTGATTGACGAAGGAAATAAGGCCCAACTCGTTGACGATCACCATGCTATCAGGTGCCGATTCCAACAAACCTCGGAAGCGAGCTTCACTGTGCTTTCTTTCGGTAATATCGAGTATCGTGCCGTGCAGTTCATCCCTACCATCGCCATCAGCGTAAAGCACGGCACCTTTGTCATAAACCCAACGCTCAGTACCATCTGTCGCTATCACTCGGTACTCTAGAACGTAGGGACGTTTCTCCATGAGGGCTTGCGAAATTCCTTCATTAACCGACTGCACATCGTCGGGGTGAATAAATTGAGACAAGGTCACTTCATTTAATAGGAATTCACTCGGCGGCTTACCCGTAAGCGCTTCAATTTCCTTGCTGATATAGATCATTGAATTATCACGATCCAGTAGACAGGAATAGGCGGCTCCTGGAATAGTACTGACTAAGGCTCGAAAGTTCCCCTCACGCTTTGCCAGCTCTTTCAACAGAAGCGTCCGCTCTTGCTCTCTCGCCGCTGAGCGTCGGATGTAACCGGCCAATACTAGAGTGAACAAAATAGTAAATAACGGCAATACCAAGCTGGAAGAGGACCAAGGGCGATAACGTTCAATATCAATCGCACTCGCCGTCACCAACCATTGCCGGTGCCCCAGATTCATCGTGCGAGTTTTGGTGAACAACGAATCTAGATTTCCCTCAACATCTAGGCGAGACCGATGAAAATAGAGAAGTGCTCGGTCTCCTGACTTTAGCTCTTCTTCGAACCTGAGATTGAGGCCTGCAGGAAGTGTCATCTCTTCAAAGATCTTGTCGATCATCGCACCGATATCTAGCACTGCTATGGCAAACCCTTTTAAAGCCTGCCGGCGCTGCGTGGCCGTGTCTATCTCAGAGCCATTTTCATAAATAGGCAGAGACAGGACGACACCATAGCGCTCCGTATCAAACTGCACCAAATCCAAGCGCTGAGACACCAACAGGCTCTGCTGTTCTACAGTATCCCAAAGAACCTCCACGCCAGGAGGGTTGGTACCTATATCAAATAGATGGGCATTGGCATTGCTCGCTCGAGGCTCAAAATACTGAACGGGAAAATAGACCTCCCTCTCCGGCGACGGAATGACAGAACCATTTTCGTCGAGCTGTATAATTGTTTTTGCTTGCTGTGACCACTGTGATTCTGCTGCTTCAAACTCTTTACGTTCAGCGTGGAAAACCATCGGCACCCATTGCAAAGATAGGATACCGGGTAGATCAACGAGATCATGCTTGGTGAGAATTGAAAATTCACTTCTCGATACTTCTTCTGAAGCGGCAAACCCTGTTTGAATATCATAGAGAGAGTCAATGTAAGGGCGAACACCATACTCAATGGCTTTGAGACGATTATCAAACGCCTGATCAAAGCGCCCAATCACCGTGTTCTTATGGATACCATCCAACAGTTGATGCATTCCCAGCGCCAAGGCCACGCCTAAACTAATGACAGCGACTATGGCAAAATTTCCTGTGTGACTATCGTTTGGCTTACTAACTTTATCCTTTACCCACAGGGCAAACGATACAGTGGCCAACATACCGAACACCAACAGGCTTTCATCATCGATCGAACTCGCACCTTCACCCAGCTGTGCCACCATCGTTAGCTCTTTGGCTCGCGATGCCTGCCAAGCGGCCCCCGTCAGAGTTAGACCGGAAAAACCTACGGTCCAAGGAAGCCAAGCAGGCAATGTGCCTTCATTGGATTTGCGATAACGCTGCATGGCAACCAGCAATAAGCCCACGCCCAAGACAATAAATCCAATTGATGTGTGCACTGCCATTTTGGTGAGAGCACCCCACCCATAGGCCGTTTCCAAATTTGCCGCATAGCCGCCAAAAGCCACGACACCTAATGCAAACACCACAGATCCTAAACTGGCACTGATGGCGAGTAGAGAATTGCGATTACCTAGGCTAGACACCACCAAAGCCGCCCCCGACAAGAAGAAGCAGAGCGCAGTATTCGGCGCCATACGCCCGGGGTGCGACACATTCACGTCGATGTAGTGTTGCATGAACAATTGATCAATGGAGAAATCCACACTCAGCAGATACTGAAGCAGTGTGAGAGCCCCCAACACCGAGACTAAGGCGCCCAGCCATCGAGTGGTGTGAATGGATCGCTGTACCAACGCCAACAATCCCAGCCCAGCCAACACGAAACCTAGGGCAGTGTTGTATTGCATTGGGACAAACAGAGGATTGACCTGAATAAGGGCGCTGTTCTCGGTATACCAGCCGATCAGAACAATGCTCCCTAGCATGGTCACTAGAACCGCAAGGCTCTTAGCACTGTAGGCCAAAAGATCACGCTGGATAGAGTCAAACAAGGCTTCTTCTCCCAAAAGCCGAATGAACCATCAATATCCCATGTAACATAGAATTCCTGCCACTAATACTGATGGATTGGCAGCAGATATAATAACCAAAGCAGGAGAACAGAGAAAGGCACTTGTCGGGACACTAATGCCCGAGCGTAGCGGATCAAAAAGTGAAGAGTATCTGCCTTAGGCTATGAGTATGTACCAAGGGATTAAACATAGCCGTCAAGAGTATCAAGCCGCCGATACACAGCAGATCTCTCCAAGGGAAAGCGGATAGCCCCTTAAGCCACCTCCGTGAGCTCGTGTCGTTGTCTAAGATACCCAGAGAGTAAGAATGGCCATCGACAATGTGTTGGGCATGGGAGGTGGGGCTTAACCTTTTCAGAGTACTCATGGATTACACAATACCCTGTAAACTTGCCACTACGGTTACCGCGACCAAGCACAAGAACGTAAGTTTCATCATGCGCTCTAGTGCGATAGGATTAGTCTCTGACCTGCTCATGATTTACTCCTGTAAGTGAAGGTTGGGATCACGAATAAGAGTATTGCTCATCAAGGAGCGCAAGGATGTGTGAATGAGTATCGACAATGTGACTTTGACGATACGGATGCGAGATGCGAGATGCGAGATGCGAGATGCTAGGATGATCTCCGAAGCAACTGTTAAGCCAACAGCACCACAATGACAGCGAATAGCGCTCCCGCGACCGCCACCTTTAATCCCGTTTTATAGGCCGGCAATTTCGGTAGAAACATAAAGAACGCCGACACCGCAAAGAAAAGCAGGCAGGCTCCAAAGGCGATATTGAGAAAATACAACGGGCTGTTGGTGGTCGCTTTGTGCAAGACCACCATCTTCTGCAGGGGCTGCGGGTATTGCTCAACGGAATAAGCCGCAAGCCCAGTCGCTTTGTCATAGCGACCGGCTTCAAAAACCACGGTTTTATCTGTTTTCTCTAACACCCGAAAGCGCTTAAGGCCAAGCGTTTCACGAAGCTCATTCGATGACAAGTTGGGCGACAGCTGCTTCTCTATCTGGTACTCATACTTCAGGAATGCCGTTTCGCGGAATATCAGTAACACACCACTGATGGCGTATATCATCATTATGCCAGCCAGAAAGAACCCCAGTAATCGATGATACTTTCTGAAGGCCAGTGCGGTTTTCTGAGTCGTCACAACTTACATCTCCTCGGCAAAGAAAATCTTCGAATCAATGATTCTCTGCGGCAATCAAATTTAGCAGCAGAGAAAGCACTGGAAGACTAGCACATTCGTTTCAACTCTTGAGCGCGCAAACACCGTTTAACGCTTTGACCGTGGAGAAAATGCCATTAAGTGAGCTTCGCTTGATTGACATCAAACCACTAGCCCGCGGACTGCAGCTGCTGCCCCATCATCGCATGCACCGACTGAATGGCCTTTAGAGGTCGCACCATAACCTTGAAGTCGACGATCTTGCCTTCATCATTCCAGCGAATCATATCAACCCCGTTCACATGAATCCCGTCCAGCTCAGTGACAAATTCCAGTATCGCATCAGACTCTCCGACCACTTCCCGAACGTAGTGAAAGCTTCCATTGTTGAGAACCACACCGGCAGACTGAAGATACTTCAAGGTAATCGCTTTGCCTTCCAGTGGTGTATGCACCACCGGAGAATGAAACACTACATCGTCGGCAAGTAAATCTGCCAATTGAGTGGAATCGCCCTTGCCATTAAACGTATCGTGCCACTTCTGCATTACATCATTCATTGTGAGTTTCCTTTTTATTCTGTTGTTTGTTGTTGCTCGGTGTTAACGCTGGTTGCCATTAACACCCTGCTTGGTCTACCTCGTGTAACAATGCCCCTACAGTGCACTGGTGATCTTTTGCAGATGAAAACGCCCATTGCCAAGTAAACCATCGATAACCGTAAGACGTTTGACGTAGTGCCCGACATCCAACTCATCGGTCATACCAATCCCACCGTGTATCTGTATCGCCTGACGCCCAATAAACTGTGCCGCTCGGCCGGTTTGTACTTTTAGTGCTGCAACATCCATCTCGTCAATGTCACCGGTCTCTCTCAACTGCCCAGTACAATGATCAAGCAGGCAACGAGTTTTCTTCAAAATGACAGACATATCGGCAATTAAATGTCTGAGCACCTGAAAGCTCGCAATGGGCGCGCCAAATTGTTTCCGAGTTTTCGTATAATCTGCAGTGGTTCGAAGTAACTTCTCCATGGCACCCAGCGCCTCGGCACAAAGCAGAAAAATCGCACTGCGGAAGCTGCTCTCCAGTGTCGTTTTAGCATTCAGCGACACCACATTCGCTGCGCCAATACGGACCTGATCAAAGCTAAGTGTCGCCGCCTGAGAGCCATCCACCAAGCGATAATTTTCAAGAGTAACTCCGAGTGTATCTTCCGGCAGATAGAACAACCCCAACTGATCTTCGCCTTCAAGCTTCGCACTCACAATAAATCCTTGAGCTTGAGGCCCCGCTAATACCACCACCTTTTCCCCAGAAAGAAGATAACTATCTTCAACTCGGGATGCCACGCTAGAGACACTCAGAGGATTACTGCCACTGCCGGCCTCTTCCCACGCCAAAGCGAGAATAAGCTCGCCCGCAATGATTTTTGGAATGAGTTTCGTTTTCAACGCTTCATTGTGACTTTGCTTGAGCACATTCGCAGACTGCACGAGGGTACTAAAAAAAGGTTCCAGCACCAGCCCTCGGCCAAAGCACTCGGCCACATCGGCCATGTCGGAAAAGTCGCCGTCCAAGCCACCCAGATCTTCCGAAAAAGGGATCGCCAGCCAACCCAATTCAGCAAACAGTTGCCAGTGTTTTTCGCTATAGCCCAATTTTGATGCCGCCAAGCTGCGGCGGCTTTCAAAGTCGTATTCGCTGTCGACAAACTTCTGCACACTGTCGACCAACATATCTCTTACTTCGGGGCTCAATGTATTTACTGTATGGGTCATCATTTCATTAACTCCATTTTGGAGAGAATCTCGCGCTGCACTTGATGAGAGCCCCCATAGATAGAACAGGCACGATGATTCAGATATTTCGCCATCACTGTCAACATTGAGGCAGGTCCTATGGGCCGTGCAGTCGACCCCATTTTGAGTGCATCGTATTGATCCGCTAGCGCGAATGATCCGCAAACTTCTAGTGCCAGTTCAGCCACATGCTGCGTCAGGTCCATACTTTCGAGTTTTATCATAGACGCCATTTGCGCGGCCTCTTGATGATGAGGTCCAATCTTTCGCAGATAATTTTCACTGGCGGCCAAGCAACGCAAGTCCACCAACAACTGCGCCACCTTGTTTTTGAAAACAGCATCATCGGCCAACTGCCCTCCCGCACCATCATCCACTTCAGCCGCCAGCGTCATTAACCAATCGATCTCTCGCTTGAGGATAAACTGGCCATTGCCACCGCCAGAGCGCTCGTGCTCCAATAAATACTTGGCGACACTCCAGCCTTTGTCGTGCTCACCCAGTATCTGACTCTTGGGGACTCGCACTTGATTGAAGAACACTTCTGCCTGCTCAGGAAAGCCATCGAGACCAATGATTGGTCGCACTTCCATGCCCGGCAGCTCCATGCTGTCGAGCAACAAAAAAGTGATTCCCTGCTGCGGTCTACCCTCATTGGAAGTGCGAACCAGCAAAAACATATGGTCGACCTCGAACGCCCAGGTGGTCCAAATTTTTTGTCCGGTGATCACATAGTCATCGCCATCGGATTCAGCTTTGCACTGCAACGCTACCAAGTCGGAGCCGGCATTGGGCTCAGAATAGCCCTGACACCATGAGTGTTCGCCGGAAATAATTCCAGGAAGGTATTTCGACTTTTGCTCTCGTGTACCGAATTGCATAATCGCGGGCGCGACCATGTTCACCGACTGCGGCACCATTAGAGGCAAGCCGCGCTTGCAGTATTCTTCCCAAAACACATGGCGTTGATCTTCGTCCCAGGCTGGGCCGCCGTATTCTTCTGGCCACCCAACCACACTCCACCCCTTAGTGGCGAGTAATTTGTGCATCGTCATAATCGCGCTGAATGGGGGAAAATAACTGGTGGTTTTATCCACGCCCTCCCAAACTTCGTCGGGCACGTGATTGTCGAGAAAATCTGCAACTTCAAGGCGAAAGCGATCAAGCTCAGCCGTGGACAAAGAACCTACTGATGAGTCGGCCATAGTGGATTACCCTATTTTTTCTCTATTGTAGGCAGTCTTCCAACGCGCTATCTACGGTCAAATAGGACGAATGATATTAATAAATATTTCCCGTTGGTGATCCAGCAGACGGCCCGAGTTCTGTTGCTGAAGCTGAACGACATAAAACAAGTGACTAGAGAGGTGTAACAGGAGAGTGGTCGCCGCGCTAGTTCAGTCGAATACCGGCAGAAAGCCCAGTCTCGTCAAGGCTTTTAGGCAGTGACCTATGCAGTAGTTGCTTTGCCTCTGACAAAGAGATGGTCGCGGGCGATGAGCCTAGAATTTCAGCTGAAAAAGCGGAAGAAAACAACTGCTCAAGGATCACTGACTGCTCTTTGTCAGTGCTAAAAACAGATCGAAGGGTATCACTCTCGTCGCTGGGGAGACGATAAAACTCATACAACCACTGACAGGCGGCCTTGTAATCTTGCTGTTGTACCGCCTGGATAAAATGCTTCTTAAGTTGCCGTTCACGATAATGGCTAAGCATCAAAAACTGACTCACCAATAGCTGGCGATGACGAAACAATTGCCACAACAAAGCTAAGATAACCCCTAAGCCCGCAATCGCTTTGCCATAGTCAGCCCAGTTGAGATCCGTCGTCAGTGATTTCCAAGAAAAAGCCTTGCGCTCGACCATCCACTTCTGTGGAGGCACCACCAAGGTCTTCAATACTTGATCATCGGTATCCCACCAGTAATGGATCTGTTGCGGCAATTGAAACTCACCCACCTCTTCGAAAATATAAACTCGGGTTTCTCGGCGAATCCCCAACTGATCACCACGCGAAGAGCGGCTTAATACTTCGCTGGGCTTGTGATAGACACTCACCCCAGGAATTTCTGAAAACGGCAATTCAGGCAACATCATCGCTGGCGTATCGGCGGCAGAAATGGTGATCACTTGTGTCACCGCACCCCCCACTCGATAGAGCGCGTCAATATCAAACATTCCCTCAATCTCAAGACTGGCCTCGGGCGACACAATAAATTCTTCGATACCCTGTAGCGGCTCCGGCAGCTGCACTTCAAAGGTTACCGGTGAAGTCATCACTCGGCCCTCGACGACACCTTCTGCAGAATTCACGGATACCTCAACCCCCAGCGACGGAATTTGATAACGGCCCGCTTTCATCGGGTAGAGTAAAATCTCACGAGTTTGGGTTACCCAGGTCTGTCCTTGGATCTTTCGACTACCATTAATCGCCAGTTCACTGACTGGGGGAATGACCACATCGTGCATGGTGAAAGCCCCAACACGAGAGCCCTTGGAAAACCACCGGTCTGTCGCCACCTCAATACGAAGAGTGATGGGTTGCTTAACACTGACGATGCCTTGATGATTGACGTTCGTATGGATTGTCAACCGCCCCGAGCTCAAGAGATCGTCAATGGTTGTTGCATGACACGACAGAGAGAAAAAGACAACCAACAGTACGAACCATTTGGCGAGAGCATAAAGAGAACCCCTAAACCTGGAAACAGTTGCCATCACGGCTCAACCTCCGCAGAGGCATTTTCAAGCCCTTCGCTTTCAACCGCTTGCTGTCGCTTTTGGTTCCGTTGCAATGAAAATTTCTGTGAAAGGAAGTTAGCCGGATCTTTTTGCACTTGCCTAAGCCACATTTGATTGAGTGCGGAATCCAATAGCAGTTGTTCAGACGTGTATTGCTCCAACTCTTGCACTCGAGTTTCTTTTTTCTCGGCCCCATCGCCCCGCTGCGGCTCGTCACCCAAAGCCTTACTGTTACCCTCGGGCCGTTGGCTCTCAGACATCCTATTAATATCATCAATTAGCGCTTGCACAATTTTTAGATTATGTTGCGCGCCTTGGTGATCGGGATCTTGTTTAACAATCTCACGATAAAGATTACGAGCATTAACATACTCACTGGCGTGAGCTAGTGCATTGGCTTGCGCCATCAAACTGTCTACATCGGAATATTGGCTATAGAGAATAGCCGCCTGCTTGAATTTTTGAGCGCCGTAAAAACTGTAGGCTTGCCATTGTGCACTGCTATGGCGATTGGCCGCCTCAGCATAGTGCCCCTGGTGAAACAGAATCTGCCCCTGTTGATCACGGGTCAGCCACAGATCAAAGAATCGTTGTGGGTAAATTAACCCCCAAGTTACAAAGGCGATGAGCGCCACCCACAGCAGACGTTGTTTTTGAGTTCGCAATCGAGAGACGAATGCTGTGATTGGTTTATAGCTCACCATTGCAGCGTCCATCCCCGACGAAACCAGAACAAAAACATGGGCGCAATCAAGAAAAGTAGCGGATACCCAGAGTCGTACCACGGACGACTGCCATCATCGACAATAACTAAGTTGTGTTCGATGTAATCGTTCACTCGACCGACATCATAATCATCATGAGTCATGAAGATCATTCGCCCTTCACTTCGACTGGCCAGATCTTCCAATGCGGAGAACTGCACCGGTGTCCATGACGATTGTTCATCGGTTTCTAGATCACGGTTACCAATTGCCCAAACCAGCAGTTGGTGAGTATTATTGCCAAAGAAAGATTCAAATTTGTCCGCACTACTGGCAGTAATGCCGTCACCGATCAACAACAAAGTACCTGGAACATTCTCACGACCGAGCAACTCTTGTACGAGAGGTAAAATGGCCTCTGGCGCCTTGCCTGAGTGCGGCATCACCTGCTCATCCAGGGC
>CERE01010663.1_pt1 | contig 18535 bp, 18 predicted proteins | sample 530911 | NCBI WGS metagenome assembly CERE01 (sample SAMEA2621092, study PRJEB7988) | marine metagenome | biome: marine biome (ENVO:00000447); feature: mesopelagic zone (ENVO:00000213); material: "saline water (ENVO:00002010), including plankton (ENVO:xxxxxxxx)" | depth 800 m
ATTGCCGATTCCAATGCAATACTGGTGTACCTGGCCAAAAAATATGACCGCGATGGTCGTTGGCTACCCGATGACCCCACAGCCGCGGCCGAAGTACAACGTTTCCTCTCGGTGGCAGCGGGTCAAGTGGCATCTGGGCCGGCAAGCGCTCGCTTGGTCAATGTGTTCGGTGCTGCTTTAGATCATGCGCATGCTCGAGAAATTGCCCACAGTGTACTCGCAGTTTTAGATGATCATCTCGCTAATCGTGAATGGCTGGCCGGTAACTCTCCCACCATAGCCGATGTCGCGAACTATGCTTACATTGCCCACGCGCCCGAAGGGGATGTGTCGCTGGCGGCCTACGCCAATGTTCGCTCGTGGCTCGAGCGTATTCAGGCCTTGCCAGGATTTGTTGCCATGCAGGCGACTCCAGTCGGCTTAGCGGCTTGATAACCCTTGCCCAGAGCTTGCTCTGGGCAGCTTACTGCAAAAGAGGGCATAACCTATGAGCCAGAAACTGTGTTTGATTACCGGTGTTGGTGAGGGCACCGGTGCATCGATTGCTAGGCGCTTTGCCAATAGCGGTTATCAGGTGGTGATGCTAGCAAGAAACAAGCAACGCCTAGCACGCCTAGAGAGCGAACTACCCAACGCCAGATCGTTTGCGGTTGACCTTGAAAACCTCGATCAGTTGGTTGAGTTTTGCTCGACAGTTAAAACAGAATTTGGGATTCCCTACGTGATTGTCCACAACGCAGTTCGGGCAACCTTTGAGGGGTTTCTTGACGGTAAGCTTGATGACCTAGAGCGAAACTTTCGGGTTAATACGACGAGCTTGTTTTATCTGGTCCGAGCCTTTGCCCCTGAGATGATCAAGCGAGGCGATGGTGCCATTGCCGTCACCGGTAATACCGCTGCATTCAGAGGGGTACCCAATTATGCCTTATTCTCTCCCACAAAAGCCGCTCAACGTAACTTCACTGAGGCGCTCGCGCGGGATTTGGGGCCGAAAGGCATTCACGTTTCCTATTTCAACATTGATGCCGTCATCGATGTGCCTTGGACACGAGACCGGTTTCATCCCGACAAGCCAGATGATTTCTTTATCAAGCCCACAGATATAGCGGAAGAGGTTTTTCGTGTGGCGCATCAGCCGCGCTCAGCTTGGTCCTTCGATGTTGAGATCAGGCCCTTTGGAGAAAAGTGGTAGTTAACATGGCCCCGGTCGATAGGCGGTTAATTCAAACTTATAACCCCCAGCAGCTGGAGGAGTGAACTTCAAGGTGTTCACTCTGTATCTGTGTAACTGACCCTTCAAGCAAACGGTGGTGTTTTCTGTGGCCAATAGGCACTTCAGCGTTTTCTGACGCTGCATCTGAGCGGTCTTGATACCCGCTTCGGAGGCGAGAATTTTGAGCACGGTGTTTTATAGCTTGTTGAATACATGTGGTTTTGGCCTGTTAGAGCCTCTATAGCACAGCGCTAAGAGCCATAAAGGCTATTTTTACAATAGAGAAAGGAAGATGGGCTATATTTGAAGGAAGGCTATAACAGGCACCTTCAAATGACTCTGGGAACCGACACAAAGCTCTTGAATTTTGTGGCTAACAGTCAAGATGGCTACTGCATTATTAGTGCCAATGACACGGTGGAATATTGTAACGAACAGTTCGCAGACGCCTTCTCCATCCCGGCTGAAGATGTGACTGGCATGCCGTTTGAAGGTTTGTTGCGCCGAGGTTTTGAGTTGAATCGAGGCATTAATATAGAGGCGAGCTCGATCGAGGAGTTTATTACCTACACGCGTCGGGTTCGAAGATCACGCCCCTTTCGTCTGTTTGAGGTGGATCTTACCGATGGCCGTTGGTTTTTATTTTCTGAGCAAACCAACTCAGTGGGGGAAATGCTTGTTCAGACTAAGGACATTACCAAGCAAAAAATCCTAGCCTTGGATCTTGAACAGTCGGTAGATAAACTCACTAAGCTGTCTTTGACCGACGAACTCACTCGCATTGGTAATCGCCGCGCGCTTATCGATTCGGTGGATATGGAGTTAAGTCGGTGCCGGCGTACAGGTGCGTCCATGAGCTTGTTGATTCTGGATCTCGATTTCTTCAAAAAAGTTAACGATACCTATGGTCATTTGGCTGGGGATGCGGCTCTCGTGCACGTCACGCGTATTATTCAAAACTCTCTACGCCAGTACGATATCTTAGGACGGATTGGCGGGGAAGAGTTTGCTGTCTTTCTAAGTAACACGACGATAGAGAAATCAATGGAAATAGCCGAAAGGATTCGGTCCTCCATTGAGCTCAATCTTCTCAACTATGAGGGGCGCGATATTGCGCTCACGGTGTCCATTGGGCAAACAACTCTCGGTTGCAATGCGCTCTTTACTGAACTCTACGATCAGGCGGATCAGGCACTCTACAAGGCAAAAACCAATGGTCGCAACCAAGTCGTCAGCTACTATAGTTAGTCGCCTTTATAGTAGCGCTGACAACGTCTTGTACTTCTATTGCAGTTCATTGTGGTTGCCCGAGCTGACTCCACTAGTAAATAGCTGTGAAATATCCTCATCGCTGTATCCCAATTGGCTTAATAGCATTTCACTGTGCTCACCCAGTAGCGGCGCCGGTCTTATTTGGGGGCTCGGGCACCGGTTAAAGCACACGGGTGTTTTGGCATGACGAACCGTTCCGGCGTCTATATGGTTGACGGTTTGTATGTTGTTATTGTTGTGTATCTGTGAATCCTCGAGCACCTGCGCTGCGGTATTGACCGGTGCGGCGGGTACGTCTTGGGCCAGTAGGCGATCTAGGATATCGGCGGTGGTATAACTCTCGACTCGCGCTGCGCACTCGTCGCGTAAGAGTTGCCAATTGCTCAATCTCGCTGGTGTATCTGCAAAGCGTGGGTCGTTAATTAGTGCTTCGCACTCGAGCGCGCTGCACCAGCCAGAGAACTCAGCTGTCGATAGTAGCACCACCGCCAAGTTACCATCGGCAGTAGCCCAAGGTTTGTAAACAATGCTCATGTCGGGGGCAGGGTCTGAGGCTGTGATAAAGACTTGGTCGCCCATGACTTCAGGAAAGGAAAAGCCCAGCGAAGCATCCAGTAGCGACATATCCAGTACTTGTCCCTCGCCGCAGCGCTCGCGGGTGAATAGGGCAGTGCTTATTGCTTGCGCCATATACAGTCCAGAAACTTTGTCGCAAATCAGTTGACGAATCAGTTGTGGATCGTCGGCGCAACCCTGACTGACGGCGATACCCGATACACCCTGCACCAGTGGATCATAAACTCGACGGCCCGCGTAGGGGCCGTCGGTACCAAAGCCAGATATGGCGGCGCATACCATTTGAGGAAAATCATGATGTAGCGTATTGAGGTCAAGCCCAAGGCGCTTGGCTGCTTCGGGGCGAAAATTGTGAACAAACACATCGGCACGACCAAGTAGTTGCTGCAAAATTTCGCGGCCGCGCGATTGCTTTAAGTCCAGTGTTAGGGAGTGTTTGTTGCGGTTGTAAACACAGAAGTAATGACTGACACCCCCTTGCATGGCCCCAATAAAGCGGCACAAATCACCGCCGACGGGTGGCTCAATCTTGATGACTTCAGCTCCTTGGTCGGCCAAAATTTGGGTAGACATGGGCCCGGCGACCATGGAAGAGGCGTCGATAACGCGAATTCCCTTCAGTGGGTTGTTCATATACTCATTCCCTTTGGTTAGTGCTGTAATAGATTATTATTGTTACTTCACACTGCTATAAAATTCTCGCCACAGTTGTTTACCCATGTCATCGTATTCCATCATTGCCGTGGCTACGGCTTGGCGTTTTTCACCATCAACCATCTCATCGGGCAGTAACGGGTCCTTGGTCAACAAACGTACCGTTTCGCTACCGACCTTGAGTGTATCAACTAAGCCTTGGTGAACACTCAAGCGTTTTAGTCGCTTGATGGCGGCGCAAACCTGTTGAGTTTGATCTTGGTAGCCTCGTTCTAGCGCTTGGCAATCCCACAGGCCAGTCAGTTGTTCGAGGCAATCGTTGTCGGCTTGCTTGACCAAGAATGATCCTTGGATTGCATCCAGCCCCAGTTGACGTAAATCCGTCATTAATTGCTCGGCACCGCCGCGAAGGTTGTTGGGGCGAACCCACAACCCCGGACGCCAGCGAGCCATACCGCGCAAATTCAGTACTCGCATTTGGTGGCGCCAGACGGTGCTGCCTTCGCTGGCTAGGTTCTCGGTCAGTATCGCGCACCAATCACCACGCCACTTGCGTCTTTGCTTCTCCAGGGTGCGCCAGCGCTGAATTTCTTGCTGCAGCAGGGCACCTTGGTTGTTGAGTCGATAGAGACCGCGGCCGGGATTTTCCAGCAACCCTTCGGCGACTAGACGGCTGAGGGCCACCCGCAGCTGATTAACACTGAAGCCAAAGGCTTCACCGGCGTGTACCAGCATTTTACTCTGCATCATGGCATCGGGATCGGTATCGAGCGAGACCAAAATGAAGCGCCGAGGGTTGAACCAGTCTTTTTCGTCTTTCATTAGAATTTCTGTTGATTTGTTAATCGAATATTACCTATTATGATATCGAGGTGTCAATTTGTGTAATTAAAGAGTTGGCAAGAACGTCAATAATAACTCGTGGCAAGACTGGGAGGGTGTGGTTATGAGCGTTGAGACGCAGTGGTTAGCACAGAGCATCGAGGAGATAAAAACGCAGGGTTTTTGTTGTATCCCGAATTTTCTATCGCCAACAAAACTGGCCGAGGTTAGGGCCGCTTTAGATAAGCACATCGGCAGTTTTCATGGTCGGAATAATTTTGAAGGGACTAAAACTGAGAGAGTTTATACTCTGGTTGGTCGAGATAAAGTGTTTGAAGACATCGTCGAAGACGAGCGTATACTCGCTCTGTGTGACGCCTTCCTAGAACCCAATTTTTTACTTACTGCCAGTCAAGCTATACGTCTTGCGCCCGGTGAAACACCGCAGCCTTTTCACGCGGATGATTCCTTCTATCCGATAGCGCGACCACGCCCCATGGTTAGCTTGTCGATGATCTGTGCCGTAGATGAGTTTACTGCTGCTAATGGCGGAACTGAGGTTATCCCCGGCAGCCACCTGTGGAGCGAAGAAAAGCTAGCCGGAGAATACCGCCGTGGTGAAGGTGCGTTAGACGTTGATCTAGAGCAGCGGTTGGCAGGGCAAACTGTGACTGTCGAAATGCCAGCGGGAAGTTGTGTGGTGTTTGCCGGTAATCTATTGCATCGCGGCGGTGCCAATAACAGCCAAGGGCCACGTTGCGCTTTCTCCAATCAGTACTGTCAGCCTTGGGCTCGCACCCAAGAGAATTTTTTCTTAGGCATTCCCACCGAAAAAGCCCGCAGTATGTCACCGCGTGTACAAGAGTTGTTGGGTTACTCGATCCATCCGCCGTTTATGGGGCAGTTGAGTGCCTCGCATCCGCGCAAAGCGCTAGAAGAGGGATTCATTCCTCCAGTAATGCGGTCTTCGTAGAGTGATTGAGTCTAGAGTAATTGAACTTTTGTCGATAAATGCTGCAGTTTATCTGGGTTGCGCGTCACATAGAACGCCTTAATCTCTCCCTCAAGGATATGCGCCGATAGGGTGTTCACGGCGGTGTCGCCTTCGTACAGGATGATGCCCGGCAGCCCATCGATTAAATAGAATCGGGTGCTGGTGGTCGGGGCAAAATTCTTGTTCAAACCAATAAACAAGCGGGTGACTTTATCGCGACCGTAGATGGGGCGCAGTGCGGCGATGGCTTTGCCGCCGCCGTCGGAATAGGCGATGGCATCTTCGGCCAATAGATTTTTGATGCCGGCAATGTCAGCGTTCGCTAGGGCAGCTAGGAATTGGTTGAAGATTGCATGGTGCTGCTGTTCCGTGGTCTCGAAACGATCTTTGTCGTGACCGATATGGTTTTGTGCACGGCGGTAGAGTTGTCGGCAGTAGTCAGCGCTCTGATCGACGCTGGCAGCAATCTCTTGATAGTTCAGATCAAACCCTTGGCGCAAGACAAACACTGCGCGTTCCAGCGGTGACAAGCGTTCAAGCATCAACATGAACGCGGTTGAGAGGTTTTGCGACATCTCCAGTTGCAGAGCAGAGTCGTCGTGAGGCTCACTGGATTGCTGTGGAATTTTGCTTGCCTCTGTATCTGCCCATTGGCTAACAATCGGAGTGGGCAGCCAAGGCCCAACATAGTGTTCGCGTTGTTTGGCTGCAGTTTTTAGGAGGTCTAAGCTGCGGCGCACCGTAAGGGTGGTGAGCAGCGCGCCGAGTGTATCAATGGTTTCGTTGTTGTCGATGTTGCGTGACTGTAGGTAGACTTCTTGCACCACCTCTTCAGCCTCTTGCAGATTTCCAAGTATGCGATAGGCAATGCCGCGCAGGCGTTTCTCGTGGGTGAGAAATTCACGGGTATGGCTATCCAGCGGTGGCTTATTACTCTTGCTGTTTTTCATCTTCTCTACTTTCTGCCTGAAGAGTTACTGTCTAGGCGTCGTTTATTGGGTGTCGCTTAGGTTTTTCTGAGGTGTAGTTTGGGCTTTGACGCACAGTTTATCAGAGGCCTAATTCTGACTTGCGGTGCGCGATAAACCTAAGGCTAGGCGGCGACCCGCTTGAGGTGTTCAAAATCGGGCCACCAATTGTCTTGCGAGGATTTTCCATCCCACAGCAGTGTCGAAATAACTGCCTTTGCAATCTGAATCTTGGCCTCGATCGCAGTAGTACCGGTGACGATCCTTGGTAGCATTTTATCATCGGGAGAAACGATTTGGATGAATGCTCGTTCGCGCCCCAATGAAACACAGTGGCCGAAGTAGTATGGCGTATGCTCTAACGCTGATTCGCAAGCTAGGGCTCTGGCCACATTGAGGCCGATCAAGGGGGCTGTTGCACAGGCCGTTGCGCAACTCATGCGCAGTGCGGCTCGGCCATCGATTTCATGATGAGCGGCATCGCCGGCCACCCAGATGTTATCGAAGCCCTCAGCTTGCATGTTGGAATTTACGGCTATTTGGCCGCTTTCCAAGCTGGGCAAACCACTGTCTTGCCAAACCGGTGACGCCAGAAATCCAGTACTGCACAAGCATAAGTCAAATGGCAGTCGATTGCCGCCAGCGGTAATGGCCTGTTGTGCATCAATCTGGTCGATGGGCGTGTGTTCGATCAGCTCAATATTCATCTCGAACATGGCTTGTCGAGCGTAATCTTGTGCAGAGACGCTGTAATCGGGTAGTAAGGTCGAGCTGGTGACTAGCTGCACCTTGATTGCAGGGTAACGCTCGGCGACTTCTGTGGCGTATTCAACCGCGGTCAAGCCGCCACCGATTACCAGTAATTGTTTAGTTTGTGGCAATCGAGCGTTGGCCTCGGTCAGCTCCTGACTGCTGTTGAGGGCATAGCTGTTGTCTTGAGACGATTGCCAGAGCGGACGCGAGACGCTGCCTAGCGCGTAGATGAGTTGGTCATAAGCGAGGGTAGTTGCGCCGTTAGCGGTTTCTAGGTGAACTTGATTATCTTTAGGTGCAAGCGTTTTGACCCGGGCTTGAATGAACTCAATATCGCGTTCCGCCGCAAAGGCCTCATAGTTGATGTGATCGATGGTTTGCCCGGCCAGTTGTTCATGCCAGCGTACCCGATGGCTAAACTCCGATTGAGCATCAACGAGTGTAATACGAGCTAGGGGTTGCTCTCGACACAGAGTACCGGCGGCGAGAAGCCCGGCGTATCCGCCTCCGAGTATTACGATTCGCTGTACTGTTGATCGGCTGGCTATGTTGATCGGTGATTCGGTGGTCATGTCTACTCCTGGATGGATTCCTAAAAGTCGATAAATTTGTTGGGTTTATAGACTTGTCGAATCAGCGTAGGAGAATGTGACAAGTGTGGTGATTATTTTTTTAGAATCTTCGGGGGTAGAGAGGATTTGTGGCATGATTGCCTCCGCGGCCTCTATCAGTGATCTCCTAAGGCTATTAACTCTTTCTAATGCAATTCTTGAGCGAATGCCAGATGATGAAGTTCGTGTACCGAGTGGTCGCCTCTAGAAGCTGGTAAAGCATTAGGTATTTATGTGGTGTGGTGCATTGATTGTCAGCAGAGGTCGATATCTTGCTTGTGATTGAATCTATCCTAATAGTGCTTGCGGTACTGGTCGCCATTTCGATTGTCTTTAGTAGCGCGGTGACCGGTATATCACCAATGCCGAGCTCGAAAAAGGCACGTGAAGCGGTTTTTCAATTGGTAACGGCAGTGAGGGATGATACCAGCGCAAAGACTATTGTTGATCTCGGCAGTGGTTGGGGCAGTCTGGTTATTCGATTGGCGAAGACCTATCCGGATCGACAAGTTGTAGGCTATGAACTGTCGCCGATACCGTGGTTTGTATCTTTGTGTATAGCCAAGTGCTTAGGGCTGGATAACTTGACTCTCAAGAGAAGAGATTATTTAGACGCAGACTTGCCTGTCGATTCTATTCTGATTTGTTATTTGCATCCTGAAGGGATGAAAGCACTGGAAGATAAACTGTTGTCTATGTCTGCTGATGCAGACGTTGCCCGCCGATACTTGATTAGTAACAACTTCGCCTTGTCATCACACACGCCTCAGAAGACAATTCAATTGGATGATTTCTATCAGTCCCCGATCTATCTGTATCGAATCTAGTCAGGTCAATGCTGGAAGCTGGCTAGCGATGGACTGTATAAAGGCCTGATACTGGTACCGGTGTTTTGAATTAGACCTTCGCGTTCAGTAACGCTAGAGCGCCATCATCCAAACAACTCTTGGATAAATAGTGATTGCCAGTGGCATGGCTAATCACGAATCCCTTTTCGGTGTAGTTAATCTCAGTAATGTCGTTCCAGAACATTCTCTGCTGATGGTCACCGCGTTGGGTCGAGATGCCTTCATTATCGATACGAATGTTCACCTTACTACCCGCTGCACGACTGATCATTTGGCGAGTAATCCACCAGGCTCTTTTGTATCGAATCGACAACAGCTCTACGCCGCTAAGACAAAGCAAAAACCAGGCGATGTAGGTTTCGCTTTCTGAAATTAGGAGTACGCAGGCGATAGTGGCTAGCGCGATTGCCAAAACGTAGGTTTTGAAGCTGGTTGTTGTGTTGGCGGTTTGATCGAAACACTCACTGAAGTATTCACGGTTTAGAATGTAGTAGCAGGTGTAGTCGCTGTTGGTGTCCGTGTCTTTCATGGGTGTGGTGCCGATACTGAGAAAACGCCAGTTTAACAAAATTGTGAAGGCTGATCCCGTTTTGTTCTCGTTGCATTTACAGAAGCTTGCATTTACAGAAACCCTACAGAAGGCACGAATCTCTAGCGGAGCAGGAAGCTTAAACGGCGTGAGCGGGATTAGGCTAAATCATTGAGTCGGATCGGCGTAGATAAGGCGGTCGGAATTCCGCTATGATCAGACCATCAATGGCCTACATAATCATAAAACCGCTATGAAATTACTTTCTCTGAAATCCTTGTTTCTCACAATACTGGCAGTGATTATTGTTGCTTTTATTACTGCTTACTTAACTCTGCCTCGAGTGCCCGATGGTCAGCCTTTCTTCGCAAAAGCACAGCAATACGATGTTGAGATAATCCGAGATACGCTAGGGATTCCCCATGTTTATGGCAAAAGGGATGTCGATACTGCCTTTGGTTTGGGGTATGCGCAAAGTGAAGATGACTTTACCACTTTGCAATCGGTGCTCTTGGCTACACGAGGAACACTGGCCGCTGAAGTGGGCTACGAAGCGGCAAAAACCGACTTTGTGGTTCAGTTCATGGGCGTATGGCAGACGGTGGAGGATCGCTACGATGCGCAGGTTCCTGATGACATTAAAGCCATTGCCCAAGCTTATGCCGATGGCGTTAATTTGTACGCGGCCGAGAACTCCAGCAGGGTGAGCCGGTATTTCTTGCCGGTTACGCCCAAGGACATTGTTGCCGGTTTCACCTTTAAAACCCCCATGTTCTATGGCTTTGATCAGGTGCTGGGTGATTTGGTCAATCCTGAAGTTCCTCATGAGCTCGCCAAATCCGATTCTGGCCTAACTTGGCAGCCCGCGCAGCACCTGCCCATTGGTAGTCAAGGTATTGCTATTGCCCCTCATCGCGCCGAAGACGGGTTAACCCATCTGTTGGTAAACAGCCATCAGCCGTTAACTGGCCCTGTGGCGTGGTATGAAGCGCGCTTACACAGTGAAGAGGGGTGGGACATGGTCGGCTCTACCTTCCCGGGCTCTCCGCTCATTATTCATGGTCACAATCGCCATCTGGGTTGGGCGAATACCGTGAATAAGCCAGATTTGGTGGATATCTATCAGCTCACTATTAACCCAGACAATGACAAGCAGTATCTATTGGATGGAGAGTGGGAGACCTTTGAGGTTCGACAAGCTGAGCTGTTGGTGAAACTGCTCGGCCCCATACGTTGGACCTTCAATCAAGAGATCAAAATTTCTCGCCATGGCCCAGTCATGGAAACCGATCAGGGGGCTTACGCTGTGCGCTGGGCGGGCATGAACAACGTTAAAACACTGGAGTTTATGTTCGCCACCAACAAGGCCCGCAATAAGTCGGAATTCGAACAGGCGTTAAAACTCAATGCCATGCCGAGCATTAACTTTGTCTACGCGGATAAAGCGGGCAACGTGGCACACTATTACAACGCTATGTTTCCCAAGCGCATCGAGGGTTGGCAGTGGGACAAAGTACTGCCCGGCGATCGCTCAGATTTGATTTGGCAAGGCTATCGAGATTTCTCTGCCATGCCCAAAACGGTTAATCCAACAACCGGTCTAGTGTTCAATGCCAACAATCCACCGTGGAAGGCCACCGACGGCGATGACGATGCTCAGTCCACTCATTATCCAGCCTCTCTGGGAGTAGAGACATTTGTCACCAATCGAGCGCTTCAGATCGAAACGCTTTTACAACCCCATGAGACGATCTCTTTGGATCGACTGAAGGCCGTGAAATACGATCTGGCGTACCATTCTGAATCCAATCAAATTCAGACGTTGCAGCGTTGGTTTGCGCAAGAAACGGGGGCGAGCTTCAATGCAATTGAAACAGAGGCGTTCGAGGCGCTGAAACGTTGGAACCTCTCAACCGATAAAACCAACCAACACGCCGCCTTAGCGGTATTGACGCTAGCGCCGGTGCAAAAAGCCCGTGGCGACAAAGTCGAAATGGCCGAAATTACCTTCGCCTTTAAACGGGCTGTTGCCTCACTGGTCGAACATCACGGTAGCTACAACGTTGCCTATGGTGATGTCTACCGACTAAAGCGCGGCAACAAGAATTTGCCCATCAGTGGCGGCCCAGACATTCTGAGAGCCGTATACGGCAGCGAGTTTGATGCTCAGGGCCAAGTCGAGAATGTGGCAGGGGATGGGTTTCTGATGTTTGTCTCTTGGGACGAGAATGGCTTGGTTTCTAGTTATGCGAGTCACCAATACGGTAGCGCGACATCGATTGAATCATCGCCACATTACAACGATCAACTGGACACGTTTGTTGAGCAAAAAGAAAGAGCGGTTTTGTTTGAACGATCTGATTTGCTGAACAATATGGAACGTCGCTACCGCCCAGGTCGATAGCTTCTGATGATGGCTTGTCTATTGCGAAAGGGGGCAAGAAAATTTGAGTGCCTCTGAAAAACGTCATTACCAGAAGCGACGCGGCAATCCATAGTTTAATGCTATAACACAGTTTTATGCCCAAGCTGGATTGCATCGCTGACGCTTGCAATGACAACAGTAGAAGGTTTTAAGTGTTGAGACCCAGCTGCTGCCTGTCAGTAGCTGAAGATTGCCTCCTCATACACAGAAAATAAGCCCAGCCGATTATAATGAGTTGCAGCGGAGTCCGTATCCATAGATACACCGGCCCCCATTGATGGCCGCCCAAACCCACGTGATTGAAGGCGGAGTAAACATTGGCGGGAAAGAAGACTACTAACATGGCTATTGCGGCGGCAGCGGCACGAGCTTGCCACTGAGGTACAAATAGCCCGATGGCGACGACTAACTCCAGCATCCCGGTGAGATACACGAGCGTTAAGCGATAGGGAACCCATGGCGGTAGCATTGCTACCATGCCCTCGGTTTGCGCCAAGTGGCCAATAAAGAAGAACACAAAAGCACCACCGAGCCCCCAGCAGGCGTACTTTTTCACGTCAAAAGGGTGGTTTGTCATGCGGGATCGCGCGAATCCTATGACGAGCGGGCTGACTAAGATAGAGATAATGATCATTGGGGTTAACATTGACTGTCCTTCGAAGATATGTTGATTCAATGGTCATCGATTGTAATAAAAGCGGGCAGCGTCGACCTTGCCAAAGCCGCAGGATGTTATGCAAAATATGTCGGATTTACTCAATACTTGATTCGTGATCATCATTGCTTATTCACGTGCTAGGGTGCCGACGCAAATCATTCGAACAGAAGGAATCTAATGAGCCACAGTAAACAGGCAGCGATCGGCGGCAATGTTGCTCAGCTCCGTATTCGTATTGCGCAGCTGATGGGCGCGGATGTCGATAAAATACTGGCGCACCTTGGTGTCAGCATGCAGGAGCTGGAAGATCCCGAGCTGTATTTGGACGCAGAGTTCGATAATCGAGTGTGGGAGGCCATAGAGCGGCAAACCGGGAATGAACTGGTCGGTGCGAGCATGGCGCCGTTCTTACAGTTGTCGTCTATGGGTTTGGTCGGCCAAGCCATCATGGCCTGTGACACTATCTACCAAGGCTTGCGCAGCTATGTGCGATACAGCAAGTTGTTGCCCCTGCGTGACCAAGTCGCTTTGATCGAGCAACAGGATCATTTAGTTTTTCAACTGAAACTGTCCAACCCGTTATTGCCATACTCTCATCACAGCATATCGTCATTTTTGGGGTTTGTGATCTTTAGCCTAGAGCAGTTGTCCGGGCAGAGTATTGCTATTGCGCAGATGGGCTTTGAGTTCGACGCACCAACCGATGACAAGACTCTTGATCGATATAAAGAGCTGTTTAAGACTAAAAGTATTCTCTTCTCCCAAGAGGTGAACTGGTTTAGCTTGGAAAATCGTTATAGGGAGGTTAAAAACCTGGCAGGTAACAAGTCGAGTTTTGCGGCCATTGATCAGCGTATTGGTCAAGAAAGTACCGATGGCGCAAGTGATGTTAAAAATACCGCGGGGGCATCTAGAGAGTTGAGTCACGAGGTGCAAGTCTATATTAAGGCCCATCTAGGGCGGGCAGATGTAAATCTGAAAGATCTCGCCCAATATTTCTCAATGAGCGAGCGCAAGCTGCAGAATCAATTGGCCAAGCAGCAAACAAGTTACTCAAAACTACTCAGCAAAGTTCGCCAAGAAATGGCATTAGAGCTCTTACAAGGACCTCGGTTAAGTGTCAGTGATATGGCCTACTTGCTCGGCTATCAAGATATCAATTCTTTCTCTCGGCACTTCAAAAAGTGGTACGGCATAAGCGTGAGTGAGTACCGAAAGGGCCATAGTATATCGCTTCCTTTGAAGTAGGTGAGGGCATTAGAGCGCTAATAAAATTTGAGAGAAACGGGTTCTTAGTATTTTCTGCTATTCTTTGTCCATAGACATCTTTTCCCATTCGAGTAAAACCTCATGAGTCGGCAAGAACGTATTCTCATTAATCACGTTGTCAGCAAAATGTTTGGCCATCACCGAAAAACTCGTGTTTCTGACGAAGAGTGGGAGGCGATCGAACAGAAGATTCAGCGCTCCTCAGCAACAAGGCAACGCCTCAAAGAGCTATCAGAGATCCCTATGGACGAGCTTGATGAAGAGTGCCGAAATTGGTTGAACTCTTTATAGGGGACGGAGGGATTAAAAATTAGCCAATGCATGCGCGAGTAGAGTAATAGCAGTGTCGGATTTAGGGGCGGAAAAGGAAATCTAGTCGAATCCGGGTTAACGACGAAGGTTGTCATATTGAGCCTGCATCATTTTGATGTCTCACTGACATTCACAAGTAGATTGTCTGACTAAAGGGGACGAAGGGATTAAAAACTAACCAATGCATGCGCGAGTAGAGTAATAGCCAGTGTCGGATTTAGGGGCGGAAAAGGAAATCTAGTCGAATCCGGGTTAACGACGAAGCTTGTCACATTGAGCCTTCATCATTTTGATGCCTCACTGACATTCACCTGTGAATTGTTTGTCTCCATTTTTATCGATCTTCATGCCTTCGTTCTTTTCGGTTGGCGATTCATTAGGGGACGGAGGGATTAAATAACAATCGGTCTTGTTGAGATAAAGGATTTGAGATAGCGTCAGAATCCAGACACAAATAGCAAAAGGATCTTGCTATGCCTCGACGTCCACGGATGTACATTCCCGGCTTTTCCTATCACATTGTCCAGCGAGGTAATAACCGTGAAGCTTGTTTCCTTGAGAAGTGCGATTTTCAGTATTACCTAATGCTTTTGAGTGAGTTGTCCGCGCGCTTTGGTGTGGATCTCCATGCCTTCGTTTTGATGACCAATCACATTCATTTTCTGGCTACGCCCAGAGCGGAAGATAGTATCTCTAGGATGATGCGAGTTGTGGGGAGTCGATACGCCCAGCACTTTAATAGGGCCCACGGCCGTACCGGTACTTTGTGGGAAGGGAGGCATAAGGCCAGCGCCGTCGATACGCAAGACTATCTTCTAAAATGTTATCGCTATATCGAACTCAATCCGGTGGCGGCAGGGATGGTGGAGCGTCCTGAAGAATACTGTTGGTCTAGTTATGGTGTGAACGCATGGGGGGAGAGTTCAGAGCTTGTAAGACCTCATGCCGTGTATACCCAATTAGGGGGTAATAGCGAATCCCGTCAACATACCTATAGAGATCTCTTTAAAGCTCATCTCAGCGACGAGGACCTACTCAGTTTTCGTCAAGCCTCTCATTTTTGTCAGCCAGTAGGCGGCGAGCGTTTTCGCCAGCAGATTGAGGGGAAGCTGGGTCGTTCTTTGGGGTATATGAAGCGGGGACGGCCTAAGGTGGTTAAATCTTAATCCCTCCGTCCCCTTTTTTTTATAGCTACGCTTGATATCTCGCGGTTAGGCCCGCTAAGTTGGTAGCCAATTGGCTCACTTCTTTGCTGCTTACGCCAGCTTGGTTCGCTTCTTCTCTCAGTTTGTCCACCAGTGTAGAGAGAACATTGACGTCTTGACTGGCTTCATTCGTTGCAGCCTCTTGCTGGCGGACCGCGGTGGCAACCTGGGTGTTCATATCATTGATAACTTCTACGGCTTCAGTGATTTCACTAAGAGATCGTCTGGTTTCTCCTGCTCTCTCGGCGCTGCGTCGGGCGAGCACTAGATTTTCCGACATGGCGGAGCTTGCCTGCGAGGCATCGTTTTGCAGGGCCTTAACGACCTCTGCAATTTCACCCGCCGAATCTTGACACTGGCTTGATAACTGGCGCACCTCTTGAGCAACAACTGCAAAACCTCTACCGTAATCGCCTGCACGAGCAGCTTCAATTGCCGCATTTAGGGCGAGTAGATTGGTTTTCTCACCGATGGTCTGAATGGCATCTACTGCTAGGGTAATGGAGGTGGCATGTTGATCGAATTGTTGGACTACCATAGCAACATCTTCAACCTTTTCTGCTAGTTGCTCGATCTCTTTCAGTGCTGTTGAAAGATCTTGCTCACTCTCATTGACGCTGGTGTTAACTTGCGTGGCAGCAGCAGACGTTTCTTCCGCTCTCAGTGCAATTTCTCGAATGGCCATTGCCATTTCTAGCACTGAATTGCGGAGATTGTCACTGCTGTTTGTACCGATGCGCGCTGCTTGATTGACTGATCCTGCGTTCTTTTGTAGTAAGCTCGCATCTTCGTGAAGTTTACCGCTTGCGTGGCTTAGTTCGTTTAGAGATTGTTGAAAAGCTTCGAGCAACATGTTGAACATCTTTGCGGTGGCGCCGGCTTCGGTGCCAATCTCTTCTGGTGCGCGTTTGGTTAAATCTCCAGAGTGAAAGATATCTTGCATAGTGTTCAAGGTTTCCAGCCACACGGTTTTGGCTCCGTGTTCGGCAACATTCAAACCAACGGCTTCATCTTCAGCGCTAACACGCAATAAATTTAGGCTCTTGAGTAAAGCGGATAGAACAAATCCGCAGCACAAGGTCCATAAGAAAACGGCGAATACACCTTGCAGTTGCACCAGTAGCTGGGAAGCCATGGAGGTACTTCCAAGAGTTTCTTTCGGCATAAAAAACACCAGTGCAATAGTTCCCCAAGCACCAGCAAATCCGTGCGCTGCTACTGCACCAACAGGATCGTCGAGCTTCAGTTGCAAGAGTAGAGCTTCGCCTAGATAGACGACAATACCTCCGCCAAATCCCAGCGCTATCGCACCTAGAGGTTCGACTACGGCGCACCCTGCAGTGATAGCAACAAGCCCGCCGATTACGCCATTGAGTACTTTTTCCGGTTGCACTCGGTTGCGTACAATCAAGCTTAGAAACATGCAGGCTACGCTGCCGGCAGAAGCGGCCAATACGGTATTAACGATAATGCCGGGGATGTCTGTTGAGGCACTAAGAGTCGAGCCGGCGTTAAAGCCAATCCATCCGAACCAAAGAACAAAGACACCAATAGACGCGAGGGCTAATGAGTGGCCAGGGATGCTCTGGACCTTGCCGTCTGCATCGAATCTATCTTTACGGGCTCCGAGTACAATGATTGCAGCTAGGGCGACCCAGCCTCCAACGCTATGCACTACGGTAGAGCCAGCAAAATCAATGAATCCTTTTTGGGCCAACCAGCCCTCTGAGTTCCAGATCCAATGTCCGGCTACTGGATAAATAACCCCAACAACCGCAAGTGCGATGATTAAATAGCCACTGAAGTGCATGCGTTCGGCAACCGCGCCCGAGACAATAGTGGCCGCGGTTCCAGCGAAAACCAGCTGGAATACAAAAACTGCTAGCTCCATAGGGGCTTCGACGCCATCGAGAAAGAAGTAGCTATTGCCAAGCAGGCCGGACTGGCTCTCACCAAACATCAGCCCGTAGCCAATTGCTGTAAAGACTAAGCTGGCAATTGCTAGGTCGCTAACGTTTTTCAGCGCAACATTTATCGTGTTTTTAGCTCGAGTCATACCCGTTTCGAACAGAGTAAAACCGGCCTGCATAAAGAGAACCAATCCGGTGCACACCGCCAACCAGAGAATATCTAGATTTACAGACAATTGAGTCGAGTTATCTTCTCCAAAGACGTTAGCTGAAAACAATAACGTCAGAAAAAAGAGCTGTTTCATGCGTAGATACCTCGTAAACGCAATATAGGGAAGGACTTACAGAAGGCAATTTATGTGCCACTGAGCGAAACGTGAAATGAGCGCTTTTTCGTTTGCCTGTGCCTTGTTTTGGTGATTCTTGATGGTCAATTTTGGTGCTTGACAGTATTGGTGCTCTATTGTGGTGATTTTCTTGCGTCAATCTGATGCTGGAGGGAGCGCCAAAAAACAACTTCTTATAGGGGACGGAGGGATTATTTTTTAGTCAGTCGATTGGTTAGAAAGAGAAGATAGAACCGTGTTGAATCAAAATCAGGGAAGGCGGCGGAATCTCCATTTTGGGGCGATGCAGGCGAATGTGTTCACGCAGATAGTTTTTCCATTTGATCAAACCGAGGAGGAGTTACACAGTGACCGCTATAGAGGCTTCTAGTGTTAATGTCTGAGTATCAAACGTCCACACAAACCGATAGAGAGTAGGTTAGGTGCTTGTTAGGTGATACTTAGTAGGGGCGGTCTAGCTTGATCAAATTTTAATCCCTCCGTCCCTTTACCTGGAAGACGGCAACGATTGCACCGTCAATTCAAATACTTACTCGCTGTTTCATCATCGACGGAAACGGGTCGGCTCATCCTCTCAACGCCATCCACAACGCTAACAATTTCTATTGTGTGATCTATGTGTTTTTGTCCCCAGAGTACAATTTGCTTGATGGCGGGCAATAGATCCATGCCTTTTTCGGCCAGTTGGTAGTGATAGCGCACCGGTTTTTCTTGATAAGGCTCTTTACTGATTATTCCCAAGTTTTCCAATCGTTTGAGGCGCTCGGCGAGGGTGTTGGTGGGCATGTTTTCCCAGGATTGTTGAAAGTCCTTAAACGTACATTTCCCGTAATACACTAGATCTCTGACAATCAGCAAACTCCATTTATCACCGAAAAAGTCCAGCGAACTTGCCAGCGGGCAATCGGATCGATGTGTGTTGATATTTTTCTTAGGCATAAATTGACTGTCCAGTCTCGCACGAAATCAGGCGTAATTTAACATTGTTACTTTAATTTTTAAAGTAACTCTTGAGTTTTGCTTGCTGGCTTGCGTATAGTAACTTTAAATTTGAAAGTCACTACAAATGATTATCTGGAATATTCATTATGAATCTGTACTTACGCTTAATAATTGCCTTTGTTCGTGGTTCCTTCTTGGCCCCGATCAAGCCAACCGACGAGTTAACT
>CERE01058125.1_pt1 | contig 18513 bp, 16 predicted proteins | sample 530911 | NCBI WGS metagenome assembly CERE01 (sample SAMEA2621092, study PRJEB7988) | marine metagenome | biome: marine biome (ENVO:00000447); feature: mesopelagic zone (ENVO:00000213); material: "saline water (ENVO:00002010), including plankton (ENVO:xxxxxxxx)" | depth 800 m
TTTATGTCTACTCATTTACTCCTCATTTTCTTCTCTTTGTGCAATTTTTTTAGTTAATTTTTCACAAAGAGGTCAAGAGGCGCTTCGATTTAGAGGAGTGTTTAAACAATAAACTTATAAAATGCAGTATTGGTTTTTTTTCTCCTTTACTCCTCATTTTCTTCTCTTCGTGCAATTTGCTTTTAGGTAATTTTTCACAAAGAGCTTAAGAGACGCTCCGCTTTAGAGGGTTGAAGAACAAAGTTATTAAGCAGCTTGCCCAATGGCTTCTCACTTGCTTCTTTGTACACATGATCTTTTAAAAAAGAAGCTATGCTACTAACGTGAGAAGCAACGCCCTAAAGTAAATACACGCAATTTCACTTTACTCACGGTGGTGAGGTTAAATAACTAATAGCTGAAATATTTTCCTAAACAAGAAAACCTATTTACAGTACTTTTTAAACATCCAGTTATTTCTAGCAGATTCAAATTGTGCACCAAACTGAAGAGACAAACATAAAGTAGGGAGTGTATCTGTCTGCTTAGCTATCTCAAACGCACGTGAAAATTTATAACCATGTTTGGCTGCAAGCCTAAGCTCGCTAACATACAAAGCTTTATATTTTGGAGGGAGTTGCTGCCAGTTAACAAGCGCTATTTCAATAACACCTAAATGAACATCTATTTTATAAGGGCCTGCTTTTTTAGCCTGCTGAATATAACCAAACACACGATCGCTTGGGCCCTCTTTATAGCTAGTGACTTTAGCTAAGTCTATCCATGTTTCGGCCCACGACGTTCTGTACTTTAACGAATTTAAAAGAGAAGACTCTACTTGCCTATATACTTTAGGAGCGCTTTCAACATTTACATTATTTTTAGTTAGGCTAAGCATTTTTATATACGCACTTAGTTGCCAATAATGCGCTTGGAGAGGCTCAAGTTGTGTGGCGAGTGTTATTGCCTCGTTTGCAAGATTAAGCTCTTGAGGTGTTAATAAATCTCTAGGCTGTTTTAGCGTATTTAATGCATTAAAATACCATGCATTAGCGCGCATACTTTGTATGCTTTCAAAACTAATAAACAAAGTAATAATTGCAAGCAATGTAATTTGAGTTAGCTTTTTTAAATTACTCATCAAACAAAGACTCTGTTAAACGCTGTGGATTGTTTACAAACAAGTTTTGTGCTTCTAACTCACCTATTAAATCGGTAACGAGCCTTTTTGCATTACTTAATAATGGAGGCCTGCGTTTGACTGAGTGTGCATCGCTTGCAACATAACTAACCAAGCTTTTTTGTAGCATATCAATACTAATTGCTTTAGCAGTATCGCCCCACGCCCCTTCTATGCTTGAGGCTGTTAACTGAAAATCACAACCTAACTGCTTTAAACGCTCAATATAAAATGGGTTTGCTTGAATATCTCTGTTGCGTTCGGGGTGAGGAATTATCGCTTTTATATTTTGCTTAGCTAGCCAATTTATAAACTTATCGTAGCCTTGTGGTACGTGGGAATGCGGTAACTCTAACAATAAATAATTAACCGAATCTAACGCACCAATAAAAGGTAACTGCCCTGCCATAACCATCGCCATTAATTCAATGTCGAGCCTAACCTCAGCAGCTACCGCAAGCTTTAAATCAATACCTGCATTAAAAGCCTCTCGCTTTAAAACATCAATGTCATTGTTAAGTGCTTTTGCTGAGTTATTAAATCGGCCTATATGAATATGTGGGGTTGCCACCATATGTGTTATTCCATCATCTTGCGCCATTTTTAATAGCGCTAAAGACTCGCTTAAATCTTTAGCGCCATCGTCAATGCCTGGCAAAATATGAGAATGAATATCAAACATAAATTTTTAGCAATTAAGAGGTTGGTTGCTCAGGCTTTTGCGAGTAGTCGTAATAATCGTAATAACCATGGCTATGCTCATCTTTGTTTTTACTCATGTCAACTTTATTTAACACAATCCCCGCAACATGCGCTTTAGACTCAAAAAGTCGTTCTATACCGGCTTTTATAGGTTTAATGCGGGTAACGTCCGACTTAACTACATAAATTACCGAATCAGCACTTTGCGAAATAACAAGTGCATCACTCACTGCTTGGGTAGGCGGTGTATCAATAATAATATGATCGTACTTAGTTTTTAGCACATCGAGCACTTCGTTAAAGCGCGAGCTTGATAGTAGTTCCAACGGGTTACTAGGAATTTGCCCACTAGGCATAATAGCCACACCCGACTGCCCATCAACATGCACACATTCACTAAACTGCTCGGTGCCTATAATTAAATTGCTCAGCCCAGGGTGAAATACCGGTATATCAAAGCGCTTTGCTATACTTGGTTTACGTAAATCTGCATCAATAAGTAATACTTTACCCATTTGCGCAAGCGACATTGCTAAATTAGCTGAAGTAGTTGTTTTACCCTCACCCGGAGAGCTCGATGTAACAGCAATAACTTTATGGTCGCGCTCTAATTGGGTTAGCAATAAGCTAGTACGGAATGTACGCACAGACTCCGCAAAACGTCTGTAATTATCGTCAAGGTAAGCATGTATGGGGAAAACGCTCTTTTTAGGCATAGGTACATTAGGTAATAAACCTAACATACGCTGAGCGAGTTTACCCTCAACATCGTTTTTAGTTTTAACGGTATCGTTTAAGGCATCAAATATAAAGCTCATTACAACAGCAAAACCAAAACTTGCAACAAAGGCCAAAATAACAATAAGCTTTTTATTTGGTTTAGCTGGGTCTTTAGGTGCGTAGGCACGGTCGGTAAATCGTGCAGCAGCTGAACTAAAGTCACTTGTTACCTCGGTTTCTTTAGAGCGTGATAAAAACGTATTAAAAATATTTCGGTTAGTCTCAACCTCACGTTTGAGTTGGTTATATTTGGTTTCTTTACGGGTAATGTCCTGGTATTCAGCGCGTATTTTAATTAAATCACGCTCAAGCGCACTTACAGTTCGCGTTACTCGGTTTAGCTCTTTTTCAATACCGGTAATAAGGCCTTTAATTTGCTTGTTTAAATTATTTTTTACGGTAGCAAGTTCAGCCTTAGCAGAAATTATTTTAGGGTGTTTAGGGCCATATACCTCGCTCAAATCACTTAATTTACGCTCAACTATAACAACTTCCCTTTTAACATTTTGTACCACTTGATGCGATGTTATCTCAGGCATACTGCCTAATAACTCTAAGTTATTGTTGCCATATTCATCAATTACGCGGTTAATGCTTTCTAGGTTGTTTTTTTCGTTTCGCGCTTCTACTAATTGCTGTGAGATTTGCTCAAGTTCTTGCGTTGCAAGGCCTGCTATCCCTTCAATATCAACAAGCTGCTGATCTTCTCTAAAGTTTTGTAATCTTAGCTCAGAGTCATCTAACTGGGAACGTAATTTTGATAGCCTTGAATTTAGCCAGTTAGAGGCTTCTTGAGTCACGCCCATCTTGGCTCGCATTTGACTTTCTATATATACTTCGCTCACTGTATTCGCAACAAGAGCGGCTAATTTCGGATCGCTTGATTCAAAGCTTATTCTAACTAGCTGGGTTTTGCGTATAGGAGTAACCCAGAGTTTTGACTTAAAGGTAGACAACAGCCCTAGCATTTTTCTATCTGCTACTTCTTTTTCAGAGAAAGTGGTCTTATCTTTCACGTTTAAGAAAGGTATTGACGATTTAACTGAATTTTTAATTTCATCAACTAACGAAGGCTTTTGAGTAAAGTCTTTATGCGACTGTAGATTTAATTTTTGAATTACTTCTCGTGCAATACTATCCGATTTAATTACCTCAAATTGAGTGAGGTAGTATTCTTCTTTAGCAGAGCTTAAACCATAGACTTCATCAAATGAAATAGCTTGAGCTTGTTCTGATTCTATAAGCAATGTAGCAGTTGCAATATATTTAGGTACTATAGTTAAAGTGACCATGATACTCAATAAGGTAACTACAACTGCAAAACCTAAAATACGCCACTTCACGCTTAAGAAAACATTAAGGTAATACAAAAAATCTACACTAGGACCATGTGTTAATTCTTTTTCATCTTGATAATTCATTAATTACTGCCTTGTAAACTGCTTTAAAACAAGCGTTGTTCTATTTTTATGGTATCGCCTGCCGCAATCTGGCTATTTAAGCTGCCTTTTTGTTGCTGCTGTTTAGTTTGTTCTTTAAAAATATAAATTTTATCGATAGATGCGCGCTCGGTTAACCCGCCAGCAAGGGCTATTGCTTGATTCACTGTCATGGCCGGTTGGTAAGGGTAGGCACCCGGGTGTTCCACCTCGCCATGTATATAAAAAGGCCTATATTCTATAACTTGTACATACACATTGGGGTTTACTAAATAATCGGGTTTTAAACCATCAGTAATAATTTGCTCAACCTCTGAGGTGTTTAAGCCTGAAAGTTTAACTTTCCCTAAAAATGGGTAGTTAACCTCACCACTGTTACCTAATAAAGCGGTAACCTCTAAATCTGGTTGACCAAATACTTTAATTTCAACCTTATCACCCGCACCTAACACATAATTTTGTGCAGATTGAGCAAAACAAATGCTGCTAAATAAAAGCAGCATTAAACTAAAAATAAACTTCATTAATTAGCCTTTAACGCAAAAGTAAAGTTAACACCTACAATTACACGGTCAAACTCAATAGCATTTACTGTAGAGTTTTTATCCATAAAATCTACATACGTAGAAACCATGCCAAAATTGCTAGCTACATAATTTAAACCTAAACGCAGGTTTTTAGTTTTATCTTTACGGCCAACGTCACCAGTGTATTGCTCGTCAATATAATTAACGCTTGCAAGTGAGCTTAAATAATCGCTCCAGCTATGTGTCCAATTTACACCGTAAACACTTTCTTTAATGTAATCGCCTTGCACTAATGGGTCTTTTGCTGCGCGACTGGTCATAAACTGCACGGTAGAGTAAGTAAGTGGTTGCCAGTTAATAGCTGCCTCCCAACTTAAACCACTAAAATTTTCACGCTCACTCGAGTCAAAATCTTTATTCTGATAACCCACTTTAAACGAGCCAGAAGTAACCGCTGTTGCCTCCCACTCCATACCTGCAAGTACTTTTATATCGTCGCTGTCACGCGATAAACCACTACTGGCTAATGCATCGTAACGGTAGTTTTCTTGTTTAATTTCTAAAAAAGTGCGTGTTGCAGCTTGGGTGTTGTAATAACCGGTAATACCTAATAGAGATTTATCGTAGTCACGGTATTGCGATACTTCTCTAAAATTCTGGTACTTTTTACTAAAAAAACCGACGTTTAACGCCACTTGTGCTTTTGAGCTTTGCGCACCATATTCGTAGCGCGCTAAAACATTTTGTTGTTGATATTTTACAAGTTCATTAATAACATCGCCTAAGCCTTCGGTTAAACCACTACCGCGAGGTTCATATAACCAATCAGCATCGCCGTTAATATCTAACCTATGCTGACTGGTAAACTCTTTATGTACCCCCGCGCCTATATTAACTTGGGTAAAGTTATCGGCAGTATCTTTATTGTGTAGCGAGCTACTAGTGCCTAAGTCTAAGTTATAGCTATCAGGGCCATCTTCAATTACCGCCTTGGCATTTGGGGCTATAGTCCAAATTAAGCGTGACTCTTCATCGTTCGGGGTGCTAAAAAAGTTACTATTACTACTAATACCAGTTTGTAACGTAGGGGTAATTTCGGCCCCATCTTTAGTCATCACGCTACCCGGCTTTAAATTAGCAGTCGCAGGTGCTGCGATCATGGCACTCAATAAAGCGCTAAGCGGTACAAGTTTTTTAGTATGCATTTGCATTTTTAAATCCCTTAAAAATTGTCATAAAAATAATTTTTATATCAAACCACAGCGACCAATGTTTAATATAATGTAAGTCAAACTCTACACGTTTTTCCATTTTATCTAAGGTATCGGTTTCGCCGCGCCAGCCGTTAATTTGTGCCCAACCGGTAATACCTGGTTTAGCTTTATGGCGCAGCATATAAAACTCAACCTTTTTACGATATTCCTCATTATGTGCTACAGCGTGTGGCCTAGGCCCAACAATCGACATATCGCCCTTTAAAACGTTGATAAATTGGGGGAGTTCATCAAGGCTAGTGCGGCGTAAAAAACCACCGAGGGGAGTAATACGCGCATCATTCTTTTTGGCTTGTGTAACTACATTGCTATTTTCGGTAACGCTCATTGATCGAAACTTCCATACCTTAATCTTGCGACCATCAAGCCCGTACCTGTCTTGTTTAAAAATAACAGGCCCTTTAGATGTAAATTTAACAGCAAATGCAATGGCAATTAAAATAGGCGAGATCAACAGTAAAATGATACTAGCAACAATTATATCTTCCGTTCGTTTAATAAATTCTCGCGCACCAATAAAGGGGGATTCAAACACGCTTAGCGTATCAACATCTCCAACATGTTCTATACGTGCATGTATTAGGTTAGACATTAAAAAGTCAGGAATAATATGTACATCAACTGTGGTGTCACCTAACTGCAGCAATATATCCGCTATGCGTTTATCTGCTTTCATAGGTAGGGCTATATATAAAACACTTATATGGCCACTTCGCGCAGCATCAACTGCATCTTGAATTTTACCTGCAACATCATGCTTTATTGAATTTTCAAATAAGCGTTCAGGTTTTCTATCATCATAAAAGCCTAAAAACTTAAAGCCCAACTCATCATTTTTTGATATTTCGTCATATAAGTACACTGCGGACTCAGTAGCACCAACAATCGCCACATTACGCAAATTTAGTCCTAACTTGCGCCTCTGCTTTTTATACAACTGAACAATAAAACGCCAAGTATACAAGTATATGATACTAAGTAAAAACCATAAGCCTATACCTATACGCGAAAGGTTTTCAGAAAATTTAAATGCAAACGAAACAAACACTAGGAATGCAAAGGCTGTTAACAAGCTAGCCCAAGCACACAACACCATGGTTCTAAACTTGCCTGCACGCCACGACCGGTAGGTCGAAAAAAGTTCAGCACTGTATAAATAGCTTAATGCAATTCCAAGTACTGCAACCATATAATAAGGGTTATGCTCGAATGCGTAAAAGAGCGCAGAGGATTGAAACGCTAAGAATATTGCAAAAATGTCAAACAAACGATAAAAATTGGCATCTGAAGAGCTTGTGGGCTTAAACGTCCTTGAGGTTGTCATGCTATTAATTCCCTGAAAATAAACTGGTGGATGACACTTAAATATTACCTATAAGTATTATAAATTACAATTATAAATTTATCTATAAGCAACTAACTAAACTAACTAAACTAACTAAACTAACTAAACTAACTAAACGCGGATAGCATTTAAAACTAGAAAAATAAAGAAATTACTCTTTTTTTATCTGGAGAGACATTGAGTAAAATTTTGATTATTATATTTTGTATAAATACCATCATCACACTGAATAAAAGTAAAAAGGCTACTTTATAAAGAAACAAGTAAACATGGCCATCAGCATCTGGTAAACCGAACTCCCAAATATAAAATGCGGCAATATGCCATAAATATATCCAAAGTGAATTACTGGAAAGCCATACAACCCACTTAGAGATATAAAAACCTGCATTAAGATGCCTTACAAAGATTAAGTAAATAGTATTTATGCAAAAAAATGCGTATGAGAAGTAATACAATGTAGGAGGGTACTTAAAATCTTGCGTAGGAACAAATTCACCCAACTCTATATATTTTGAAATAAGCAGATATATAAATATAAACAATGAGAACAATGAAAAATAAAACACTGCTTTATTACTAATCTTTTCTAATCGATAGCCATAAAAAAACAATAGAGAATACGGAATTATAATAAATAAAAATTTATTGATTAATATACTTTGAGCATCACCTGCAATTTCTCTTAAGAAAACAACCAACAACTCATACATAAAATAGACAATAAGCAGTATTATCAAATATGTAGAATTTTTTTCAACTTGTCTGTTTAACTTTATAGCTAATGGAGTTACAAAAGCTAAAAACAAGTAAATTTTGAAAACCCATACAAAACCAATACCATCAAATAAGAAATAAGATGTTATTACTTCGTAGCTTGTAAAGGGAAAATCTTCAAAAAATGGAGACATCACCAAAAAAAATGTGAAAAAGAATGTTAGAAATAGCCATAAGGGTAAAATCAGCCTCGAAACCCTTTTTTTTATAAACCTCTTAATTACTAATGGTTTGTCTCTAAAAATATATGAATAAGTTAATGCGGATCCTATCACAAGTAGAGGGGTTCCGAAATTTCTCAACTGAAATATCCAACCTGGAGGAGATGAGTGAGCTATCATTATTATCATCAATCCCATGAGACGTAGTAAATCAAAGTTATAATTTCTCTCAACTGGCATTTTTTTCTTTCCCACATACATTTTTATATAAGCTGTAAAACTCAGAGCTTAGTCTTTCTATTGTGTAATAATTTTTAAAGGTATTCCTTGCATTACATCCACGCTCTTGAATTTTTTTATCACTGTATGAGTTAAACTGTATTAAAAGAGAAATTAACTCAGACTCATCATTGAAAATATCACCGTCAATAATTTCTGTTAAGTACTTTAATCCTCCAACACCTGAAGTAAAAATAGTTCGAGATGCAGACATTGCTTCTAAAGCCACTAAACCAAAGCCTTCCCAACGTGAAGGTATAATAACAGCGGATGACATTAAATAGGCTTGTTTTAACTCTTCACCAGATAGCCAGCCTAAAAAAGAAACATTTGGGTATTCCATTTTATTTATGGTAGTACCGTGCACTGCGCCCCCAACAACAATAAGCTCATAGTTAACATCTACTTTTTTGAAGGCATTTAGTAGAATATCAATGCCCTTTTGATGATCAAAACGCCCTACAAAAAGCAACTTTTTACTCTCAGGTTTTATATATTCATCACTGAAATGATCAGTAATAGCATTTTCAATCAAAACTGTTTTGTTCGGTGGAGTTACTTTTATCGAAAAGTCATAGTGTGATATACACACAACTTTATGACATAAAAATGAAAGCAAATATTCGGTAACTTGATAAAACTTTTTTGTTAAGTTTTTTTTATCCATACTATAAGCCCAACCGTGTGAGCAATAGATTATCGGTACCCTACGAGTAAAAACTTTTGCTAATCGACATACTAGCCCAGAAAAAGTACCATGAAGATGGACAATATCTACATTCAGCTTTTTTACTAAGTGCAGATACATTCGTGCTAACTTAAATAGTCCTAAAATACTTCTAGAGCCGTGATCATAATAATATACGTGACTTTTCTCTAACCAAGATACGTCTTCTTTTACTAATAAATATGATTCGACATCTCTGTCTTTTAAAGATAATACAAGGCTTTTTAAATATGTTTCTACACCGCCTTTTAATGCCTCAGCCACATGCAAGACTTTCATGCTAATTCCCTATTACATTTATTTTTATTACATTTATTTTTATTACATATTGATTTATACAGAAATGCTAAAACTAGCGGAACAATGAACCGGCCATCTATAGGTAGGTAAAAAGTAACTGACATCAGCATAAATAAGAACATAACCAAAAAATAAAAATCGCCTTCTCTAAGGTTGTTGAGATACCATTTAACTACTTTGAATAAGTAAAATAAAAAAATCGCTCCAAAGTATATTAACCAATCAAAAATAAAGCTTTTAGTTGAAACCCCTTTAACTGCACCAAAATATAAATAAGTTGACACTTCTTTATAATTGAATACATTTGGCATGATTTCTTCAATGCTTTGTATTACTTCTTTACCGTTTTCATATATCGAAGGTAAATAGCCAAAAAAACCTACGCCCAGGGGATGATCGAACAAAGAAAATATTGAAACTAAAATCATCGTAGAACGAGTAGCTGAACTATTATATTTCTCTATATCTGATGAAAATGCAGGTAATAAAACTTCTAAATAAAGTATTGGGCTTAAGGCTAAAAATGTAAAAAGTAACAGAGATTTCGTAGTCTTTACGGTTTTTTTATGAATCAAAACCGCAATTAAAAAAGATAAAGAAAATGTTATTAACCCTCCTTTAGATGTTGTTACATATATAACTACACATATTAATAAAAAAGACATGATTCTACTAAGTTTATAATAACGTGCTGAGAATATAGCGGCAATACCTACTTGAAAACCAAATGTACTAGCTTCTAGAGTCAACCCTCTCATTCGATGCGGGGAGTGTGCAAAACTTCCCTGAAAAAAAGAAGAAGCGTTAAAGATACTTGGAAAGAATATATTTAAAATATAAATAATAAATATACTCATAGAAAAAATTAATAAAGCTTTTTCTAGAGCTTTCTCTTCAAATGAGCAAAAGAAAATGAAAAATATAAGGGACGGTAGTGCTAACAAGGCAAAGCGTAAACCGCGATCTAATAAAAAACCAATGCGAAAATTGTCATAATAATTAAATATTAGCATTAATAATGAATATAAAAAGAAAGCGATGTATAGGAAAACAATATGCTTTTCAAGCATACCGATTCTCTTTTGACTCAGAATTAAAAAGCCTGTAACAACTGGCAAAAGCACCATAGCTAAAGAAGCAGTAAACACACCTGCATATTTAGACAATGAAGTATTTTCAAAAATGAGAAAAACACTAACCAAATATAATAACTTGATATGCATTTATTTTGTTAACCTTTTGATTTTAGTTAATAACTTCATAGGAAAATGCAAATAAAGCTTCATCAGAAAACAAAAAATATAATGCTTATCTATAGTAATAAAATATGGGAAACGTTTCGCTCTAGCAAAGTTTACAAAAACTTCAAATACATCATCATCACATACCTTAGCCTTGTACGCTCTGACCAAAGAGTGACACACACAAGTTAATATAAAGTAATTCAAATAAACATTTAAGCGAGTAGGTACTTTTATCTCTTTTATTAAGTTGAAGGTTTCTATTTGATTCAACATTCGTTTATCAAAACTTTGGTTAATCACCCCATCTTCGTTATCTATATAGTGATAAAAAACTTTCTCAGATACAGTTATTCTAGATGACTTATTTATCGAACTCAGTATAAAATATACATCTTCGCTGTATTTTAGTTCTTCAGAATACTTTAAGTTATTTGTACTTAAAAATTCTTTTTTATAAACCATCGCGCAGTTGTGAAAACGAACCTTTTTAGTAAAAACTTCTTTAAGTGCAAGTTCAGAAGAAGATGAAAAGCTATGATTTATTTTCTTAGTTATTTTTTTATTATTTATATAAAAATGTGAAAATATAAAAACATCAGAAATGTTACTTAAAACTTCCTCATATATTAAATCCAGAGTGTTTTCTACTATTAAATCGTCACTATCAATAAATATTACATAGTCACCATCAGCCTTATCTAAGCCATAATTCCTGGCACTAGAAACACCACCATTTCGTTTCTTGTATAAAAAAAAGTTTTCACCTAGACTACCTTCATAGTCACTATCTGAACCATCATCAATAATAATAACTTCGAAGTTAACCCTAGGATGAAGCTTTAAATTTTTAAAACAAGCCACTAACCGTGTTAGCTTATCAAAACCATTGTAGCAAGGTACGATAAAACTGAGCTTAAATTGTTCCATCTAAAAGTTTGCTCCATTTATTATTTACTAAAGCCTTATCAGTTTCACTTGCTAAGTCTAAAGCATTTTGCGAAAACAATTGATAAGAACTATCTGAAATAGTTACCTCTAACACTCTGTCTGCAAATATAGATTTATTACCTTTAGGCACTAAAAAGCCGTTAATATTATCTTTTACGATATACGAAGCAGCGTCAAAAGTATCATAGAGTATTATTGGTAAACCTTGACTTCTTGCTTCAATCAAAGTTTGCCCGAAGCCTTCATAATTTGAAGTCATAAGAAAAACAGAATAGCTTTTTAATATCTGCTTAATGTCTTTAGCAGCACCACAAAAATTCACTCGTTCATTACCTCTCACCAAATTTTTGATGAAGTTAATTTCCTGCTCTTCACCTTCCCCATAAATATCAAGAGTATAAGAGTTAGGTAATTTATTCAGAATATTAACCATATCAGAGAGGTTTTTTTGCTTTTCATCAAGCCTTGCTATTGTTACTAGGCGGTGGTTTAAATTTGATCTCTCATTAGACTTTTCGATTCGACACCCTCTTGGAATAACATAAATTTTATTGCCTAATCCTGGGTAGATCTCACTTAATTTTAATTTGTCCTTTTCTGTATAAACTGTAAAGGCATGAATATATTTCGAGTAAGTTATGACAGAAATTTTACCTAATAGGGTCAAAAAAATATCAAACCTATTTGTTTGAACCACTATAACTTTATTTTTCTTTAAAATTTTAACCGGTATAGATAATAAATCGGACATATGAAAAACATATATAATATCACCTTCTGGGTCTATCTTTAATAAACTTTTAAATAGGTTCATACGTGTTAAAATTTTACCTATTATTCCTTTACCAATCCCATATTGTAAAAAATCTGCTTTAGCGCTAACTTCATATATTTCTCTTGATGAGTCCCATTTGTAAAGCTCTAAAAAAGCCCATCCTTTATTAAGTGCTAAGCCTTGTAAATTTCTTATCAATGACTCAACACCTCCTGGGCAAGATGACTTAAAAGAATTCATAGTAATTATACGTGACATGGTTTATTCTCTAATTTATTCTTTTTGTAGAATTGCTTACCCTCTTTTAACAATAATAAGAGGCATAAAACACTGACAATGAAAAATGATATTGTTACTAAATATAAACCAGCCTTAATACTCTCGTTTATATATCCTATGTAAAAGGAAAGTGAAATTAATATAAATGTAATTGTATTGACGAGTGCGTTCTTACCTGACACTTCTATTGCATAAAAAAATCCGCCACTTAAGCTAAAGAAACATTGAAATGCAATAGAATATGACAAAATTTTAACTATGAAATCTATTTCCTCCCATCCAGCACCTAGAATTATATTAATTATATAATTTGAATATAAGTTAAAAATTAGTGTCAATGATAAGCCAGCTAATATACATAAGAGCCAAGTAGCAAGAATAATTTTTCTAAACAATGTGTAGCAGTCAACCGTTCTCATAATAGGTTGAAGAGCTGGTTGTAACGAAAAAGATAGTAGCATTACAGGGTATTTAACCAGCTGATAGGCCCTATCGTATAAGCCTAGCATAACGATCCCGAAAAGCTTACCTACTAAAAAATTATCCCCTTGTCTAACTAAAAAAGAGGCCAAATTGCTCAGTACTACACCCTTGTTAAAACTTTCAATTTTTCCAATACTGAAACTTAATTTGAATATCAAATCTCTTCTATCACACTGTTTTTTAAAATAAAAAGTTATAAGTAATGCACGAGTAATTGAAAATAGGAGTACTTTTAATACTAAAACTTCATATGATGCTCCATATATCGAAATTACAAGCATTACAGCCACTAGAGCGATTAACTCTGCAGCGGTTTCAGATATGGCTACCAGTTTAAATTGAAAGCGCTTATTTAAATCACCTAAACAAATAGACGTTACACCGAACAAAAATACAATTATTGGAATAGCAATATAAATGAACAAAGTAAGTTCTATATCGAAGATAATGGTCAATAAGTACAGAAAGAGAGGGGTACTTATTGAAAAGAATGCTGATACCTTAAGTGAAAACTCATACAAAAGCTGATAGCAGCTATCTTTTTTATTTATAATGCTCTGAGTCACACCGAATTCTGCAAGCATCATTAATAGAAAGCAAACTCCATTGATTAGCGCAAATACCCCAAAAGCTTCTACAGAAACTAAGCGTGATAGAACTAATAAACTTAGCATTTGCACCAAGAATACTGACAATCTGGAAATGACACTTGAAAAAAGCTTATTTATTATATTTTTCATGAAAACCATTAAAGAAAGGTAAGCAATTGTTTGCTTACCAAACAAATATATACAGAATGTAAAAAAATTATTTAAGTAACTTTTGGGCTGCTTTTTTAAACTCTTCGCCCATATAGCTACACTGCATTGCATATTCTACATTTGCGAGCATATAACCTAGTTTAGAACCACAGTCGTGAGATTTACCTTTAAGGTGGTAAGCCTCGAGTGTTTCTAGGTGGCGTAGTTGTAATAATGCATCGGTAAGCTGTATTTCACCGCCTGCACCTGGTGGGGTGTATTCTAATAAATCCCAGATAGTAGGCGATACAACATAACGACCAGTTATGGCTAAATTGCTTGGTGCTTCATCGTTATTTGGTTTTTCGACCATGTTTTTAATGGTAGCGTTTTCGCCGGCGCTAATTTTTTTACCTGCTAAATCGGCTACACCATATTGATGTACTAATTCTTGTGGTACGGGCTCCACCATTACTTGGTTGTGGCCTGTTTTATCAAAGCGCTCGATCATTTGGCTTAGGTTGTCGGCTTTTGGGTTTGACTTGTATTTATCAATAATTACATCGGGCAGCATTACGGCAAATGGATTATTACCCACTATAGGGCGCGCAGCAAGAACTGCATGGCCTAAACCCAGTGGTGCTGATTGACGAACAGAAATAACAGTAACGTCCTTTGGTACTATTGAGCGTACTTCTTCTAGCAGGCTGCGCTTAACGCGTGCTTCTAGGGTGGCTTCTAGCTCAAAGCTGGTATCAAAGTGATTTTCTATTGAATTTTTAGAGGCATGAGTAACGAGCACTATTTCCTTAATGCCCGCGGCAACGGCTTCGTTAACTACGTATTGAATAAGCGGCTTGTCTACTAAAGGTAGCATTTCTTTTGGGATGGCTTTTGTGGCCGGTAGCATACGTGTACCAAGACCAGCAACAGGTAATACTGCTTTTAAAACTTTCACTTTAAGTCCTTTTTGATTATTTTGTAAAACACGCAAAAAAGAACAAGCAAAAGCCTAATTCCGTTTAGCGTACCTCACCTACCGTGTGAGGATATTATTATACACACCACAACAATGTACTCAATAAAAAAAGCGTCCTTTAATATTGTTTTTTTGTTAAGTTTATGTTGCACCAAGTTTGCCTGCAGCGCACTATTTTAGTGCCCCTCATGCTTTTATATGATCTACCTTTTTAATGCTAACAATACTATACTAGGCTTGTTTTATTATTAGGGAATACTTACTTAAAGGAACGTGTGTGCGTTTAGGGCTTTGTATAGTATTAGTGGTTTCGTTTTTTGTATGCGCGCAAGACATGCTTATGTATTTACGCAACAGCGACATAATTGCCCGTGCGCAAAAACAATATGGTAACGAAGGCCATGCACGTATAAAAAACTGGTTAAATTTTATAGACGAGTCTGCTGATAAAAGTGAATGGCAAAAAATTCATTTAGTTAATAATTTTTTTAATAAGCATATTAAATATAAAACCGACGAAGACCTGTGGAATCAAAAAGACTATTGGGCGACCCCGCTCGAAAGTTTAGGCATTGGCATGGGTGACTGCGAAGACTACGTAATTGCCAAGTATTTTACTTTAATGGCCTTGGGCGTTCCTGAGGATAAAATACGGTTAATGTATGTTAGACAAAAAACGGTTAATCAGCCCCACATGGTGCTTATATACATTGAAAACCCAAACCAAGTTCCTTATGTTTTAGGTAATTTTAATACTAAGCTACTGCCTGCTAATAAACGCCGCGATTTAACCCCTATTTATAGTTTTAACGGCCAAGGTTTGTGGTTAGCTAAATCGAAAGGCCTAGGTAATAAAGTAAAAAATAGCCGTGGTGTGTCTGCTTGGAACACGATGCTAGAGCGAATTGAACAAGGTGAGCTTGCTCCCATATAGAATAACGTTAAAGGAACTATTAGTTATGTCGTCTTTTTTTAAAAATGGCTTGAGCTTAAAAACCCAAGTTTATGGACTGATTATTGTTATTTCGGTTATTTCGTTTTTTGTACGAATAATTACCGATGTAGACACCACTCGCCAATACCTACAAACGCAAATGGCTAGCCACGCACAAGACACCGCCACGAGTTTAGGGCTTTCTATTTCGCCCTACCTTGAAGACGACAGCATAATGATTGCGCAAACAATGGCAACGGCTATTTTTGACTCGGGTTATTATAAGCAAATAAAATTTACTAACGCTGAAAACGAGGTAGTTTTTGACCTTATAAACCCTAAACGTGTTGAGTCGGTACCTAATTGGTTTATAAGCAGCGTTAAACTTAATGCCCCAATTATGCTATCTGAGTTAAATAATGGTTGGATAATGGCCGGTAGGCTTGAAGTAACAAGCCACGTTGGGCAATCGTATTTAACGCTGTGGGAGCATACCAAACGTAGCTTATATGGATCGTTTTTATTATTAGTAGCGTCGCTGGCAGTGGCATTTTTAATACTGCGTGCAGTATTTAAACCATTAAAAGCGGTAGAAAACCAAGCACATTTAGTGACCCGTAAACGCTTTACCTTAAACAACGAAATACCGGTTGCCCGCGAACTGCGCACCGTTACTAAAGCCATTAACAATATGGTTATGAACCTGCAAAGTACGTTTGATTCGCTCACTAAGCAAACACAAGCCCTTACTGAGGAAGTTTACATAGACCCTTTAACCGGTTTGGGTAATCGTAAGTCGTTTGATAACCATTTTAATTCGGTAGTCGACTCTATTAGTGATGAAACACCTATTACGGCCATGATGATTACCCTACCTTCGCTTGCAAACATTAATAAAACAGTAAGCTACCAAGATGGCGATGAACATGTAAACGAAGTGGCAAATATACTTAAAACTATTTTTGGTGAGCTGACAAACGCAAAAGTATTTAGATTAAATGGCAGTACTTTTATTGCCCTTGCTCCTTACGATAGTGAGTTTTTAAATAGAACGCGCCTAGAAATTACCGATGCATTTAGCCAACACAAAAATAGCTTACATGTAAATGGCTTTGCTAACTTTGCGTTAGTAAGTGTTGATAAGAGCATGCCTGTTGGTAACGTGCTATCGGCTTTAGATACAGGCTGTACAATTGGCGATACAAACACCAAGGTAGATAAAAACACTTTATTTAGTGTTAATCAGTGGCGCTCGCTTATTCAGTCTATTTTGGCCTCTGGCGAGGTGAGTTTTTCGGTGCAACCTGTAAAACGTGCTAGCTCGCAAAACAAACAATGTTATTTTGAGGTGTTTGCTCATTTTATTTTTGAAGGTGAAAAAGTTAATAACGGGCATTTATTTGCTATGGCCGAAAAACTTAACTTAACCGAAGAGCTAGATAAAAAAATAATACGTAATTTTGTAAATGTTAAAGAGCAACACCCAAACGACGTATTTGCGCTTAACTTAAGTAAGGCCTCTTTATATTCTACTGATTTTATTGAATGGTTAACGCTTTATTCGCATACCAAACCTGTTATAAAAACTAACCTGTTATTTGAATTACACGAAATTAGTTTACTTTATAATGTTCACATCGCCTCGCAACATATAGATATAATTAAAGATATAGGCATTAACGTATGTATTGAGCATTTTGGTACTAGCCTTACCTCGTTTAGATACTTACAAGGGCTAGATATTGAGTATGTAAAAATAGATGGTAGCTACATACAAGACTTACTAGATAACAACCAAAGCAAATTTTTTATTCAAACAGTTAATAATATTTGCCACGGTTTTGGCATTAAAGTTTTAGCGTGTTTAATAGAAAAACCTGAAACATTAAAGGTACTTGAAAGCTTAGGGTGTGATGGCGTACAAGGTAATTTAATTATGCCGCCTTCTAAAGTTATTAAAACTAATAATAATGGTGCAAATAAAGAGTTTACTTTTTGCGCCGATACGCTAAAATTTTGTAATTAGATAATCTCTTAAAGGGACACAAGATGAAATCACTTATACTTGCTAGTTTATTTGCTAGCGCATCGGCGCTTACGGTTTTACCTGCTTTTGCACAAACGGATACAGACGCGGTAGTACAAACCGAAAGTTTAGACTCTCTAATTGCTATTTTAAACAACGCCACTGCAGATACTCCATCAGATGAGTTGCAGCAAGAGCTTGTTACTGCAATTGAGCAACTTTGCCAAAACACCGGCCCTATTGATTTAGACTCACCTATTGCTAACGGTACTTGTTCTCCTGAGCAGTTAGATGCGATTATGAATGCTGTTATAGCAGCCATAGGCGCAGATAGCGCTTTTATTTCTGACTTTTTAGCTGCACTTGTTGCTGCAGGCGTGGATAGCGATGCTGTTACTCTGGCGGCAATTACCGCAGGCGTTGATGCGACTATTGCATCAGAAGCAACTGCTGCGGGTCCTACTGAGCCTACAGCCCCTGCTGGCCCTGTTATTGTTACCCTACCTACAACAACTGTACCACAAGGTGCTGGCGGTACTGGTGGAGATGCGGGTATTTCTGAAGTTGGCAACTAAATAACTATTAGTTTTATAATACAAACGCAGCCTAATGGCTGCGTTTTTACTTTAAACACT
>CERE01040078.1_pt1 | contig 18108 bp, 14 predicted proteins | sample 530911 | NCBI WGS metagenome assembly CERE01 (sample SAMEA2621092, study PRJEB7988) | marine metagenome | biome: marine biome (ENVO:00000447); feature: mesopelagic zone (ENVO:00000213); material: "saline water (ENVO:00002010), including plankton (ENVO:xxxxxxxx)" | depth 800 m
CCCGATTGATTCGTTGGATTTGTTCTTTGCTGTGACCTATTTGAAACCAGAGTACACCAGCTACGAGGCGTCTCCATTTGGTGATTTGTCCGGCTCCGAGCCAGCCAATATCTCTGAAGTGGCAACCACTGTCGGTGGCACTTTTACTCATCAGTTCGCGAGCGGTCTAGAGTTGATAGCTCGCACTGACTACGTGTATGAAAGCGAAGCTCAATTGCGTGATGGCTTCTTAGATGCTCCTGAAGTGACTAGCGAGCTCACTCGTGAAGTCAAACTCTGGAACGCATCCCTGACGCTAATTACTGTGGAGGGTTTAGAGTTTTCGCTCTGGGGACGCAACCTTACGGATGATGAACATTTAGTGGCAGCCTTTGATGGTGTTGTGCAGCCGGGTACGGTGACGGGTTATCCGAATCAGCCCCGTACTTACGGTGGCACGCTACGCTATAAGTTCTAATGCATCGTAACTGTGACTGCGCTCCTTAGGGGCGCAGTCTTTTTCGCCTGATGGCATCGAGGTCAAAAATGATGGGTTCAATTAGATTGCGTTTGTTTGCATGTTTTGTATTGTTGCAGGCGGTCTGGGTTCAGGCCAGCGAACTGGAGCTAGAAATATTCGTTGCCGAACCGGATGAGATTAATGTGACGTCTGCCCTGATTATGGGGCCAACGGAGATGATGGTAGTCTGTGGACAGGCAACTAAATCGTCGGCCAATCGTTTGGCGGATCTGATTGAAAGTAAAAACAAACCGCTAAAATATGTATTCTTGACTCACGCGCATCTTGATCATTCTCAGGGTGCAAGTGTGTTGCTGAAGCGTTTTCCGGATGCCGAGTTTATTTCTACACCCGCGATATCGAAGCGACAGAATCATAGAATGTCAGCCGATGATTCCTTTGCCTTTGATCGTTACGGCGATAATGCGGCGATACCCTCGGTTCCCGCCAATGCGTATTCTGAGTCGGAAATCCTAATTGATGGTGCTAGTGTCGAGATCTGGAGCGATATCTATGGAGACGTAGGTATTGCGCCTGTGGATGAGCCTCATGTCGCTCTCTACATACCGTCACTCAATGCTCTGATGCCCAGTGATGTGGTGTATTTCAACGGTCACGTGATGGTGGGCGGTAGTACGCACGAGCACCGCCTTAACTGGATTCGACAGTTAGAGGGTTGGATGGAGCGAGATTTTGATGTGGTTGTTCCAGGGCATATGCCTAAAACCAGCTTAGGTGATTTAACACCGATGGGAGCTCTAACCCATACTCGCGACTACTTACTCGCCTGGGACGAAGTGGTTGCCAAAAGCGCCAATGCGGATGAAGCCATCGAGCAAATGTTAGCTCGTTTTCCCGATGCCCAGCATCAGTCGGCTTTGCGGTTGAGTAGTTATATGGACTTTAAGGAGCTGCATCGTTTGAGTTTTAATCCGACCGTCCGCAAGGTGACAACTTACATGCCGGAGTGGATGTTGGATTGGTTCAATGAGTGGGCCTATAACTCACGCATGGAAAGTTACAATTTAAGCGATACTGATGCAGTGGCTCATTAAGTGACCGCTGGTTAAAACCTATGCATGTCTTTGCCCGTGCTGCTAGTGGGCGGCCACGGGCCTTTTTTATTTAGGGGATAGCTTGAATAGTTCGGTTTTATAGTGCAACCAAAGGGTGGCAAAACACTATCTACTTGACTATGATAGCTGCACGACCTACGTGAAGACTGCTATGAAACACACATCCTTTGAAGACATGAATTGTTCAATTGCCCAGAGCATGGAGGTCATTGGTGAGCGCTGGAGCTTGTTAATTATCCGTGATTGCTTTGAGGGGCTGCGACGATTTGGTCAGTTTCAGCGCAAGTTAGGAATCGCGAAGAACATCCTTTCTAATCGCCTGAATAGATTGGTGGAAGAGGAGGTTCTTGAAAAGCGACCGATCGATGATGGCGCTCAGCAAGAATACGTTCTTACACAGAAAGGTTTTGATCTATACCCAGTACTGATGTCACTAATGATGTGGGGGGATAAATACAAGGCTAATCCCAAAGGGACGCGTGTTTATTTCGTCGACAATGAGACGGAGCAGCCTATTCAAGGATTGCGTATCGTCGGTGCTAATGGTGATGTGCTTGAGGCGGATCAGGTAAAGCAGGTTGCCGGCCCGGCTCTGGGTGGCAAGAAAATACGCAAGGCGCGTAAAACCTAGCGAAAGGTCTGGATCTACACTTGGTGCCTTTCCAGTTCCGAGCTCTTGGCAATACCCCTTCTGTAAATGACACATCTCTAGGCTTTTAGTTATCGCTAGTTTTCAAAAGCTTCGAAATCTTTTAGAAGGTTCTCATCGCCAGTTGGTAGCTGCGCGTCTATGTTAATCGTTGCCACACTATCTTCTCGGCAATTGAAACACTAGGTTTCTTATCCCGAAATCTTAGAGGTCATCGCGCAGCCAAAATGGCATCGGCGGGATAGTCCTGATTAATACATGGGTGATGAGATCTTACGTTCTCCAAATCAAAAGTGCTCTTGATGTTCTCGAAGGCGGTTAGTTTTCCCTGAGCTTGCTGCGTACTGACTATTTGGTGTGTGATCTGAGCAATGGTTTGCATCGGTCTTGGATTGATCAACATTAAACAGTAGGTGGCTTGGTGCAGTTGCCGATTGGCAAAAACTGCCATCTCCCGATGATTGACCTCGGCGGCAGAAATAGCCGTAAACAGCGCGGTGCGGTATTGGTTTTGCGCGGCGAGTTGTTTGCTTTCCTTCCTATCTAGAATGCTGCTTTGATCTTGCGCTTGTCCATGACTGGCGATAAAGGCGAATAAGATTCCAGCAATGGTGGCCAGAGCCAGCGTAAAGGTGCTGGGGTCAACTTTGTGTTTGATTTTTCGAGGCAGTGACGAAGAGGTGGGGGCTTTTTCTTTTGCGTCCATAATCGCATGTCCTTTTGCAATATCGAGTGAGACGCTATTGAGTATAGTGGTTTGATGGCAGTGCTTTAGATTAATCGTTTATAGATTGTGTGTTAACTATATTGGTTTTCAAACTGATGGGTGTTGGATGGCGTTTTTTTGCGGCGGTAAAAACAACAATGCCCCGCAAAAGCGAGGCATTGAGTTTAGCGCGAACAACGGCGTTGATTAGTCTCGGTTTCTACCGCGACCGCCTTCAAATCTTCCGCGTCCGCCGTCTCTGCCGCGACCACCTTCAGGGCGCTTGCCGCGAGGGCCGTTTTTCTTGAACGGGCGTTTGTTGCCACCGCGTGAATCATCGTCTTCTACGGGACCATCGTGACGGCTTAGGTTGATCTGCTGACCGCGTACGCGCACCTTTTTCAGGTGTTGTAGGAGATCGTCAGGCATGCCTTTGGGCAGATCGACGTATGTGTGACCGTCGCGAATCTTAATGTGGCCAATGTAGTTGCTTTCGATGTCAGCTTCATTCGCAATAGCGCCAACAATGTCACCTGGTTTGACGTGATCTTTGTGGCCCACTTCTAAACGGAAGGTTTCGAGGTCGGCGTCATTGGCGCGATCACGGCGTTTGCGGTCTCCGCGATCATTGCGATCACGACGGTCACCGCGATCGTTGCGGTCATCACGCTCACGACGTTCGCGCGGCGGACGGTCTTCAACGATGTCTTTGGGTTGCAGTAGAGGCTTTTCTTGCTGTGCAAGGAAGGCCAAAGCTGCGGCAACATCCAAAGGCTCGGCTTGAGATTCTTCGCTGTAGTTGACGATCACTTCGCGGAAGAAGGTCAAATCTTGCCCTTCAATAGTCGAGCTGATTTGCTGTTTGAACTGAGTGATGCGTTTGTCAGCGACCTGCGCTTTACTCGGTAGCTTCAATTCATTGATCACGGATTTGGTGGTGCGCTCGATGGTGCGCAGCATGCGTTGTTCGCGTGGTGCAACAAACAAGATGGCTTTACCACTGCGTCCAGCACGGCCAGTACGACCGATACGGTGAACGTAGGCTTCGGCATCGTAAGGAATGTCATAGTTGATGACGTGGCTGACGCGTGACACGTCGATACCGCGAGCGGCAACGTCGGTGGCAATGATGATGTCGAGTTTGCCGTTTTTCAGTCGCTCGATGGCGCGTTCGCGCAATTGCTGACTCATGTCGCCGTTCAGGGCGGCGGCGCTATAGCCTCGAGCTTCGAGTTTTTCGGCCAACTCGGCAGTGGCGTTTTTGGTGCGCACAAACATGATGATCGCGTCGAACTCTTCCACTTCTAGGATACGAGTTAGCGCATCGAGTTTGTTGACGCCACGCACGGTCCAATACAATTGTTCAATGCGTTCAACGGTTTGGGTTTGAGCGGCAATCTTGATGACTTCAGGGTTATCAAGATAGGTGTCGGCTACTTTGCGAATTTCCCGTGGCATGGTGGCCGAGAATAGCGCAACTTGGCGCTCTTTCGGGGTCTGGTCCAAGATCCAAGTCACGTCATCAATAAAGCCCATACGCAGCATTTCATCGGCTTCATCCAAGACAACGCTTTGCAAGTTGTCGAGTTTAAGTGTGCCGCGACGCAGGTGGTCCATGACACGACCGGGAGTCCCCACAATTACTTGGGCTCCACGTTGCAGGCCACGAATTTGTCCGCGGTAGTCAGAGCCACCGTAAATGGGCAGTACGTGGAAGCCTTTGATTTTTGAGGCGTAGGTTTGGAAAGCTTCGGCCACTTGGATTGCCAGTTCGCGAGTTGGGGCGAGTACCAATACTTGTGGTTTGTTGAGTCGAGTATCAATTCGGGTGAGCAGAGGTAGGGCAAACGCTGCGGTTTTACCGGTACCGGTTTGGGCCATACCCAAAATGTCTTTGCCTTCAAGCAGATGCGGAATCGATTGCGCTTGAATGGGAGATGGGGTTTCGTAACCCACGGCTTGAATAGCTTCTAATACAGGTTCGGATAAGCCGAGGTCGGAAAAACGAATAGAATCGTCGGACATTGATTGTTGCCTATGCATAAGGCGCGATGAGGCAGGAGCGAATTTTTGCAATAGCACACCGTCCATTCTGAATCGACAGAATGGGGCGGTTAATCGCACAAATAACGTTCGGTCACGCGCTGTTTCAGTTACGTGGAGGGGGCATTGGCTGTTAGCCTTGGGAGTTGCTGCAGATAAAATGCAGTGTCGCTCCCCTCATCCCAGCGTCGTGGGCTTGGTGCAGTTTGTCGCTCAGTACAAACATCAAGTTCGTGTCCATCCGCCAAGGATGTCATGAACGGCCCAGAGTAAGGCGTTTGGCCAGTGATCCCGAATCACAAGAGGGCGCGAATTCTACGCAGTTCCTGCACTAAAAGACACCCTTATTTCATTTTTGCTGCAACTATTTAGTTATAGCGGCGCAGGTTTAGTGCGTAAGAGCTATTGATGTACTAAGGGGCCGATGGCGTTTGAGGTGGCCATGTCAGCCGCTGTTTGGGGCTAAGTTGATAGGTTTTGGGGGCGGATTGAGGGTTTATTGGGTCCGGAAAGCTCAATTGATAGGCGCAGAGCTGTAAGTCGATATCGTCTGCGTCAGCTCTGCCGTGCAAGCGATCGCCAACAATGGGGAAGCCGAGTGCACTGAGATGTTTGCGAATCTGATGTTTGCGACCGGTTTCAATGTGGATATCAACCAGAGATTGATTTCGCTGCTCATCATAATCCAGTCGTTGGAAGTGGCTGAGGGCCGGCTTGTCGTCGATGGAGAGCTCGCAATGTACCTCATCATCGGGGAAGCGACCTTCGATAATGGCCTGATAGCGCTTGTCGGTTTGGCGTTGTTCAAAGGCCTGAGTCAGTGAGCGGGTAGCTTGTTTGCTGTGGGCAATCACCATCAAGCCGCTAGTGGCTCGGTCTAATCGATGGACTAAATAAGCCGATCGCTGCGGCTCAAGGTGCTGTTCGGCCCAGCGGGTAAGGGTGCAATGATCACTCCACTTGGAGCCTTGGGACAGCATGCCGTAGGGCTTGTGCCATACCGAATAAGTGCCTTCATCTGCCAACAGTGTGGCTGGCGGCGGTTCAGTGAGCAGCAGTTGCCCGTCGTAGTAGAGGTGCAGCTGTGTATCTTTGGGCACGATTTTTTTGGCCCTTCGCAATCGCTGAGGTTTGCGCCCAGATACCGGTGTCCACCAGACCGCACCTTTGTGCATGGCCTGTTTAAGTTGCTGGCGGGAGAGGGGGCAGCCGTCAGCTAACCAATCGATGGCGGGGCGATCGGCGGTCTTGCTGATGATATGGAGCTCAAGCTGCTTGGACATGGCGTATGCTGCTCAGTGAAAGGCAGTGCATGGTAAAGCCACCAGCCTCAGCAGGGCAAGTTACAGAAATGAGCAGGGGCTACCAACGAAAAAGAGTGGGCAAGCGACAGGTGAGAAAAAGTGGCGGGTGAACACCCGCCCAAGCAATCAAACGAGAGTGGTATGGTTTAGAACTCTTTAGTGAGAGATAGGAAGGCAGTGCTATCAGCGATATCGCCAAACAGGTCTTTTCCGTCACTGTCTGTGCCGTTGTAACCGACGCTCACACCAATGGGGCCCAGATCACCGCTGAATCCCACTGTGTAGTAGTTGTAGCTGTCGCCAAAGGCATCATCGGTGTCATAGTGCGCCAACTGTAGATCCAGTGAAATACCGCTGTCGGCTAGAGCAATAGAGTGGTTGTATTCAACGCGCAGCGCTTTGTCGGCCCCCAAATCTCCCAGAAAATCGTCCAGCGACTGACCCACAGTAACGGTGCCAAATGCGGTGTTGAGGTCGAAGATGATCTCCGCGTAGTCGTAGTCCTCGCCGCTGTAAGTGCCGGTGTAGGTGTACTGGATTAGAGTGGTGGTGAGCGAGACGGTTTCGCTTAACGCTAGGTCATAGCCTACGAACAGATCCGCTTCCAGCTTTTCACCGCCGTCGGCGGGATCGTCATCGGGGGTGAAGTCGACGTTGGAGACAAAGCCGCCGATAAAGAAGCCATTGCCGGCGTCATAGCCTGCTTCTAGTTGGATGGCCGGGTCTTCCAGTGTTTGCGATAAGCCGAATAATCGATAGTCGCTGGTCGCGGTAGCCGAACCAAAGAAACTGCCTTCGGCTTGTGCGCCTGTGGACAGCAGCAGTGCGGCGGGTAATGCAAGAGTTTTAAGGGAGTTTTTCATGGTGTTTTCCTCTTAGGGTTGAAAGTAGATGTTATGAGTTGCGTTGTGTCAGCCAGCTCTTCCAGCTGCCCAGATGGCTGATGTCAGTGGCGCCATCGAGGCCGGCGCCCTCACAGATGAAACCGCTGACCCAGTGGCCGTCAGCCAGCTCCACCTTGCCGATGCCAAGCGGGGAAGGGATGGCGGCTACGAAGCTGCCAAATTGGCTGCGCGGCACAGACCAGACTTCCACCTCAATGGCGGTGCCCTCGGTGTCGTTGCGAACCATACCTGGGCGTATACCGTCGGCCAGCGCGTAGAGGCGATAAGCCGCAGCCGAGAGGGTGGATTGTTTGAGGCGAGCACCGCGCTCGGTGAGCTGCCAGTTCAATGGCAACCCCTGTAAATGCGCACCGCAGACAACTAAGTCAACGCGGTCATCAATGTTTACGGGGGTGTTATTTAATGGTGGTTGAGGTAGTTGCGAAGCGCCCATGGGCAGAGTCAGTTGCTGCTGAATGCGATTGGCAATGGACAGTAGTTTGCGGTCTTCAAATTGATTGCCCACCAGAGTGATACCAAACGGCAGCTCGTTTCGGGTGATGCGGGTGGGCACACTGACGGCACTTAAATCCAACAGATTCATAAAGTTGGTGTAGAAACCCAGTTGGCTATTGCGAGCGATGGGCTCCTCCAGCATCTCGGCGATGGTGAACAGTCGCCCAGCGGTGGGAGTGAGTAGGGCGTCATAGCGCTGCAACTGAGCCAGGCACTGACCGCGCAAGTCTTGCAAACGGTACTGGGCGCGGAACAGGTCAGTCGCTAGGGGCGTTTTGCCTTGGCTGACAATCTCGCGAACCACTGGAAAGATGGCTTGTGGCTGCTCCTCAATTAGCGGCAAGGTGGCCAGATAACGCTCACTGACCCAAGGCCCTTCGTAGAGCAGTTGGGCGGCTTCGTCGAAGGGGCGATAATCGATTTCCTCGAAGGAGAAGCCTTCGCTTTGCAGGGCGTCGAGAGTGTCGCGGTATGCCTGGGCGTAATCGTCATCGCCAAAAAACTGCAGTTGCTCGTCGGGGATGATACCCACTGTGAGTGCCCCTTGGGGCAGGCCGTAATGACGACTGTGGTTGTCAAAAGGGTTGCGGCGGCTGTAACCATCGCGTTGATCGTGTCCCTCGGCACAGTCCAATACACAGTTGGCGTCGTCACTGTTAACGGTAAAAATGCTGATGGTGTCGAGACTGCGACAGGCGGGTACTAAGCCAGTGGCGGATAGTAGGCCTAGACTGGGCTTGAGACCGACCAAGTTGTTGAAGCAAGCGGGTACTCGGCCCGAACCGGCGGTGTCGGTCCCGAGACTGAAACTGGCCAACCCCAGAGCAACCGCTACCGCGGAACCCGAGCTGGAGCCGCCACTGATGTAGTCGGGGTTGACGCTGTTGGCGCAGGGCCCCAGCGGTGAGCGCGTGCCATTGAGACCAGTGGCAAACTGATCAAGATTGGTTTTACCGACAGGAATGGCACCGGCGTCAATCAGTTGCGCCACCACCTGAGCGTGTGTGTCGGGGGTATACGCGAACGCCTCGCAGCCGGCGGTGGTGGCAATGCCGGCCAGATCAATGTTGTCTTTGATGGCAAAGGGGATGCCCCATAGGGGCGATTGCTGTGGGTCTTTGTTGGCTAAGGCCTGCAGATAGATGGCTTGTTCATCGGCACTCAATAGATGAATCCAAATGTTGTGTGAATCAAATTGTGCGGCACGCTGGCGGATGCTGTGCATTACGTCAGCCGGCGTCAGTTGCTGTTCTGCATAGGCCTGTTGCAGGCCGTGGATACTCATATCGATATTCATAATGGGGCTCTTGTTACATTCAATTAATAGGGGTTATTCGTCGGCGGGGGCGACAACCAATAAGGTCTGGCCCGCGTTGATGCGCTTGCCGCCATCAATCAACAGCTGGCTGACTTGGCCATCGCAGGGCGCGTGAATGGGGATTTCCATTTTCATAGATTCCAAAATCATCACCGTTTGCCCGGTTTTGACGTGATCGCCCACTTGAACTTGAACTTGCCAGACATTGCCGGATACTGAGCTGTCGATGGGCTGATGGTGATCAGGCCAACTGGCTTGTGGTGGCTCGCTGTTGTCGGATTCCGCTTGGTAATTGAATTGGCCGCTGGCGTGCCAGCTGGCCAGCTCGGTCGCAAAGGCGGTTTCGCGCTGTTGAGTAAACTGCTCAATATCGTTGCGGTTGTCTTGCAGGAACTGTTGGTAGTGGCCGAGATTGAACTCCGCCTCTTCAATGCGCAGCGGGTAGCGCCCCTGAGGGAAGTCGTGGCGAATCTTCTGTAGCTCTTCTTGGCTGACTTCGTAAAAGCGAATTTGATCAAAAAAGCGCAGCAGCCAAGGTTGGCTGAATTCACGGGTCTGGCGGTGACGATTCCACATTTGAAGCGTACGACCGATGAATTGGTAGCCGCCGGGACCTTCCATGCCGTAAACACACAAATAAGAGCCACCGATGCCTACGGAGTTTTCTGCCGTCCAAGTTCGCGCTGGGTTGTATTTGGTGGTGACCAAGCGGTGGCGGGGATCGATGGGGGTGGCAACCGGTGCTCCCAGATAAACGTCGCCCAGACCCATGACCAAATATGAGGCGTCAAAAACGATGTCTTTTACGGCTTGAATGCTCTCAAGGCCGTTGATGCGACGAATAAATTCCAGATTGCTGGGCGCCCAAGGGGCGTTACTGCGCACGGTTTGGTCGTACTTCTCAATGGCCAGTTTGCAGGCGTCGTCGTCCCATGACAGGGGGATGTGTACAACGCGTGACGGTACCGTGAGTTGATCCAACTGTTGGTGCAGTCGTCGCTCGGCGTGTTGCAGATGTCGCAGCAATTGTTGGTGAGCAAGAACCTTGGGATCGAAGTGAATCTGCAGTGAACGAATGCCCGGCGTCAATTCCTCTAGACCTGGCAGTGGATTTTCTTGCAACCATTGCATCAAGGCATGACTGCGGAAACGCAGGCGAATATCCAATTCTTGAGCACCGTATTCGACCAACAGAAAATGATCGCCGGCGGCTCTGTAGACTACCTCATCGCCTACTTCGCTGGCGGGGAGTTGCCCGATAATCGGGGAGTCCGGGTTACACGGGCGCCAGTTTTGAGGCTGTAGTGTGAGGGAGTCAATTTGCTGTTGCTGGGCTTTTTCGAGTGTTAGGGCGTCATCCAAAGTGACGGGCACAAAACAGATCTTGTCGCCGGCACGCAGCTGACCCAATTTCCACAGATCTGCCTGTATGACGGTTGCAGGGCAGACAAAACCGCCCAAAGAGGGCCCGTCGGGACCGAGAATCACCGGCATATCACCGGTAAAATCGATGGTGCCAAAGGCGTAGGCGTTGTCGTGAATATTGGAGGGGTGCAGGCCCGCTTCGCCACCGTTGGCGCGCGCCCAACTGGGTTTGGGGCCAATGAGGCGCACACCGGTGCGGCTGGAGTTGTAGTGCACTTCCCAGTCGCTGTTGAAGAACTGCTCGATGTCATCGTTGGTAAAGAAATCAGGGGCGCCATGTGGGCCGTAGATCACGCGCAATTGCCAGTGGTTATCGATACTGGGTTTCAGTTGTGCATCGAGAGTGCTGGCAGCAGCCGCTGGGGTATTAGGGCTGAGTTTTAAGACATCACCGGCGCGCAGGGCGCGGCCATTGTGACCGCCAAATTGTCCCAGCGTAAAGGTCGAGCTGGAGCCGAGGTAGTCCGGGCATTGAATGCCACCGCGCAGACACAGATAGCTGCGCGCGCCTAGGGCGGCAATAGCACCGATAACCAAGACTTGTCCGGCTTGGACGTTGTGGACTCGCCAGTTATCGATCGTCTGGCCGTCCAACTTGGCGTCAATGTCAGTGCCGGTAATGACAATTTGAGTGTCGCTACTGAATTGCAGTGTCGGCCCCTGCAAGGTGATTTCCAGACCGGCGTCATCGGGCGTGTTTCCCAGCAGTCGGTTGCCCAGTTGGAAACTGTAGCTGTCGAACGGGCCCGAGGGGGGAACTCCCACGTGCCAATAGCCTTGGCGTCCAGGTACATCCTGCACGGTGGTTTGAGTGCCGCCACGGATCACATCAATGCGCGCGGGTTTAAACTCAAAGTCGTTCAAATAGCGGGTAGTGACTTGTCCCTCGCGCAGCGTCTGATCGCGACATAGGCTGCGCAGGTAATCGAGATTGGTTTCACTGCCATACAGCTGACTGTCATCCAACGTCTGTTGCAGCTTAGCCAGTGCATGATCGCGATTGTCGCTGTGGACAATTACCTTGGCCAGCATCGGGTCAAAGAAGGGGGAGATTTCTAAGCCTGCCTCCACCCAAGTGTCCACGCGAACGCCGTCCTCACTGGGGAATGTCACTTGGCTCAGTAAATCGGCGCAGGGCTGGAAGTCGCGGTAGGGATCCTCGGCGTAGAGCCTCACCTGGATGGCGTGTCCTTGAGGTTCAAGACCGTCAGCTACGCGCTGCATGGCGGCAGCGTTTTCAAACTGTGCGTCGTCGCAGGCCAGACGTACCATCCATTCCACCAGATCGATGCCATAGACTTCTTCGGTGACGCCGTGTTCTACCTGTAGGCGGGTATTGACCTCCAGAAAATAAAACGCCTCGCTGTCGGCGTCGACGATGAACTCCACTGTGCCGGCGTTGCGATAGTTGATGGACTCGCACAGGGCGGCGGCGGTGCGGTGGAGTTGGGAGCGGGTTTCATCGCTCAAATTGGGGGCCGGACACTCTTCAACCACTTTTTGATTGCGGCGCTGGCTGGAGCAGTCGCGCTCGCCAATGGCGATGGCTTGACCGCGACCATTACCAAAAATCTGCACTTCGATATGGCGAGCGCGGGCAATGAATTTTTCTAAAAATACACCGTCGTTGGCGAAGTTGTTGGCACTGAGTCGCTTGACCGAGTCGAAGGCGTCAACCAGCTCCTCTTCGCTGTGACACAGCTGCATACCAATGCCACCACCACCGGCAGTACTCTTCAGCATCACGGGGTAACCGATTTCTGTGGCAGTGGTCCGAGCCGCTGCTAAATCGCTGAGCAAATCGCTGCCGGGCAGCAGGGGAAGCTGGGCTGTTTGTGCCAGCGCGCGCGCGGTATGTTTTAAACCAAAGGCTTCAATTTGATCGGCGGTGGGGCCAATAAAGGCGATACCGGCGACGTCACAGCGCCGGGCAAAGTCGGCATTTTCACTGAGAAAGCCGTAACCGGGATGAATGGCTTGGGCGTGGGTCTGTTCGGCGATGCGCAGAATTTTATCTTGATCTAAATAGGTTTGTGCGGCAGAGCCTTCGCCTAGTCCAATCGCTTCGTCTGCCAGACGCACATGCAGGCTACTTGCATCACTGTCGGCATAAACCGCAACAGAGCGAATGCCGAGACGCTTGAGTGTGCGAATGATGCGCACGGCAATGGCGCCGCGATTAGCAATCAAAATGGTGTTAAACATTGTTGTTAACCTTGTTCGGGTCGTCCCGTGGGTAATCGTCGACAGCGGCCGTCCACCGTCGGTTGTTGATCAAAACATCCTGAGCGCGTGATAAATCCGCGCGTCATTAGGCATCCCAAATCAGCAATTCAACTGGGGTTGGGTTGTAACCATTGCAGGGATTGTTCAGTTGCGGACAGTTGGAGATCAGTAGGGTGGTGTCCATGTGCGCCACCAGCTCAACGTATTTACCCGGTGCAGAAATACCGTCTTCAAATGCCAATCCACCGTTTTGGGTGACGGGCACGTTCATGAAAAAATTGATGTTGTGACTGATGTCTCGCTTGCTGATGTTGAGCTCGGGGTGTTCGGCAATGGCCAACATCCAACTGTCGCGGCAGGAGTGCATGCAGCGTTTTTCGAGATCGTAGCGAACGGTGTTGCTCTCCGTGGAGCAGGCGCCGCCGAGGGTGTCGTGGCGACCGCAGGTGTCGGCGACAATTTCGAGCATGACATTGTTGTCATTGGAGCGCAGTTGTGAGCCGGTGGAGAGATAAATGTTACCTTGTTCGCGAATGGTGTCGCTGGCACTGTAGCGCTCGGCACTGTCGTGGGCGTTGTAAAACAAGGTATCGGCAGCCTGATTGCCCTCGAGATCGAGGATGCGAAAGACCTGACCTTTGTTGACCTGTCCAACAAAGTAGTCGCCGGCCGAAATAGTGTGGCGGGCGGAAGTTTGATCAGCTTGACGTGGGCTGTGAGTTAACACGTGCGGCTCCTTATAAAATGTGGCTGTCATTGATGGGGTTAGATACAGCCGATGTGGTAGAGGCGGTTATTGTCGAAACCGCGTCGGTTTTCGTCACAGCTGTTGCGACAGAGGTCGTCCTCTTTCAGCGCTTGGGCAGTACCCAGCTCCACGGCAATGGGATGGCGGGGGTAGTTGTGCGATGGGTTTAATGGGTGTGGGCAAGAGTGCATCAGCACCAGGGTGTCCATTTCGAAGCGCAGTAGCACTTGGCTGCCGGCGAGGCTGTTATTGTCCGCCAGTTGCAGGTTGCCTTGGTCGTCGCTGGTGACCTTGCTGAACCAGTTGACGTTGGCAGCCATGTCCACACGACTGAGTCCATACTTGGCCAGCTCCGTGAGAAAAGCGTCGTTCCCGTTTTGTTGCCAGTCGTTGTGATGGTTTTGGTAGTCGCGAGCGCCCCAGCGTTGTTCAACGTGTTGCGCATGGCTATTGCCGCAGACGGTTTCGTGCCAGCCGCAACTGTCGGCTACAACCGAAGCAAAAATGCGTCCCATGTCTGAATAGAGGCAATGCCCAGCAGTCAGTTTAAATGTGTGTTGGCATTTGAGCGTATCCGGCGCGTTGTAGCGCTCCAGTAAGTTTTCCGGATTGTAAAACAACATTGCCAGATTGCCGTTACCGCTGAGGTCGGTGAGTCGCATGCAACTGCCGCGACGAACCCGCACAGACCAGTGGCTGTTGGCGGGGATTTCGGTGTGATAATCAATGTGTTCGATGTAATTTTTCATGGTTGATGTCTTGTCACAAACAGAGTTAAAGAGTTTCGGTTCGTTCAGGGGCGAGCGTGCCGATATCGTCTTGGATTTTTTCAAGCGTCGAGGAATCCATTTCGCCCACCGGTAAGTCGTAGGTAATGGTTGCGCCATAGGCCTGAGGGGCGTGCGGATCTTGGCGGATCTTGTCGAACACCCACAGGCGAGTTCCCAGATAAAAACCCTCGTTTAAATCGTGGGTCACCATAAAAACCGTTAGCTTGTGTTCGCGCCACAACTGCAACACCAATTGATGCATGTCGGCGCGAATACCGGGGTCCAGCGCTCCGAAGGGTTCATCTAGTAGCAAGATTCGCGGTTTGCCCAGTAGCGCTTGGGCAATTGCCAGTCGCTGGCGCATGCCGCCAGAAAGTTCGTGGGGGTATTTCCCCAGAGCGTGGCTCAATCCAACTTGTTCCAACAGTGCCAGAGCGTCTTGTTTGGCTTGTTGGTATTTTTTTCCCAGCAGATAGCCGCTCCAGCCACGCTGTTGAAAACCTCGGGTGGCGATCACATTTTCCAATACCGTCATGTGGGGAAATACGGAGTATTGTTGGAAGACAATACCTCGATCGGCGTCGGGTTCATTGCGGATGGGTTTGCCATCCAGTAACAGCTCTCCCCGAGTGGCGACCTCTGTGCCTAGCAGCATATTCAAGAAGGTGCTTTTGCCGCAGCCAGAGGCGCCGACCAGCGTGATGAACTCGCCTTCCTGCACTTGGGTGTTGAGGTGTTCAAGTACTACGGTATCGTCGTACTCTTTCCACAAGTTCTTAATCTCAATCATGCTCATCGCTCAGTGTTGTGGTTCGTTGCGCTTGATTATTGATGCCAGGGAAACAGTCGACGGTTGAGTTGCCGCAGCATGAAGTCCATGACAAACGCCAGCAGAGTAATCCAGGCTACGTAAGGCAAGATCACGTCCATCGACATGTAGCGTCGCACCAAAAAAATGCGATAACCCAGTCCATCGGTAGAGGCGATGGCCTCGGCAGAAATGAGAAACAACCAACCGGCGCCCATTGAAAGTCGAACGGCGTCGATCAGTTTCGGCAGCAATTGCGGCAGTAACACTCGCGTCATAGTTTGTGCTGTGTTGGCGCCCAAAGTTTGTGCCTTGACCAATTGTTCGCGAGGAATTTCCAGTGTCCGGCGCTGGATTTCACGGGCAATCATGGGCGTGATGCCAATGGCAATGAGCGCAACTTTAGCGACTTCGCCTAAACCAAAGACAATGAACAAAACGGGCAGCAGCGCCAGCGGGGGAACCAGCGACAACACCGTCAGTAACGGCGACAGACCGGCACTGGCAAAAGGTAATGCTCCCGTGATCATGCCCAGTGCCAGCCCCAGGCTGGCGGCAATGGCAATCCCCATTCCCAAGCGTTGCAAGCTGCTGAGGGTGTCCTGCCAGAACAGGTACTCACCAGTGCGGCGGCTCGGCTCGAAGGCTAAGCGCTGCAGCGCGTCTCCCATCTGAGTCAAACTGGGTAACAATTTGTCGTTTGGATTGAGTTCCAGTCGCGCCTCGGAGCCAGCCAAATAAATGAGCAGCAACAGGGCAAAGGGAAGCAGTCCTAAAAAAACTTGGAGTCTGCCACTGGGGGCGGCGTTGATGAGTCGCTTCATAGCTTTAAGATCCAGTGAGGTGATGGAGCGGAATCGGTTTCCGCTCCAAACGCGTTACAGTTGGCCTTGTGAAGCTTGCTTCATGTAAGTGGTGTCGAAACGCAGCTTGATGTTGTTGCTGTTACCGTAAACGCCACTGGGCATTTCTATTCCAATGGCGCCGGCGTCGGGTGCACCTTCTCCGAGCAACCCGTGTTCAAAGGAGAACTCGGCCACGTTGCGCATGGTGTCCTTGAGTTTTCCGCTGCGGGTCAGTAGCAGCGCACGAGTGGGGGAATAAAACATTTCGGTGCTCGCCAATTGCGCGTCATAGCCGATGAGGTCGGTGCCGGATGCTTCGGCCATATAAGTGCGGGCATCAATGGCTTTTTGATCGCTACCTGACATTAACGACATGATTTCATACCAAGCTCCTGTCAGCGCTTTACCCAACTTTGGGTTGGCCTTCAGGGTATCGGTGTGGACCACTAGCAGATCAATGATTTCGCCGGGAATGCTGGAGGAGTCAAACACTTTGTGGCTGTTTGGCACGCTGTTGATTTCGCTGAGCAGAGGGTTCCAAGTGCTGACTGCGGTGGTGCTGTCGGAGCTGTATACGGCCACCATGTCGGCGTCAGAGGTGTTAACTACCTGTACATCTCGCTCTGAAAGACCCACGGAGTCGAGGCCGCGCGCCAGTAAATAGTGAGAGACGCTCAACTCTACTAAATTGACTTGTTGTCCCTTGATGTCAGCGAGCTGGTCGGAACCTTTCAGGACAATGCCGTCGTTACCGTTGGAAAAATCACCAACGATCAGCGCGGTACTATCGACGCCACCTGCGGCAGGAATAGTCAGTGCATCCATGTTAGTCATGGTGCAGGCGTCAAACTCACCAGCGGTGTACTGATTGATGGATTCGATGTAATCGTTGATTTGCACGACTTCAATGTCGATGTCGTACTTATCGGCCCATTTCTTGACGATGCCTTGTTCGGCGCCTAGAGCCCAAGGCATCCAGCCAACGTATATTGACCAGCATATGCGAAAGCTGTCGGCGGCAGCCGCAGGAAGGGATAGAAATAGAGATAGCAGAAGGGGGGCAATGGTTTTCATGGTCGACCTCTCAGTTTATGGTTTACACGTCGTACCCGTGGCTTTAGCCAAACAAGTCTCCCGGGCTTTTATCCCGCCGTGTAACCTTTAACCGCAAAGGTCGAGTGCTCTCGGACCAGACGCCAACAATACTCTTGAGAGTGTTGTGACCGGAACCCTAGCGCTCCATTAAATACCAAATTGTCGTGTGCCGTGTATCACGGGTACAGTCAATATTCTTAAGAGCAGATACCGTGCCAATCGCTGAAAACTTCTCTTTGCCCCAGTGCTGGCGGGACCTGGCGCGATATTGGATCATTTTATCAGCGCCAAATACGGGCGTCGTTTTGGTGCGCCAAAGGCGCGCGCGGTTTAGGTTGGTGCTTGATTTTTGTGTCTTGATTATATTTGGATAGGCGAATATGATGGCCTGCATGACTGATGTGAGCTTAGTGAAAAGTGACTCTATTCTGGAGTTGAGTGATTATTCCGCCGTTTTTAAGGCGCTGTCGGAACCTGTGCGATTGCGTATCCTTTACTTGATCTTGGAGCGCGGTGAGCTGTGTGTGTGTGACATTGTCGACGCCTTGGATCTCTCCCAGAGTGTGGTGTCGAGACATCTGGCTTATTTGCGCAACAGTGCCTTGGTGACTACTCGTCGCGATGGCGTGTGGGTTTACTACCAGTTGGCACCGGTCGACACCTTTGTTGCTCAGGTATTAGAGCTGTTTCGCGCTGGGGCTGCCGGCGCGTCGCAATTGCAGGATGATGTTGCCAAAGTGAGCAATGGCAGCGGTTGCTGCTGAACGTTTGGTGTGACATTCGCGAGGATGGCTGAGCGAGTGTGATTTATCGGTGCTAAGATTTTAGTGTTATATCTGCTTATACGTATATACAGTTTAATTTGGAGGGTTTTTCACAATGACGGTTCGAGTGGCAATCAATGGTTTTGGGCGCATGGGGCGATTGGCGCTGCGCGCGGCTTGGGGCTGGGATCATTTGGAAATTGTGCACATCAATGAGTGCGCCGGCGATGTGGCGACGGCCGCACATTTGCTGCAATTTGATTCGGTGCACGGGCCATGGGAGCGACAGGTTGAGGTTGCTGAGCAGGCGTTGGTGATTGAGGGGCAGCGGCTGAGCTTTAGTTCGAACCGGGCGTTAGACGATACCGATTGGCAGGCCCTAAATATCGATTTAGTGATTGAGTGTACGGGCAAGTTTAAGTCTCAGCAGGC
>CERE01038970.1_pt1 | contig 18088 bp, 9 predicted proteins | sample 530911 | NCBI WGS metagenome assembly CERE01 (sample SAMEA2621092, study PRJEB7988) | marine metagenome | biome: marine biome (ENVO:00000447); feature: mesopelagic zone (ENVO:00000213); material: "saline water (ENVO:00002010), including plankton (ENVO:xxxxxxxx)" | depth 800 m
GGGGGGACAATTTGGCCGTTAACAATATTATCTGTAATGTCTAAAAGGCTGGTAATGAAAATCTTATAGCAGGCTTGGCCTTCCGCTTGAATGGCTTCACGCCCTTCACCCACAGGAAGCTTTTTACATACAAAGCCCCCTTTTGCACCTACGGGGACAATGACCGTGTTCTTAACTTGCTGTGCTTTTACCAAGCCAAGAATTTCTGTTCTAAAATCTTCTTGGCGGTCAGACCAGCGTAAACCGCCGCGGGCGACTTTCCCACCTCTTAAGTGCACACCTTCTACACGTGGGCTATAGACAAACACCTCAAATTTAGGCAGCGGCAATGGCATATCAGGGATACGTTCTGGCGCCATCTTAAATGAAACATAGGATTTTTCGTTGCCTTGCGCATCATTTTGATAAAAGTTGGTTCTTAGCGTGGCCGACATCATATCTAAGTAGCGACGGATAATTCTGTCGTCGTCTAAGTTGCCCACGTTGTCTAATTGCGCCTTGATGTTATCAAGTAAGCTTTCTTCTTTTTTAGCATTGCGTTTTTTCGCGGGGTTAAAACGCACATCGAAGAAGCTAACTAACAAACGGGCAATGTCAGGGTAATTCGCTAATGTATTTGCAATGTAGTCGCGGCTAAACGAACTGCCGGTTTGGCGCATGTATTTTGCGTAAGCACGCAATATCGTGACTTTACGGCCTGTAAGGTTTGCACCTAGTATTAAGCGGTTGAACGCATCATCTTCGAGGGTGTTGTACCACACCTTCGCAAAGGCATCTTGAAAGAGTATTTGGGCATTTTCCATGTCAAAGTGTTGGCCACTTTTGTGCAACATGGTGAAATCCATTACCCAATTCTTTTCCCCTTTCGAGCATGTGATTTTATAAGGGCTTTCATCAATAACCCGCAATCCGAAGTTTTCCAACATAGGAAGTACGTCAGATAAATGAATGGGCTCTGCACGATGAAACAGTTTTAGTTTAACTATTTGGCTGTCGTTTTGCTCTTCTTGAGGACGATAAAACAGCATATCTAAAGTACGTTCGTCACTCAGTTGCTCAAGTTTACCAATATCTACAAGTGCAGCTCCGGGTAGGTTGTGCTCCATGTAACTACGGGAAAACGCATTGTTATACTTGCGCTCTAAAGCCTTACCAGACGCTTCACCGTAATTTGCAGAAATCGATGACGCTAACCTGTCATTCCAGGTTTTGGTTAATTCAATGATGTTTTTTTCGATTTCCTTCACGTCATATTCCGCATTGTTATCTTTCACTCTGGCGATGTAATGGGTGCGTGCGTACACGGACTCTGAGAAGAAGGTGGTAAATTCAACTTCTTCTTTTGCACCCAGCGAGGCTTTCAATAATGCTTGTGTTTCTTTACGCAACTGCGTGTTGTAGCGTTCTCTAGGTACAAATACCATGCACGAAAAGAAACGACCGAAGACATCTTTGCGAATAAATAGCCGAGATATACCCCGTTCTTGCATCTGAAAGATACCCATAACAATTTGAGCCAGTTCGTCCGCCGGTGTTTGCAGCAGTTCGTCTCTCGGGTAAGTTTCAACAATGTTTTCAAACGCTTTAAACGCATGTGTGCCTGGCTCAAAGCCTGATAGTGCACAAATTTCTTGCACCTTTTCTTTCAAAATAGGCAGTTGCGTTACACTCATGTTGTAGAAAGACGCAGAGTACAAGCCTAAGAAGCGGTGCTCGCCTACGACATTGCCGTCTTTGTTAAATACTTTCACGCCTACGTAGTCCATGTAGGCTGGACGGTGAACACGTGAACGTGAGTTGGTTTTCGTCAGAATAAGCGGGTGGTCGCTTAATGCTTCTTCTCTGGCAGAGGCAGGTAACTTGGAAAGCAAGCGTTCACGGTCGTTAATTGAGTTTTTCAATAGCCCTAGACTGGTGTCGTTAGCGGGGATCCATCTGTGGTCTCCCTCAATGGCTTTCACCTCATAATAGCGATAGCCCATCATGGTAAAGTTGTGATCGCTCAACCACTCTAAAAAGGTTTTGGTCTGTTTTTTGTGGGCAGCAGATACCGGCCAGTTAAATTTAGCCGTGTCTTTAATCACCGTCTGCAGCTTACCTGTCATATCTTGCCAGTCAGCCACGGCCAGCGACACTTCATCTACCACGGAATGCAGCTCTTTGGTTAAGGTCTCGATATCAGACTTACTTGTTTGCCTGTCAACCTCAATAAAAATTACCGTTTCTTTGCGTGTACCTTCAAGGGTTTTACCCGGCTCGGCAAAAGCAGTGACTTGCGCTTTGTCATTTCGCTTAATCGCAATAGGGCTGTGTAAAAATAGATGGGCCGTGATATTAAGCCGGTTAAGAGACATTCTTACCGAATCCACAAGAAACGGCATATCATTGACAATAATTTCAACAATGGTGTGGCTTGAATGCCAACCATGTTTTTCAATTTCAGGATTAAACACACGAATGTAGGGGGCCGTGCTTTTAAATTTTGCCAACCCACTCCATAGGCTGAGTGTGGCACCGTACAAATCGCTGTCGTTGCGGTTTTCTAAATCATCATTAGAAATGTTTTTATACAACAGGCGGCCGAATTGCTGCACAAGAGACTTCTGCTGCGCATCCACTTTTTTATCGATAAGTGAATAAACGTTATCAAGCAGTACTGAGTGTCGCTGTGAGTTGACTGTCATTAGTAAACCTTATAAATGTCGTAAGTGCTGAGTTACAAAGCTATTTTCGCTAAAATGAACAGTGAATTAAAGCCCTTTTTAACGTCATATTAACAGCATAGATAACTATGCAGAAAACACCTACAAAAAAGGGCCTAACGGCCCTTTTTTTGCATGCTTACGCAAAAATAATTATGCGTCAGGGTCGTTTTTATTCCACCAGAGGAAACGCGCTAAGGCTGGAAGCACAATAATGGCCCCTAACATGTTCACAACAAACATAAAGGTGAGCAAAATTCCCATGTCCATTTGGAATTTAAGCGATGAGAATACCCACGTGCTCACGCCTATTGCGAGTGTAATCCCCGTAAAGAGGACCGCACTTCCTCGTTCTTTTAATGCCGCTAAGTAAGCTTCCTGAACGGTGGCACCTTTTTTCAGCATTAAACTCTTCGTAGAAAGGATATAAATACCATAGTCCACACCTATACCCACTCCTAGTGCGATAACAGGTAGCGTAGAGACGGTGAGACCAATTTGAAGATATGTCATTAAGGCTTGCGCTAAAACAGACACCACATAGAGTGGGATCACCACTACAAGCGTTGCTCGTATAGAACGGAAGCTTATTAAACAAAGCGCAATAACCGCACCAAATACGTAAAGCATCATGGGATCTTGGGCTGCTTTAACCGCTTCATTCGTCGCCGCCATTACGCCAACAGGGCCCGAAGCTAAGCTAAATGACATGTCATCGGTTTGGTACTCATCGCGATAATCCTTCACCGCTTCAACCACGCGAGAAATGGTTTCGGCTTTGTGATCTTCCATAAAGAGGATGATTGGCATGACAGAGCAATCGCCATTCAGTAAACCCGATGAGGTTGGTACCCGCGAAATAGCCTGTACCAGTGTTTGCTGATTACGTGGTAATACTTGCCATTTTACATTGCCTTCGTTGTACCCTGCGTTGACAATTTTCGCCACAGACGCGAGTGAAACCGTAGACTGCACACCTTTAACATTCTCCATTTTCCATTGGAAATCATCCATGGCTCGCATCACGCTGTGTGACGTACAAGCTTCAGGCGTGGTTTCTACCAAGATAGAAATGTAATCAACAGTAACTTCATATTTGTCCGTAATAAGGAACGTGTCTTGGTTATAGCGCGATGTTTCATGAAGCGCAGGCGCTCCGGCATGTAAATCACCTATTTTCATGTTTTGTGCCTGGAAATGCCCAAATACAAACAAGATGCCGGTGATGATTAAAGTAATTGCCGCTGGTTTTTTACGAGAGCACGCCGCAATCACTGCCCAAAAACGAGCATTGGCATTTTCTTTACCGGCAAACTTGTCTACATACTTTTTATCAAGCTTTAAGAAACTCATCAGCACTGGTAACAGCACCAAATTCGTCAAGATAATCACTGCCACACCCATACTGGCGGTAATGGCGAGTTCTCGAATAATGCCGATATCAATAACCAATAATGTCATGAAGCCTACGGTATCAGAAAGCAAAGCTATGCCCCCTGGAATAAGTAGGTTTCTAAATGCTGCCATTGAGGCTCGCTTCGCGCCAATGCCGGTAACGGCCTGTTTCTCAACAGCGTTAATCATTTGAACGCCATGACTGACGCCAATGGCAAAGACTAAGAAAGGCACTAATATCGACATGGGGTCCATGCCAAAGCCTAACGAGGTTAACAACCCTAATTGCCAAATGACGGCAATTACCGAACAAAGTAATGGCAGTAAAGTCAGCATTAAACTGCGCGAGAAGAAGTACACCATGACAGCGGTAATCGCGATAGCGATGGCGAAAAACAGTAATACATCTTTCGCTCCGTCAGCCACATCACCAATCATTTTCGCAAAGCCGATGATATGAATGGAAATGCGATCATTTTCGTATTGGGTACGGAGTTGCTCTTCCAATTCAGCGGCTAACGCAAGGGTATCTAAAGGTTCGCCTGTTTGCGGGTCGATGTCTAATAGTTGTGCCGTGACCATGGCGCAACTGTAATCGCTGGCCACTTGACGTCCAACAATGTTGGCTTTTTCAATGTTGGCGGCCACCAATGCGAGGGCGTCGTCACTTTGTGAATTAAAGTCTGCTGGAATGACGGGGCCGCCAGCAAAGCCCCCTTCTACAATTTCGGTAAATCGCGTAGAAGGAGAAAAAAGTGATACCACCAAGGAACGATTCACACCGTTTATAAAAAACAGCTGATCGTGCACATTTTTTAACGTGTCGAAAAAGTTCGTGTTAAAGATATCACCGTCTTTATCACACACCGAAACCAAAATATTGTTTGCACCGCCAAAGTCTTTGCGGTGTTCAATATAGGTTTTCATGTATTCATGATTCAGTGGGATGTTTTTTTCGAAACCTGCGTCTAAACGCATTTGTGAGGCTTGATAGCCGAGAAAAAGGGTTGCAAGTGCGAAGATAGCAACCAATAGTTTGCGATTTGCAAAAACAAGATGTTCTATAAATTGGGTCATTGTCTAGTGCTACCCTACTCTAACGTTAGCGTTTTAATACCATTGGCTGTTACAGCAATGGTCTGGCCCTTAAACGACACAGCATTAAGCAATGCTGCCTTATCTGCAACTTGTTGAGTTGCAACGCCCTTAGCGGGTTCACAATTGGAAGGGCTTACGTATGGGTCGTGATAACTGGTTTCAAATGGACGCTCTGCAGACACTAAAATACCATTGTTACCAAGGGCGAAAACCTGATTGTCATTACCAACGTAAATAGAATTCAAAGTGCTAGTAGAGCAGGTATTGATGTAGTCCCAATTCTGATTATCTCTTGAAACAAACACATTTCCTCTTAGCCCAACGGCAAGCACTGTGGTTTCATCTAACGGTTTGATATCAAAAAATGAGCCGGTGTAATCCACGGTATAGCGTTGCCAGGTCTTACCTTCGTCTGTACTGCTAGCCAATAATCCAGCTTCGCCAGCCAAGTACAATGTTGACGCTGAGCCTGTGACTCTATTTAAGTGAGGCAGTATTGATTCTAATTCTTGCTGGTAAAATGCTTCGCTTTCTTCCCGAACACTTTCTAAGTATTCAAGGTCATAAGGGTCTAATAAACTGGCATGCCTCTCTGCTGCCCAGTTTTCACCACCGTCTGTTGTACGATAGAAAAGGCCGTAAGCGCCTATTGCAATGCCATGTTCGGCGGTGAAGAATAATACATCAAGAAATGGGCGTTGTAATTCTGGCTGAAAGTTTTGAACTTGCCAGGTTTCACCTTTATCCGGTGAATGTAAAATAACGGCATCATGCCCTACTGCCCAAATGTTATCGCCCACAATGGTGGTTGCGGTAAGCGTTGAATGACTAGGCACTTCAACTTGTTTGAACGATTTACCATCCTCAGAAATAAGGATGTGACCTCTTTCACCGACAATAACCACAAAATTACCTGCGTCCACATCAAGCAGTACGGACTGTTCAACCAAAGGTGCGATAAACGCTTCTTCCGCGTGCAGCTTAGATGAATAGCTTACTGCGATTGCTGCTGTCATGCAGGCTGCAATGGTTCTTTTTATCATTAACCATTCCCCTAAATTTTAATTGTCCAAAAACAAAAACGGTTGGCAGTGCCAACCGTTTGTTGTGAAAGGTGATTAGCGCATACCTTCTCGTCGTAACGCCTGAGGCGTAAATTCAACGTCTCTTGGGCGTACACTAAAGTCGTACATAGACTCTTCGTTATCTAACCCAATAGCCAAGTAACGACGAGAATTTAAATCGTGATACGCATCAAGGGTAGACCACTGTGTTGGTACTTCATAGTAGTTAACACCATAAGCTACAGCAACACGATAAAGTTCGCCACGGTTATCATACATATCAGCCACTTGTACTTGCCAGCTATCTTCATCAATGAAGAATACGCGTTTTTGATAAATGTGACGGAAGCCTTCTTTTAGCGTTGCTTCAACCACCCAAACGCGGTGCTTTTCCCAACGGGTTAAATCAGGATTAACGTGGTTTGGCGTTAAGATGTCTTCATAGCTTGCGTTCTCAGAGTGTAACTTGTAGTTGTTATAGGCAACATACATCTCTTTTTTACCAACTAACTTCCAGTTATAACGGTTAGGTGAACCATTAAACATATCGAAGTCATCGGTAGTACGAAGGCCATCTGCTGCGGTTCCCGGCGTGTCATAAGCAATGTTTGGTGCTAGACGAACACGGCGCTGACCAGTGTTGTAAGTCCATGCTTTGCGAGGCTCTTTAACTTGGTCAACCGTTTCATGTACCAATAGTGCCGTACCGGCCAAACGTGCAGGCTTAGTCACTTTCTGTTTAAACATGAATAATACGTTTTCGTCAGTCAGCTTCTCAGGTGTTGCCCCTTCTTCAGCGTATTTAATCATAAGCTGTTCATCGAAACCGATAACGTTGTAATCACCCGATGTGGTTACTGCTGCTTGACCGCCGTTTCGTTGTACGGCTTCACCGCGATAGCGAAGAATATGATTCCAAATCGCTTCTAACCCATTTTTTGGAATAGGGAATGGAATACCGAGTACCGCGCCTTTAATACCGTTACCACCATCTAGCAATTCTGCGCGGGTAGCATTTACCTTAGTGGCCTCATAAATTTCTTGCGGGTTAGAGGCTGAACGACGGGTTGGGTAAACCGGCATACGGAACGTTTCTGGGTAGGCTTCGAATAACTTAATTTGGCCTTCAGAAAGGTACTCAGCATACTCTTTGTAATTTTGTGCGGTTATTTCAAAAAGCACTTTATCTTCTGGATAAGGGTCAGGGTGATGATCGCCCACTGAATACCCATCAGGTGCTTTGGTAATACCGCCAGTCCAAGCGGGAATGCTGCCATCAGCATTGCCCGACTTTTCTGCACCCAATGGCGTTAATTCGTTGCCAAGCTTGTTTGCTTCAGCCTCAGTGATTTTCGCTAACGCATGCGTTCCGGTGAGTGCTAGCGACATTGCCGCTGCGATAATTCCTAGTTTCTTAATCATAAATACCACTCTTTAAATTGCGTACTTGATGTTAAACGAAATGAAGTCTCTATCTGAAAGCGCATTCGTTGTACCTATGCCGCCCCAGAAAGCACTGTAAGAAGCGGTTGCTGACCATTTGCTTAAGTAGTCAAATGTCAAAGATACTGCCGCTGACTTAACATCTTCGGTGAAAAGGTATAGTGGATCCGGTGTGGTTCCATCTACATCATGAGAAAACGTTGCTCTTGCACGCAGGTTAATGCCTGCCATTACGTCGTTCCAATCGGCCACCGCAAGTAAACGGTATCCCCACGCATCTTCAGTGGCAAATGGATTGGTTTCTGGGCCATTTGACAAGCCAACGAGTAGCCCATCACGGGTATTACCATCGGCGGTAGGCTCAAGCGAAGGGGTACGTGACGTGCCTGGCGCGTTCAAACGAATAACGTCCGGGTCTGGCATATCAACAATATTGACGTAACCCACTTCACCTAAAAGTACGAAGTTGTCAGTGCCAAATTTAGGGCCAAACACATGAGATGCTGTAAATTGCATTTGCCAAGTATCTGAAAATAGATAACCTTCGGTTGTTTCGCCAGGTCCTACCGTACGGCCAATGTTGTTAAGCTGTGATATGCCGGCTAAGTCGTCACGACGTAAAGCGTCAATATCTGAGTTAGCTAACTGTTCAGGCATACCCATATAAAGGAGTTCAACATCATCAATTTGTAGAGGCTCATCCACACGATAAGCAAATTCACCTGCAAAGGCGGTTGTGCCGATATTGGTATTAAAGCTCATGCCATACAGGCCAATATCTTCAGGATAGTAAAACTCTGATTGAGTAAACACGCCTAAGTCGGTGATATTGTCTTTTGTGATGGTATTTTCTTTTAAGTACGCTAAGTCAGTGAAAATACCTGCGGCAGAGAAATCAGATGTTTTACCTGAAATCAAAGGGCGTTGGCTATGGTAGTTAATGTGGTAAAAACTAAACTCAGTTTCGTTTAAGTTTTCAGCAAACCACGTTAAACGTAACCCATATTGGCCTTGGTCGTCAGCGTCGTTATGGGCTTCATCAGAATAACCTCGAATGGCCACTTTTGTGCCGTAAACTGCGTAAGCGCCTAACAAATCGGTTTCGCTAGTACCCGCATTAAGCAGTGCACCGTACTGATTGAGCACTTCTAGTAAGTGATCTAGGTCAATATCAGGGTTACCACTAAAGCCTAACTGAATATTTTGGCTTTGACCGCCCTCGCCTGCAAAGTCATTGCCGGCGAAGTAACTTCCTGAAACAGGTAGCCAACTGCGTTGCCATTCATACTGGTAATAACCTGAAATGCTCACGTTGTTTGTTATACCTAGTGAGGCGTAAACCATGCCTACCGGTAAAAAGACTTCTTTAAGTTCCGCACCAGGCGCTCGAGCACGGGTAACATCAACAGGGTTGGTGGTATTAATACCGTGCTGAATGAAGGTACTTTCACCCCAGCTGATAACTTGGCGGCCTACACGTAATGTGAAGGGCTTATCGCCAATCCACCAATCACCATAGAAGAAGGCATCATAAAGGCGAACATCAGTACAGAGTAAATCTTCGGCTGCAGGGTCTTCACATAAATCGTGCTGCACGCCAGTAATGGGATTTGAGTAAGGACGATCGCCATCCATTTGCTCAAAATCATAGAACCAGAAACCACGGGCAAAGAAACCGTAGTCGCCAAAATTAATATCAAGTTCATGGCTACCGGAAATTTGCGTCGCGAACGCATCACCGGGATCGTGGGATAAATTACCTAAATCGCCATTCGTAGAGTATCCGCCATCGGCAAGTGCCCATACGTCACTGCTAGCATAAAGCGGATTAAAAGCTGCATGATAACCAGACCAATCAAACTGCGCGTGGTTACTATTACCTATTAAACTATAGTCACGACTTTCTGTGCGTATACTCGTCGCGAGTGTAAACGTTGAATCCAGTGAAATGGTGGCGTCACCGACCTGCCAGTTTGCAGCGTGTGCGGGAAGACTTACTGCACCTAATAGCGTGAGTACGCCAGCAGCAACGGGTGACATTTTGAAAGCGCTAGGCCTGTTTATCATATTTTTATACTCCCAAGTCTACGCGTGAGATTGCGTGACAACGTGATCAATCATATCGATTAACAAAATGATTACATCATTTTGTCAGAACCGCAAGAACTAATCCTACCAGTTAACAAAATTTACAACATTAGTGGTATCAAATAGTTAATGCTGCAGTAAGAGTATAAAAGCTGTTTATTTTCATGTTTAAAAAATAAACAGCTTTTAACATTTACTACTATTACGCAGTTCTCGGAAGAATGAAATTGAGAATAAGTATAAGATGTGTGTGACGCTGTTTGCGTTTTGGTAATTACCGAACGCGTTCGAAAGCGACAATTTTAAGTTGTGCGTTCACTGTCATTCTAAAGCGCCCTTTTACACCTTGTGAGGTGATAAATTGTCTAAGTCGACTGGTTGGCACTTGCACTTTAACACCATTGTCAGCGACCAATACTACATTAGGCACAGAAGGAGAATAAAGTGCCTCACATTGACTGTAAGGCACATTGATTGAGAAAAAGTAATACGTTGAATTAGTGGTTGTGCTGTTCATCGTAAGCGAGGCTTTTACTTACCTTTTCAAAAAGATCTTTGCTAAGGCCTTTATGATTCAGTAATCGCGCTAATTGTGCTTTCATCAATTGCTGATGATCTGCATTGAACCCTTGCCATTGAGTTAAAGGCGTCACAATTCGCGCTGCCACTTGCGGGTTAATCCCATCAAGCTTTAATAAGTAATCAGTCACAAATTTATAGCCACTTCCATCTAGCGCGTGAAACTTTTCACTGTTGTAAAAAGCGAAACTACCCACCAGAGAACGTACACGATTAGGATTACCCAGACTAAATTGCGGATGTTCGCTTAGCATGGTGATGGTCGCTAAAATATCGTCTTTTGGTTGGGTGGCATGTAACGCAAACCATTTATCTAACACTAATGCGTCATGACACCATTGGGTTTCAAAGCGCGCCATCAAGGTCTCGAAAACACGGGTATACTGCGCCGCTTTAAGTGCGCCGAGAGAATCTGTCATGTTATCGGCGTTATCAAATTGAGAAACCACGACGTGCTCAAACTCAGGTAATCTCGCTAAGTGAGCCAAAATCACATTTTTACAACGTCGTGCTATTACCGCGCTTTGGTTATAGGCGTAGTCCCCGGTATCAATGTGCAAAAAGATATCGTTAAGCACCCTACTTAATTGCTGTGCAAAGAGAAGACAAAATTGGTTTCTAGCGGCAACGAGGCGCGCCACATCAATGTCTTTTCTCGTTTGACACAACGTTTCAAAGGTGGGAATAACTAGACACTCGCCTAGCAATTCTAAATTGCCCTGCTCGCTTTTTATCGCTGATTCCAGACCTGTCCACAATGAGGATTCTATAGGTGCCGTTACGTCATCATACAATGCACTGATACAGCGACTATACAGGGTTTGCATGGCATCCCAACGGTTAAAGGGGTCTTTACCGTGAGTAAATATTGTCAGTAAACCGTCTGTTTCAAGGGGATTATCTACCTTCACCGGTGCAGAAAAATTACCTAACAAAACAGGGGTTAGTTTTTCTGTGGTTGCGCTTACTGAAAAGCTGAGCGAAGGGGTATCCAGAATGATAAGCCCATTGTTAATGAGACCTTGTTCATCAACATACTGATTGCCGTCTTCATCAATAATTTCAATGGCAACAGGAATATAAAGAGGTTGCTTAGTTGCTTGATCGGCAGTGGCAGGTGTCGTCTGTGAAAGCGTGAAGTTGTGCTTGTCTGTTTGCGCATTGAATTGGTGGCTTAAGCTGATTTCTGGCGTACCTGATTGACTATACCACTGTGCGAAATGACTCAAATCTATCTCTGTGGCAGATTGCATAGCTGCCACAAAATCATCGCAGGTGACGGCCTGACCATCGTGACGTTTAATGTATTCGTCCATGCCACGCCTAAAGCCTTCTGGACCTAGCAAGGTATGGAACATACGAATTACTTCAGCGCCCTTGTCATATACTGTCACTGTGTAGAAATTATTCATTTCGATGACTTCATCAGGGCGAATGGGATGACTCATGGCACTGGCATCTTCTGCAAACTGATGTTCACGCATTACCCGTACATGCTTAATTCTATTGCTTAGTGGCGAGGTCATATCGGCACTGAATTGCTGGTCTCTAAACACAGTTAAGCCTTCTTTTAAGCTTAACTGAAACCAGTCTCTGCATGTCACGCGATTACCTGTCCAGTTATGGAAATACTCGTGGGCTATTACAGATTCTACATTGAAGAAGTCATCGTCGGTGGCAGACGCTTGTTCAGCGAGTACAAATTTACTGTTGAAAACATTTAAACCTTTGTTTTCCATTGCACCCATGTTGAAAAAGTCCACGGCCACAATCATGTAAATATCTAGGTCATATTCCAACCCAAATACGTCTTCATCCCACTTCATCGCGCGCTTAAGTGAAGCGAGGGCAAAATGGCCTTGGGCTTTTTTTCCTTTATCGACATACAACTCGAGTGCCACCTCTTTACCGCTCATGGTGGTGTACGTATCGGAAAGTAAATCAAAGTCCCCTGCGACTAACGCGAATAAGTAACTGGGTTTAGGGTGCGGATCGTGCCAAGTGACAAAATGTTTGCCGTCGTCAATTTGGCCTTTATCCACGGGGTTACCGTTAGACAATAGCATGGGTAAATCAGTGTCGCCCACCACAGTAACCGTATAAACGGCCAAAATATCTGGTCGGTCCATAAAATAGGTAATACGACGAAACCCTTCTGCTTCACACTGCGTACAATAGGCGCCACCAGACAAATACAAGCCTTCAAGCGCTTTGTTATTTTTAGGGTCTATTTCTGTGTGAATTTCTAATTCGAACGTATCCTCGTCGGTATTAATGGTGAGACCTTCGTCACTGAGTGTGAAATCTGAAAAGTCATTTTTGTTTAACAGTAGGGATTTGAGCGTTAATTTATCCCCATCTAATACTAATGGTTTGTTGTGGTCACCCTGCCTGTTGATAGTGAGTACGCTGACGACGCGGGTGGCAGTTGGATGAAGATTAACGGTTAAATTGACCGTTGAGATAAGGAAAGCGGGCGGTTGATAATCCGCCCTCTTTTTTACGTGTACTGACATAGATTCTCCTAACAGAAATTCTACGCAACAACATTACTGACTAGCTTCGTTGGCACCTGTTGAACCTTGCGGTGGTGTTAAACGAAGAATCTTTATTCCAAGGTAAGCATAAATGATGGCTAATATTGGATTAATAACATTGAAGAATGCATAGAAAATATAATCAAATGGATTGACCAGTAGAACACTGTGCATGTAAGCGCCACAGGTATTCCAAGGAATAAGTGGCGAGGTTAATGTGCCGCCGTCTTCTAAGCTGCGAGATAGGTTAAGTTGGTCTAGTCCGCGCTTTTTAAATTCTTCTTTATACATACGTCCTGGCATGACGATAGAAATATATTGATCTGCTGTAACTAAGTTAGTGGCAAAGCAAGTTAGTATGGTTCTGCTAACCATATCACCGGCCGATTTTGCACCGAGCAGAATGGCCGAAACAGCACGTTTTAATAGCCCTACTCGTTCAAGTACTGCGCCAAATGACATAGCACAAATAATCAGCCAGATGGTATTGAGCATGGACGACATGCCGCCGCGAGAAAGCAAACTATTTAGGTTTTCATCTGGGGTAGAAAAGCTCACGCCGTCAAACAAGGCAATCCAAACGACTTTTAGCGCACCTATGCTAGCACTGTCGCCTTCACTTGCCATTGATGAAACTAAATCCCATTGAAAAACGACCGCCCAAACACCACCTAGCAACGCACCAATAAATACCGCGGGAAAGGCTGGCATTTTCTTCACCGCTAAGGTTAACAGAACCACTAAGGGTACGAGCATGTACCAACTAAGGTCAAACGATTCACCTAAGAGTAATTGCATTTGCTCAATACGTTCAGCTTTCGCTTCACCTACTTCGCTAAACCCTAAGAATACAAACAACAATAAAGCAATCACAAAGCTGGGTATGGTGGTCCAAAGCATATAACGGATGTGCTCGAACAAATCGGTGCCTGCTACTGCTGGCGCTAAGTTAGTGGTTTCGGATAGCGGTGATATTTTATCGCCGAAATAAGCGCCCGATACCACGGCACCTGCAGTAATCGCGGTAGACATTTCCATGCCTGCAGAAACCCCCATGAGTGCCACACCAACCGTTGCAGCGGTTGTCCATGAACTGCCTATACTCATTGCTACTACAGCGCAAATTAAGCAGGTTGCAGCATAAAAGAACGAAGGATTAAGGAGTTCTAAGCCAAAATAGATAAGCGTGGGCACCGTACCCGCTAGCATCCATGTCCCAATCAAAGAGCCGACTGCCAGCAAGATTAGACAGGCCCCTAATGACATGGATATACCGTCTACGATGCCTTTTTCAATGGCTTTCCAAGTATGGCCGTTTTTCATACCAATGATAGCGGCTAAGCCCATCGCCAAAAGCAAGGCGATTTGATTAGGACCATAAGAGGAGTCATCTTCAAATAGGAAAACGGCACTTCCCATCATGATAACCAAGGAAACTATGGGGATAAGTGCATCAAGTAATGATGGTGTTTTTAGTTCTTTTTTCATTGTTATATTTTTAAAAACCTACTGTTTACATTACGGAGCGATAAAACATGAGCGCAATGATGACCGGGCAGACAAAACGAACATACCAAGGCCAAATTTTCCAAAAAATACTGTGTTCAGCGTTTTCATCACCCTCTTTGAGTTCCGCTAAAATGGCGTCGCGTTTCCAAATCCAACCCGCAAAGATGCATAATACAAGGCCGAGTAGCGGCTGACTGTATTCTGTTGTTAGTGCGATGACAAATCCAAATAAGGTTGAGAAATTGACAATGATAATGCAGCTCAACCCAAAGATAATTGACGCCATGAGCAAAACCGCTTTCTTTCTTACTAACCCTTTGCTTTCTACCATGTAAGCGACAGGCACTTCTAGCATCGAAATTGAAGACGTAACTGCCGCAATGGCCATTAACGCAAAGAAAGTAAAAGCAACAAAAATGCCGACACCGCCAATAGTATCAAATAATGCAGGCAAAACCTTGAAAATGAGTGTGTCGCCTTGGATAAGCGCGCCGTCTGGCGTAAAGATCTCTACACCGTTATTAAGTGCCACGTACATGGCTGGAATGATGAGCATACCTGCGATAACGGCAACACCAATGTCCACTAGCGCAACAGATGCACCGATTGAGGGAAGGTTTTCTTTTTTGCTTAAGTAGGAACCGTAGACCAGCATGGTACCAACACCTAACGACATAGAGAAAAATGCTTGCCCCATGGCATTGATAAGTAAGTCAGGATCGAGCACTCGAGAAAAGTCAGGCACTAAATAAGCGCTCCAGCCTTCTATGGCGCCGGGCTGAAAACTCACGTAAACAATCAGTGCTATGATGAGCAGAACCAATGTGGGCATTAAACGAACAGACCACTTCTCAATTCCGGCTTTTACACCACCCACCACGATAAACGCCGTTAATGCCATGAAAAGAAAACAGAATATCACGTTACGCGTAACCGAATCAGTAAGCAGCCACTCGCTTGCATTGGTTAAGCCGAACAGGCTTACGGCGGCGTCGGCGAAATACACCAGCATCCAACCACCCACAATGGCATAAAACGCGAGAATAAGGGAGACAGTTACGCACCCCCACAAACCTGTGGCTCGGCCAACGAAATTGCCGGAAATTTTACCCAGCGCGTCCACCATATTAGCGCGAGAACTTCGCCCTATGATGAGTTCGGCCATTAATACTGGATAGGCCAATACGAAGGCGAGTAAAAGGTAAACTAATACAAAAGCGGCACCGCCATTGCTTGCCACCTTCGTCGGGAACCCCCAAATATTGCCTAATCCAACTGCTGACCCTGCCGCGGCCAACACAAACCCTATGCGCGAAGAGAATTCGCCTCTGATAGCCATGTCGTTTCCCTTTATTATTGTTGTATGCGGATGTCAGACACAAAAAAAGGGCTGGCCATAGACCAGCCCTTCATCGACAACCTTTAATTTCTTGTTATTGCGTATCTGCCTGTTTGAATCATATCGAAGGTGATATTTGCTGCTTCATCCAAGAAAGGATCAAGCTCATCCATGTCTTCAGGCAAATCGTCTAACGAAGCCACGGTTTCCATACCAAGGCGCTGTAAACGCTCATTAGCGCGCGCTAGCGACTTTTCTTCAGCTTCTTTCTTATCGGCTTCTCGCTCAGACTTTACTAGCGAGATATAGTTTTTATCTTTGTTTTCTTTATATTCTTCAATGTCTTCATAAATATAAGAAAACTCAGGGTCTTGCATAATACGTTTATTGTGCTTCGCCGTTAATACGTCTAATGCAGCTTGACCATCAGCGAAGGTAGTATAATTCGCTCGTTTAATGCTGTCCCATGGCAATGCATTTTCTGCCTTAGCCTCGCCCCACTCTTCAGGCTCAACTGCTGACGGATAAAGAATGTCTGGTACTACGCCTTTATGCTGTGTACTACCACCGTCGATACGGTAAAATTTTGCAATCGTGAATTGAACACTGCCTAGCGGATTATCATACAAATCGTAGATTTTACCCAGGCCACGGTGTTGTTGTACCGTACCTTTACCAAAGGTTTGTTCGCCAATAATTAAGGCACGGTTGTAGTCTTGCATGGCGGCAGCAAAAATTTCTGATGCTGATGCACTGTATCGGTCGACCAGCACGGTTAGCGGGCCGTCATACGCCACCATACCGTCTGTGTCTCTATTGACGCTGACTTTGTTTTGGCCATAACGTATTTGAACCACAGGTCCTTTTTCGATAAATAAACCGGTCAGTAAAGTGGCTTCAGTCAGTGAACCACCACCGTTACCCCGCAAATCGACAATCATACCTTTCACATTTTGTGCTTTAAGGCTTTCAATTTCTTTAGCAACGTCAGCATGCAGGTTATTGTAAAAACTTGGGATAGTGATAACCCCTAGCGGTTCATCTGCGTGTGGACCACTGTCTGGAACATACACTTCAGAACTCGCAGCACGGTCTTCAAGTTTAATTTTGTCTCGGGTTAAGCTAACCACAGAGTTGGTTTTACCGTCGGTAACCCCTTTTTGAACCTGTAAACGCACTGTACTGCCTTTCGGCCCTTTAATGAGTTCTACCACTTCATCTAACCGCCAACCTACAACATCGACGAATTCTTCATCTTCTTGCGCAACGCCAATAATTTTATCTTCAGGTTTAAGTGCACCAGATTCGTCGGCTGGGCCGCCAGGTACAATGCTTTTGATAACGGTATAGTCATCTTCACTTTGCAATACGGCACCAATCCCTTCAAACGACAAATTCATTTCCATTTGGAAGCGATCTGCATTGCGGGGCGATAAATAACTTGTGTGCGCTTCTACTGTTCGGGCAAAGGCATTCATTGCAGTTTGGAAAACGTCTTCGCTTTTCGCCTGTTTTGTGCGTTTAATTGCGCGGTTATAACGTTTTTGCAATAACTCTTTGGCTTCTTCCCAGGTTTTGTCAGCGAGGATCAGGTTAAGTGCATCGTACTTAACCCGTTGACGCCAGATTTCGTCTAGCTCTTGTTGATTTGCTGGCCAATCGGCTTCTTCACGATCGTAATAAAACTTATCGTCTGCTTTTTCAAAGTCGAATGGCCCCTTGTCTAACAAGGAGAGCGCGTATTCGTAGCGCTCCACTCTACGTTTTGCACTTACGTTATACATGTCGTATGCAATAGAAAGGTTACCTTTCTTTAATGCATCATCGAATGCAGTGCGGTATTTTTCAAACGCCACCACATCAGACAACATGAGAACCTGTTTATTGTGATCTAGCGAATCAACAAATTTTTGGTAAATACGTGCAGAGAGAGCGTCATCCAACGAAATTTCCTTGTAGTGAGCGCGGGTAAATAAGGCGCTCACTCGCTTTGCTGCAACACTGTGCTGAGTTTCTTGTTGGAGTATGGGAAGCTCTTCAACATCAGGCGTGGTTGTGACAGCGCCGGCGCCTACCCCAACGGTAAGAAACGCACTGGCAATGGAAATTCGAAGGATATCTTTCATATATTACGACCTCTTGGAACGCGCCAAACGTAAAGCATCTGCATTTACTTTTACCACCATGCCCGTGTCTAGCTGAACATGGATCCCGTCTTTGGCTACTTCAGTGATAACAGCCGGCATAGGTGTTTTGCCTAGCTTAACTGTTACTTTTGTACCCTGCCGCAAATCTTCATCAGTCAGTTTTGCGGGTGGTGTTTTATTTGGTCTG
>CERE01036979.1_pt1 | contig 17983 bp, 39 predicted proteins | sample 530911 | NCBI WGS metagenome assembly CERE01 (sample SAMEA2621092, study PRJEB7988) | marine metagenome | biome: marine biome (ENVO:00000447); feature: mesopelagic zone (ENVO:00000213); material: "saline water (ENVO:00002010), including plankton (ENVO:xxxxxxxx)" | depth 800 m
GCGTAGCACCATTTTTTCAATAGTGACAAATCTTCTACTTGATGGCACTCAAAACTTTGCTCAGCAAGTGATTCTGATACTTTATGTGAACCGGTTATCATACATTCACCAACAATATGTCCACTACCAGCTTCAATTAATTTGATAATTCCACGTTGATTAGTTTGTGTCGCTCTCATTTCCCAATGTTTACCATTGTTTAAGATTTTATCTAACCACTTTCTTCTTATTATCAAACCTTTAGCCATTTCTGTATTCCAATTAGTTGTTTTCGTTGTTAATTTCAGCCAACGAACTAGCAACAACATCGCTTTTCTTTCGTTGTTTATGCTTAGCATTATGATATTTTTTGCTTAAATTTTTAATGCCGTTTTGAGCTTTTTGATATTGTTCATCAAAAGCCTGATTATCACTTGCTTCATGTGCAGCTTGAGCAACATCTTCAAAGAACTGTATTGCATCATATTCAGCTTGTGTAACGTAAATGTTCGGCATTTCTTTATTCCAACTTAGTCATTTAACTTAATCGAGTAGTGGATTTTTGGGGCTTTCCAGACAATCCAAGCTCAATCATTTCAAGCACATCATCAGCAGATACTTCACCGCTGGCCTTAACTGCATCTAAAGCTTCGAGTGTGTTATTAACCCATTTATTTAGATCAGCATTCTCAGCTTTTAACTTTGATAACTCTTCTTCTAAAAAGGATTTGCGATTTAATTCTTTAGCAACATCAACAGAAAGCATCACATGACCATCTTTTTTTATCTGAGTATCTACTGCCTTATACTCAGCAAATTTTACTTGCTCCATAAAAGCTCCTTATATTCCAATTATTTGCTTTTGTGAGTAGCGCTTGATGAAACGCCACTGGCAAAAGCTGTACTCCAATGATTAATATTGCACATCAATAGTTGATGTTCTACTTGAGCCAAATACCATCTAAAGTTAAGTTAGTTTTAACCTGACTTATATGTTTTACACTTAGGTCTTATTTTTGTTTGATTGAAGGTGAAAAAATCCTGTTCGTAACTTTTATTTCTTGCTAAATGCAGGAGTTCTACAAAATGCTGGTGTTCTATGTTCCCCTTGCCTACATCATCATACGCTTTGTGTCTTAATGCAAAAACCTTCCTTTTTGAGGCTATTGTTGCGTAAGGATCTCTATTTTGCTGCCAAACTGAATAGCAGAATTGTTCTTCATAGAAATTTTCTTCTGTTGCACCATATACGCAATAGTGTAAATCAGGGAACTGTACTAATACGCTCGGCCATACCATCTCTCACCTAGTTAAATCCTGATCTGAAAATCCATGCTTTTAATCAAACTTCATTTGTGCCAGCTTGGTATGACTTTATAAAGCCAGTGTACACAGCTCAGTCTCGCTACCCAGTTTTTCAGCTATCTACCCAAAAGGAAATCTATATCTGTTTTCAAAGTCGATTGCTCCTGCATCATTAGACTTATTTTTGTATATACATTTACTGTATCAAAAACACCCGACTTGTCAAAGTGTTTTTGTGTATGCAATAATTCATTTAGAATTCTAAATATAAGTCGATCATGGCAAGACCAAGAAAGCCCAAAAATGAAGTAGCAGATAAAACACTGCCAATACGCCTCACCGATGAACAAGACACCAACTACAGAGTGGCAGCAAAATTACGCCAGAGTCGTAGTAGAACAACATGGGCAAAAGAGGTGCTGGATAACGAAGTTAAAAAGCTGTTTGCTAAAGCGGATAGAGAGGCGCTTGAACAAGTGTTTGAAGAAATTCGTATCGAAAAAGCGCAGGGAGTTGCACGTAAGAAGCCCTAGTGCTATTCCACCCTCTTAAATCGGTAAGCGAATATACTCATTGGTAGGCGGCCTGTCAGGTTTTTTCCCTGGTACAAAACATCATCTTCCAAAAAGCCCTCTTCGACCTTTTGGACTAGTATTATTTGACCTTGGCCATCAGCATATTTCGACCCAGGGTTAATTGCCTCAGCATCATCACACAGCCCAGTTTTAAACCCAACCGACAGTGTGACGGCCTCAGATAAAAGGTAGCCAGCTCGGACTCTTTTCATCGCTGTCGCAACCTGTATCGCATTTTTATCACACCATTTTCTAAATGTATGGGTCTCGCCATCGATGGTAATATGCTGATTAACTTTGGATGTAAAGCTCATATCACACATCTGTTCATAGCTCAGACCTTGTTTGTGATACTTGTAAATCGTTGAAGGTGAAACCCTTAGCTCTCGTGCCACTTCACTAGCATACTTTTTTTCTCCGGAAGAAGACCTGATCCACACTAAATCGCTACGCTCTCTCTGACGAGAACGAGTTGCGGCAATAATGTTGTCGAAGCTCTTGGGAATTGGTTTGTTCTTATTCAGATTAATATCGTTACTGACACAATAAGTTTTCAGGGTTTTTGCATCCATACCAAGTGAATTTGCTACTTCTACCGTTCCATGCCCTTTTTGGACTAGACTCCGTATCACATCATCAAGCGAGCAACCAGAAGCAGTCTCTATACGCAATTTGTGCAGGGCTATTCCACGCGGGTGAGTATATCCGGCAGATTTTAGCGATGTTTTCAGAACTTGGTAGCTAAGCCCGTGTAACTCTGAGATCTGCTTTAGCGTATACCCCTTTTTAGCTCCAAGCCTTGCTAAATCTACTAGGTTAACATCCATCACCTTCTACCCAACTTGCAGTTCTACTTTATGCCTTTCCATCATAAACTGAATTTGTCCAAGCCAGTTAGTGCTACAAATATTGTCCTTGATTTCATCCAATTCACATTCAAAGCGCTCAGTGGTCAGAATAGCGTTTTTAAGCTTTCGACTCGTCCATAGCGGCATACACTGAATATATGCAAGCGCCAAGCTTCTGCTATCCACGATAGCTGCACTATCTAAGCTGCAAGGTGCACCGTTTTTACCAATGTATAAAGACCCATTTTTCAGCTCTTCCGTCTGGTCATTATGAAGTTGTTCATCAGTTGCAACGACTCTAATCATGAACCATGTATTTCTTACAACATCATAACAATTGTCCAAGTAGTGTCTTGCTATCTTTGATAATTGAGAGTGCTTGATACTTGGCTTATCAATTAAATGATGCTTAGGCGGCTTTAACTTCGGAAGCTTTTTTGATTCCCGTTTTTGTCCTGAAGGAATGGTCATAGCTTCGGAAATAGGCCAATTTAAATCAACAATGCGCCTTCTCAAGGCTGTTCTGTCAAGACCAACTTCCCTTGCCCATTCATTTAGCGTTTTAGTCTCACCTTCATAAGTGAGCAAATGCGCTGTTTTTGTTGTCCGGAAACGTCGTATTTTTGCTTCGTTGATATTCGATGCTGAAGCCTTGTCTAACTTGTACGGTTTGCCCTTTATATCTAATCCATACTTTTCAGCAAGGAGATATAGCGTACATGGTTGTATATTAAGCTGTCTGGCTATGTAGCGGTTAGAACATTTCTCTGCTTTTAATTTGAGTACAAAGTCCCGAAAGCTCAAACCAAAAGTATAAATACAATAGTTATTACGTAACTCGTCACTATCAGGATAGGAAATACCCGCCATTCTAGAAAGTTTCTTCAATGTCCCATATTTCACACCCAAACTTTCAGAGGCAAATTTTAGTGTCTGCCCCCTCTCTATAAATGGAGCTAGCTCCTGGGGAAGTGTTTCAAAATCTAAGTTATGCATACCTGCTTTACACCTTGTTTTTCTATCCACTCTGCCAACAAACTTTCCTACTGCGAACCTGTTCTTGCTCAATAAATTTCAGTCGCTGCATATTCTCGCCAGCTTTACTACGACCCAATTCAAATAAACCCCAGGCTAGTTTAAGATAGTGTGAACGGTATTTTTCTATCATATTGTTCTCACTTAATTTATGGCAAGAAGCTCTGAAATTTGTATCAAAAACGTCCGATGTTCGACTTTTATTTATCATATTCAAAACAGTCATGCTGGGGACTGGTCCTGAGCTTCCTTTTTTTCAATTGCGTATAGTATGAATAATATGTCTTTTTGAATTGCAGATAATCTCATAGCTCTCTTATCCATGTGCCACATGATTAAGAACCTTTCGAATATTTCCGACCTAAGCTGAACTTATTTTGTAAATAGTTTAAGACATCCTTTACATCTTCATTTCTAACTACAACGGGTATGTATTTGACAATTGTAAACTTTTTAAGCGCTACAATTCGATGCCGCCCATCCATTAGCTGCGCCTCCCCATCTTTAAAATATATCCACGGACAGTAACACCAGCCTTTACTCAAATCGTTTTTGACATTATCCCAGCGCACCGGATTTAGGTAGAACATTTCACCCGGATCATAAACACTCAGAACAATATCAATATCTAATTCAATACGCGTAAAAGCTTGTTGTCCTGGAGCCTCTTTAAAGACAATTGGAGAAGAGGGTTCAATATAGTACTTCAAATCATTTGGTAAATTCTCAATCCGTTCAAAGTTATACCAATCATTACCTGCATTTTGACGGTCTTGCAAAGAAGCAAACTGCAAGTAGGAAAACATAGAAACACCAGGCTTTATTTCGTCTAGTTTAGATCCGTTGTACATAGTTTTAGTTTACCATTACCAATAATTAACTAATTTCTGGGCGGCTTTTACATAAAGAGGGTGGCGCGGTGCACCGTTTTTTGTAACGCCAAGACATAGAGTATTTGCTTCAGTACCCGCCAATACGTTTTTTACAGCTTGAACCCTTTCAGATGGTGCGTTTGCACCCCAAGCACAACAAACATCTTTTTGAATAGTTTGTTCCGAAATGTACAGTTCATTCATAGGTCCAACCGGATCATTTGCGGAAAACAGGTCTTTTGGTTTGGTAGCCCTGAAAGCAAAAAGATTAACGACTACAATGCCAGTGTAGCCGTTGTCAGATGCAAAGCGGCGACATCGTCTTATTGTCGGATCATCAAGACTTGCATCTGCCGTTGAAGGATTGAGCATCAAGAACACTAAAGGATTACTGCCCTTCTCACGCTCCAAAACGTATCTGTAATTACCGCAATCGCTTATAACTGCTGACATTGCAACCTCCAAAATTCGCGAACTTGGCTGCGCCAAAAAGGATTTGTTACTTCCGGTACTAATTCAAAAAAGAACAAAGGGCAGTCCAATGATGAAGGGCCTTCTCCCTCTGAAATATCTTTCATGCCGCCGATTACCCATTTGATTTGCCTCTTGCCTCCGTTCTCTACAACAACCCAAAAACATTCGACCTGACCTTCATTTATTTCTAGATGTTGTTTGTCATATCCTTGCGGATAAACAACCAAAGGCTTTCCGAACTCTGCATCAATCCATTCATATATTTCAGTTAAGCTCATTCGATAATTCCAACTTAGCCTAATCGAGTGGTAAGGCGCTGGGGCTTTCCAGACAATCCAAGCTCAATCATTTCAAGCACATCATCAGCAGATACTTCACCGCTCGCTTTAACTGCATCTAAAGCTTCTAATGCGTTATTTACCCACTTATTAAGATCAGCGTTCTCTATTTCTAACTCATGCACTGCACTTGTAGCAACGTCCGCTAACTCAGGTAATGACACTGTATCGTTTGTATCATCTTTGATTGACGCACAAACCTCTTTTAATGTTTTAACAAATTTCATCTATTTAAACTCCTATCATTTCCTGTATCGTATAAAACGTACAATACGATTCATACGACAAATCATTCCAATATCTATTTTGAATTCGAGTTTTTTCTAAACAAAGGAAAGGATACCCGTAGACCAGTAAAATTTCTCGTAACCGTCAAATACAGGTCATATTCTTTCTTGTAGAAAGACTTTTTCCCGCCATTCAGATTTTCGTTAAATGTAATTGATAGCCCATCGTAAATAAGCTCCCCATTATCAATGCCAATTTGTAACCTTTTTTGACTAATTACAGAAGCTCGATAAAGACTAGCTAAAACAATGAGCAAAACAATTCCTAATACTATTAAAACTTCATTCATTTCAAGTGTTTCCTTTGTATTCCAATACCAGGTTAATCTTCAAAATATGGGTAGATTTCATCAAATTCTAAGTTTGTGTTTTCAGCAATAAGTTGACACGCAAATTTTTCTGCGTCACCAGAATTCGGATAGAATTTTGGTTCAATAAATTCACTAGAATAAGCATCAAACAATTGTACACTCTCAAACGTGTTTGACTCTTCTATGATGAACCAGCGACCATCAGCACACTCGACCAATAAAAAATCAATAAAATCATTATTATCTAATAATAAAGATAAATGAAGATGTGAAACTGTCTTGTAAAATGAGTGTGTATCCCACTTACCATTTATCCGTTTTGGCTGTGTAATTACCGTCATTTGCATTCCAATATTTTTATTTTGCTAAAAAGTTAGTGTATCTACCTTGTTTAAGATGGTCTTCAAATTTTCCTATAGCCTCAAATCTAGCCATATTTTCATTTATTGAACGAACACTCCAAAAGCCAAATTTACATCTAATTATTATGAAGCTATTTTTTTCTTCTGGCTCAGTGGTGCATTTATCGAAAATTTCAAACTTGGTCATCTGCTACTATTTCCAATATTATTTATATTCGCTTAATCGCTATTTTATAGACCTGGTTACGATCTCGTTTACCAACGGCAACTACAGATACCAACACTTCACTATCACGTACTTGATAAACTAATCTATAACCGGCGCCCCGCAATTTTATTTTATAGCAATTTTTCATCCCGCTTAATCTTGACGATTCAACTCTAGGACTTTCTAGTCTTTCGAGAAGTTTTCTTTTGAATTGTGTTTTAATTGTTGAATCAAGCTTATCCCACTCTTTTTTAGCTTCTTGTTTAAAAACAAGCTTAAAGATCATTTATGTTGACCTCAATTTCAGATTGGTCTTCACGCGCGATAACTAATGCTGCAAGTTCAATATCTTCTAATTTATCCATCATAATTTCGTAAGCATCAGCAGGAATACAGTAAAACGCAGGTTGATTTCTGTTTAATACGGCAACAGGGAAACCATCGCCTTGCTCAACCACTGCCATAGGGTTCTTTTTTAGTTCGCTAATACTTGTAGAGTTATCTGCTAAAATGGGTCTAATAGTTTGCATAAATCTAACCTAATGACTTAATAAGAGCACTAATTATCGGTCTCAAAATTAAGAAAGTCAAATAAAAAGACCTTTTAAGAGGTCTTTTTAATCCTATTCTTGTATCCCTCTAACGAGATAATGAACGTCTAAGGAGTGAACAATCGCGTTCAAGTTTTTCACCTTTAATTAGTTGGTGTATTTCATTTACCGTTTCAAAAACGCAATAGTAAATAAAATCGTTGTACATCACATCATCTTCACCCTTGAAGTGTGTCACTGGCTCTTTAAGCGTTATTTTTGAGACTGTATCAGATAGGCCATTAAGTACTCTATAACTCTCAACACTTCGTATTTGTTCTGCACCTAGCAGTAAAGACTTTGGTTCAGCAAATCCTATTTCATCTGTTTCATTCAGCAGTAACTTCACCTTAGATAAGTCCTTTCACTTTAAGTTCGGTTACCTAATCAGAGACAATTGGTTCACAATGTTCCCCACACTCTCAATCACTATATCTATAGCTGTTATTATTCAAATCAAAAGAGACATCACCAGGTGAACCACAATCTAGAAATGTATTGATAATTACATCGTTATCGTGTGATAACTGAAAACCTTTCTCAACAATCGACATTCCTTGCGGATAATACTTAGAACGATACACTCTATCTGATTGGAATCTACATCTTTAATGAGTGATGCTTAATTCATGTCTGTATACACTTGGCTTCTCCACGAAGCTTCAGAGTAATCACTCAATTTTGATTCGTAATTAGTATCTAAAAATGGAGAGTAGTTATGTACAAATAACTTGTCTAGACCTTCAAAAAACAGGGTTGAATCAATATTCTGAGGTTCAATTTCATAAGGTAGAAGCTCGCTATATTTTTCCATCCAAAGTTTATTAAGAAGCTCATAGTTATATGCATCTTTTTTGAACATCAATATGTGTTTATGACCAGACTCACTAGACCAATCCCGATTTATATAAATATCAAGAATGTGATGTTGTCCATAATTAATAGCCGAAGAGGTTTTAAATCTATAAGCATGGTCATCACATACAAGAAATATTAGGGGGGTAACGCTCTTATAGGGAACTTTAAGCAACTGACTAAATTCATTTAACTTTTTTTCAAGGATATTCAGAGTATCAAAGCTATGTTCATACTCAGGATCATGAATCATTTGATGTATGTCACAATAAAGATCATGAGTGTACCTATCTATAAATGTCATAAGACCAGATTCAATCAAAGGTAAATTAGTTTTAGGAGACATGTATGTTTTACTCTTAGGTCTTATTGTTATTTGCTTGAATGTGCAAAGAGGCTTTTTCATAACTTTTATATCTTGCATAATGCATATTTTCAGTGGGCCAATCTACCCCGTTATAAGCTTTGTGTCTTAATGCAAAAACCTTCTTTTTTGAGGCTATTATTGATTGAGGCTCTCTCACTTGGCTCCAAACTGAATAACAGAATTGTTCTTCATAGAAATTAGCTTTAGTTGCACCATAGGTTTGGTAGTGCAAGTCTGGATCTTGGTCATGAAGACAAGGAAACCAACACTCATAAAGTTCAAGCTCTACTGCTTTCCAATCACTTATATTTGCGTCTAATACTGCTGCAGAATATAACTCGAAATGCTCGGCACTTTTAAACCCCGATATGCCGATAATGGGTTCAATACCAAATGATTCAGAAAAAAAAGACTCTGTATTATCAGTTATCAACCCATTATCAATGTCCCCAGCGAGCATGTCATAGAAAAGCCCCTTAGGGTCACCTAAGGTTTGTTCTAGCGCCAGCCAGTGACAATATTCATTTTCCATATTTAATTCCTATACTGTTAAAGTTATATTTTGAACTTTAATTTATTCGGCTGGTTTTTGGCTATATTTGAACCATTATTGTTGAAAAACCACTTTTAATTCATTTTTGAATATTTCATTCAATATCGATCTCTCTTTGCCTGTAGGATACGGGTGCATTTCGCTTTTATAGTCCATCTCTTTTGTTCCTGTTGAGGCCCATTCACTTTCTAGGTTTTTTTCTTCTATAGTATCTTGAATGTAAGCTTCGAATGCTCTAGCCATAAGCTCACAGTTTTCCGTCCAATATTTACGACCACCTTTTTGGCTTCCTAGCGCTTTTGCACATTTATAATAACTACTATTTTTATCGGTGCAAGAAACCAGAATAACTTTGAATGCATTTATTCTTTGTTGAATATCATCATTATCAGGGATAAATGACAACTCGCTATATAGCTTGTCTGGATAACCACATTTCTTAGCTAAGCGATTATCGATAGAGTGAAAAAACTCGTGAGCAATCGCACCAGGACCATTAAACCTTGTTAAATTAATAATGTTTAATGTGGGCTCAAAATGCGCTGCAGCATTACCAGATCCTCTAGCGCCAAAAGCCAACCCTAAGCCACCAAAACCAATCCATTTAGTTGGTATGTTTAATATTAAAGCAATAACCTGAAAAGCATGGTAGGTATTACTAATAAATAATTGCCGCTCATTATTTGAAAGCGCATTACCAAACTGTATACCTCTAAACCCAAAATCATTCATTAATGAACTAGCACTTATTGTATCGAAATGTTCAGGTGCATTAACGAGGTTTTTTATTTTTTTCCTTGGAATATACAGCTCACCATCGCCATTGTTTGTTTTTAGTAAAAAGGTATCACTATGTTCATTTAGTAGCCCATTAACAGCATCTTCGTATGTTGGGTATTCTATTGAATTATGAGCCCAGGATAAGCTTTTTAGATTAACGTCACACAAAAGGTAAAAAGACACACCATTAGACCTTTTGGTTAACTCAATCGGAAATAAATTTATATTTTTTGCGACCACATTAATAGGCCAATCTAAATAAGGTAATAAGCGCTTGTATTCGTCAAACTTACCTGGAGAACCTAATGCATGGAACCATGTTTTTCCTGTATTCCTACCAGCGGCATAAAGCTGGTAATCGACCTTTGAGTTTTTTGTAATATCGAAGTGTGATCTAAAAGCTTTGTCAATATTGTTTAAACTTTCTAAACTAATGGCGCTTTCACACCACTCTTTTATAAAATATACAGACTCGATATAAGCTTTCTTCCACATATCAACGGTAATCTTTACCCCACTCTGACTAAAGCCTGCATCTTCTTTAGGTTTAGCGCGTAGCGAATGATAATAACCGTAAATAGTAGCTAACAAGTCTTTAGGGTAGCCCTCAGCATATAATCCTTTCCAATCTGGTTCTGGCCACAATGACTTTAAAGTTATTTGCTCAACGTCTTTATTATTAGGTAAGCTTTTTTCACTACTACCTTGCTTCTGACAAAGCATATGCTTTTTCGCATAAGGAAGTAACTCCCCAGTGTCTTCTATCGCTGCCATTTATCGTTCTCGAAAATAGTTTATTATTTGTCTATGTTCTACCGGACTATCAACTCAGTTATTTTTCCACATCCCCAAAATAATTGAATTACTTCACTTACTTCCGGTGGATAGTCATCTATATTTAATTCAATGCCCATTTTCTGTGTTCCAATATACTAATTTATGGATTTTACAGTAGAATTTTGGCGCTCATGATACGAGGCCATTTGCCAACCTTCTAACCAATCATCAGCTAAGCCTTCATCAATATTTCTATAAGGGTTATTTTGATAAGCAACCCCTCGTTTATAATCTGATATACCCAATTCCCAAGCAGCCTGAGAAACGTTCATGTTTACTCCCACCTTAAAGTCCGAGCCATTTCTGGCTTTTCAAGAAACCTTGTTAACAATGGTTTGGCCGAAGTTCTTTGTGCCATTTCGTCTATATAGTGTCTCAACATAGAGCTTGAATACATTCCCACGAAGAGCAATGAGAATCACCTCAACTTGGGCATATCCGGCCTTCAACCCATTAAAGCCACTATTACTTCTTTTTTTATGCTTTTTAAAAGCTTAATGTGCTCATTGCAATTTGAACACACACCTAAACCTAATATTTAATCTAACAGCAACCAGTTACAAGATTCATCACCATAGTGCAATCCTTAGAATTTTTGTAATCAAAGCCAATATATTCATTTTTCCATAATTAACTCATCGCTTGGTAAAGTTGTTTTCTGAACTTGGATTTATTCGGATGGATTTCAACCCGCGACCTCCAACATTAGCCTTTATCTAGAACTCATAACTTTGGTGTTTGCAACCACCTCAGTAACGGCGTAGCGCACTGAGCAGTAATACCCACACTAATAAATAGCTAACGGAGGTCACTAATTTTTTCCTAGGTTCTCTGGTGGTTATACTTTACTGAAGTTAATATATACACGTTGATGTGTGTTTCCTCTGTAAAAATCTCGGGCGAAAAGAACAAACCAGAACACCGCTAAAATCGCTGACGCGTAGCATATAAATTTAAAGGAGCTGTTTAAGCTTTGAATTTCATTAGCGCTTAGTGTATTTCCGACTTCAATAAATCCATTTAAATCTTGGATGAAACCGTATTGTGCAATGATAACAAGCATCGACACGAAGGCAGGAGGGAAAAGCATCTTCCCAAACGATGTTAAGCTACTTACAACTGAGAAGATCGTTCGGTTTATTAGTTTCATAAACCATGACATTTGCCTATAAAGGGCATCTTCTTTGGTAGAGTGGGACTCATTAACTTTTCTTTCTTGTTTATCATTCGACATAATTTTGCGCGATACAATTGTGCTCAATACAATTGTTATGAACATGAACGCCACTGTTGTAATTGGAAAATAGAAAAGAAAAAGCGCTATTTCTTTTACGCTATTTATAAATCGTTCATCTATTGTCGTAATTGTGTGCTCTCCTATAGGTTTCAATGGTTCCCAGTTAACATCTAGCCCATAAATCAAAATTGCAAATACATAGATCACCAAAACTGGACCGTAAAGGCCCCCAATATCCTGCTTTGCTGCCTTTAAATAACTTTTCATTTTGAGGTTCATCGCTAATTATCCTTCATTAATCTTTGATTAGTTAAACATACAGTAAATGTCGAATAGGTGTTGTCACCAGTAAACGACATAGCTTCGCAATGGTTGATTGTTGAACCTAAGAGTTTATTAATCAATGAAAAGGTGATTATTTTGAAATTTAATGTATACCAATGACAAGGTGATATGAGTAGCGAGCGCTATCGATAACGCCACAGGGAAAGGGTGTATTCCAATGGTCACTTTTGTTCGTTTGCCAATAACCTTAATCGCGCTTTTAGCGCAGAGACTAGAGCTTCAGCATCAATTAAGGCATTAACTGAATCTCGTTCCTTGGTAGCTTCAAATTGCTTCTTTAGCCAAAATGAGGTGCTTGGATCATGTTTCATTGCTTGTTCGAGTTCACCTATACGTATGTTTTAACTCCAATATTAGTTTTTATTTAGAAACGCCTTTATTATATGTTCATATTTTACATATAACCATAGGCAAAAAATTACTAATGGAAGTGCTAAAATAAATATAGCTAACTTACTGATGAAAATATAAATAATCAAAAAACCTATCATAAAAAATAGTGGGAAGAGAGGTTTTGATTCGGGCATTAACAGCTTAACTAATGGCACTTTATATTCACTTTTCCAATCCATAAAATACTCCTAATTCCCAACGCTACTTATTTAAAGATTTCTCATGATCTAACACGCTTATATACCAGTTATTTATTTTCCTTTTTATTATTCCAACTATTTAAAAATTTCAATTTCTTCTATGATTGTAGTTACTTTAATAACTCTCATTGGCTTCTCAGCTAAAACCCTTTGCTTCTTAACAAGCTCAACAACTTCATCTTGTGAGAAGACTTCGCAAGGGTACTCTGTAGACGTTTCCCATTCGAAATTTCTCTTTTTATGACTGTATTGTTCATGATAAGAAACACTTTTATGAGACATGCGAATACCCCGTTATTCTAACTCAGCTGATTCTTGTTTTGATTCAAGTTTTTTAGATTCTGAAACCCAACTGTAAACCCCAAATATAACGCCAAGTATGCTGACCCCGTTTAATAACCAAAGAGGTATTGATATACCATTGTTATTTCCACCAACAAGAAATATCATCATCGGAAATACGGCAGGAAAAGCAATTATTGAACCGCTTCCTAATAGATATATTCCTTTGTTTTTCCATTCACCTTCTGGCAGAGCAGTTGCCATAAAAAGACCAATCATCACTAAAATACCACCAGCGGTAAAGCAAAGCCCCTCATACGGATTATTAAATACTGCTAAGGCTATTTGTTCATTCATAATTTAGATTTCCCATAATTAGCTCCTCGCCTGGTAAAGTTGGTTTCTGAGCTTTATTTATTCGGCTGGATTCTGACTGGATTTGAACCAGCGACCTCCCATAATAGCCTTTATCTAGAACTCATAACTTTGGTGTTTGCAACCACCTCAGTAACGGCGTAGCGCTCTAACCAGACTGAGCTACAGAACCCATGCGAATAAATAGCAACTTACGGTCGCTAGTCGGCGGGACTTCCCCCCTGCTTGACCACTCTTATATAGGTTTGGTCTCCGGCCCTGTCAGCTCTTTAACGTCTCACTCTGATTGACGGCGGTTCTCTGTTATTTGCAAAGCATTTTAGAACCTGCTGAACACCTCATTGCTTTTGTGAGTAGCGCTTAATGAAACGCCACTGGCAAAAGCTATTATTCCAATGCTTAGATTTTAAACTTGCTTACCAGATAAATGCCCAAACCCTCTAGGTAATTTACATTTACCAGGTTCGCGTCGCAATCTCATGATCCAAGCCGTTCTGTAATTGCCAATTGGATTAGAGGAGGTTTCTGCCAAACCTTGAATCAAGTCATGTACTGGCTCTTGCATTAGACGTATTTTTCCCATGCTTATTCCAGACCAATATATATGCTCTTTAATATCTTGTTCATTAAAATAGATATTATCGCCTTTCATAATTATTACCTCTGAATTTCCAATTTAGTCATTTAACTTAATCGAGTAGTGGTTTTTTGAGGCTTACCAGACAAGCCTAACTCAACCATTTCCATTACATCTTCTTGATTAATTATGCCGCTGGCCTTAACCGCATCTAATGCTTCAAGCGCATTATCAGCCCACTTTTCAGCAGTAACTTTTTCTAATTCAAGTTTAACAATGTCATCAACTTGTTTTTCATCACTAAAGTTAGCGACTTCTTTGCCATCAACTGTAAGCCACCAACAATGATGCCCCTGAACTTTACCGTATTTAGCCATTGTCATTATTCCAATTTTAATTTGGAACAGAAAAGCTGATGCGCATTTCTGCACCACCCTCACCATTTGTTACGATAAGATATGTAACATCAACATCTATACCATCTATATTTAACGATAAATAACAGTTAAATGGTCTCGCATTCGTTTCAATTAACTCTTTCAAGCTGACCATTTGGTTTTTTAAATCGTTACTTTTTACTCCCTCAATAATAGACTGTTCCAAACCAAATAAACTATCAAGAGAAGCATCGCCTTGCCCTTCAAGTTTTACCCATTTTTTTACAGGGTTTTCTAATGAATAAGCAATACCTGAACTACTATTTATATTTATAAGACAGTATTTATTTTTACGTTGAGTAATAAGTTCATGAAAAAGCTCTCTTATTGTCATTTCAATCATTCCAATACTTTTAAAACAAACGATAAAATCGCTACAATAAAAATGAAGACCCACATTAACTTTGTAGAAATTTTTCTGCGGTTTTCTTGCTTTATATTAAATGCCTTATCTAAGCCTTTCTGCCATCCCGACTCGATGTGATCTTTTTCTGGGCTTACTTTAACATCTTTAAATACAGTTAAGTTGAGGGTATTTGAAGTGATAACAAATGATACCACCATAGCTAATGCCCAATACTCACTAATAAATTCAATCATGCTGATTCCAATACCAGATTAATCTTCAAAATATGGGTAGATTTCATCAAATTCTAGGTTTGTGTTTTCAGCAATAAGTTTGCAAGCAAATTTTTCTGCGTCATCAAAACTCGAATAGAATTTTGGTTCAATAAATTCACTAGAATAAGCATCAAACAATTGTACACTCTCAAACGTATTTGACTCTTCTATGATGAACCATCGACCGTCAGCACACTCAACCAACATATAATCAATTAAATCATTATTATCTAATAATAAGGATAAATGAAGATGTGAAACTGTCTTGTAAAATGAGTGTGTATCCCATTTACCGTTTATCCGTAATGGCTGCGTCATTTCATTTTTCCAATACTACTTAAGTTGAAATTCGAATGGCTGACCGCCATTGCTATTCATTGTTAATGACTCTTTGCTTGCCCTCTGAATACTTGGATAAACCTTGCACCACCTTTTACCAATCTTAGATTTGCTAAGACGATATTTAGCAGATTGCTCTTTGATTGTTTTCGCAATTCTATCTGGCATATCTAATTGAGACTGACCAACATCAATCTGAGTGAGCCTTTGCTTGGGTAATAAATCGTTTAGAACTGTCATACCTTTATTCCAACTCGCCTTATTCCCAACCAACCACGTATTGAGGTTCTTTCATATCAGCGATGTAATCACCAAGGGTACATAAAAACTTGCCATCTTCGGTTGATAGCTTCATGTCTAACCGTGATGACAAATCATCAACTTCACCCACATCATGCTCATCGAGCCCTGTGTATTTGTTCAATAACTTCACTGCTTCACTTTCATTTTCAGCTAAGACAATGTCGTTTTCGCCAACCTGGTATGCTCTTAGTTTCATGATAAACTCCTCTCTATTATTCCAATTACATTAAACCTGTGAATAAAACGTCTTTTTGAGACGGGTTATTCTTAGCATTTTCTTTAATGTCACTATTAGACATCCATAAATAACCCTGTTCTACACCATCCTCTATGATCATGAATTTAGCGTGCTCTTTACCGCGACCATAACGAGTATGATTTTTATCTAATAGTCGATAAGTAATTACTGATTCAGTAGCCATAAACCCCTCTCTCTTATTCCAATATGATATTACTGCACAGTAACGGCAATATATCGCTGTTCTGCTCGACTCGAAATCCATAACGCAACTTCAAATATAATTACAATGGACGCTAAACCAACGTAAAAATTGAATGGTGTATACTCTTGCCAAATCATATAAATCCAAGCTGCTGCTGGGATAAACATCATAAGAACTCGGGTTAATTTGCTGTAACCATGCCTTAATGAGCTGATCCGTATTACAGTAAATGTAATAGTCAGGCTTAAAAAGATTAAAAAATAAAACATATCACCTTACCCTGTATTCCAATCCTTAACTTATCCCAGTATTCCTTTCACGGTGCTAATGTCCTCAAAATCGTAACCATCATCAAGTTTGTCGGCATGACCACACAACTTAAGCTCTAGTTCACGGAGGATGCTAAACATCGAAGCTAAATCTTTCATATTTGGATAATATAAATAACCGCCAATCCCCTCATTATCTCTTGCTACTTGTAAATGTCTTGCGCCATCGGAATGACAAGATAAAGTAAAAACCACATCCACACAGAAGCTATCACTTTTCCATGGAACTGCGCCTTCATCACTTGAGTTAAAATCAACAGCTATAGCCTGAAAACCATCATCTTGCTTGTCGATGTATAACCGCAAGTTGTCAAATTGACCTTGATAAGCCAGCTCACAATCCTTCAATAGCTTATGTGTTATTGGCATTTTAATCTGATTAAACTGAATATCTTCAATGTTCTCCATACCGGCTCCCGTATTCCAACGCTACTTATTTAAAGATTTTCCATGGTCTAACACACTTATGTACCAGTTATTTATTTTTCTTTTAATTGACAGTAATTTTTGGACTAGCACTTTAGTTCTTAAAAGACCGACAATCAGGAATATGTATGATATAAAACTTACTAAATAAATCATTATTGATGCTATAAATAAGTTAAATTCTTCAACCCCGCTTTTCATATAATCTTTGGACGAAAGCATCTGAATTAGATAGTCATGTAAGCCTGTTACGAATAGATAACCGACAAATAAAGTAAGCGGAGCAACAATAAGCAAAAGAGTCAGAATAAAAAACAAAGACAAAACTGTTTTACTATATTTAGACTTTAGGCCCTTAAAGAAAATGTATAAATTATTCATATCAAATCATTCCAATATTAAATTTGGTTGTAGTTTTACTTGATTACGCAAGGACGATTTACATTGTCGCTTTCAATGACGGTTTTAAAGATTTGTGTAAAGCAATTAAAACCTGTTGAACATTTTGCTTTTGTGAGTAGCGCTATCGATAACGCCACTGGCAAAAGCTTGTATTCCAATATTAAGTTTTCTCTTTGCTCATACCATCTATATGTAGTGAGAGATGTTCATATAGTTCGTTAAAGTCAGGCTCATTTACAGTATGTCTGAGTAGCGTTTTCATTTCAGATTTTACTTGTTTCAAGCATACTTTTTCAGGCGCTAAAATAATAAATCCACACGTTCTAAGAGTGCTAATAAAACGCTGAATTTCATCACTGTTGTTTTCTGATAAATCTTTCAAATTTTGTGTTCCAATGCTATAAATTATTTGGGTATTACTCGTATCTCTGCAACCCTTGTTTCAATACTCACAGTATTACCTTTACTGCAAAAATGAGGGGGAGTTTTAGTAGCGAAAATGGCCGCCAAACTGTTGGCAAGAATTTGAGCTGTTACTTCACAGCCTAAATTAAATTTAGCAGTAAGAATCGCATCTATTAATTCATCCTGTATAACTTCTCTAGCTTCTTTTGTCATGCACATTATTCCGCAAAACTTAAAGTGTAGCGATCTGTTATCTCGGCAATTCCACCACACACTGCCACAAATGCTAAATC
>CERE01071719.1_pt1 | contig 17953 bp, 17 predicted proteins | sample 530911 | NCBI WGS metagenome assembly CERE01 (sample SAMEA2621092, study PRJEB7988) | marine metagenome | biome: marine biome (ENVO:00000447); feature: mesopelagic zone (ENVO:00000213); material: "saline water (ENVO:00002010), including plankton (ENVO:xxxxxxxx)" | depth 800 m
ACCGCGACCTGAACGATCCGTTCGCCCGGAGCCGGTCGAAGGGTCGAGACTTCTATTCCTGAGAGGGTCCTCCAAAGGACCCTCTCAGGAATAGCTAAACTATGTACTTGCCGCCTACAACGTTTAACCGGTCACCGGTGATGTAGCCTGATTCGTCTGAGGCGAAGAACAAAACAGCGTTGGCAATGTCCTCCACTGTTCCCTGCCGGTGCATGGGGATGTCCTTCAAGTGGTCATCGGCGCCCCGGGACGTTCCGGGATGCTCTGGATACCATTCGGGCGACCGCCGCTCCGTATCGGTAGACCCTGGATTGACCATGTTGGCCCGAACGTTGTACTCGGCCATTTCCGCGGCGATGGCCCTGATGAGTCCCAACAGGCCGGTCTTTGCCGTGGTGACTAGGGCGGTTCCCGGACGTCCGGTGATGGCTGCCTGCCCGCCAAGAGCGACGATGCTACCAGACCGGCGCTCGATCATCCCTGGCAGCACCGCCCGGCATAGGTAGAAGGCCGAATCCAGGTTAACTCCCATTACGTGATGCCATTCTTCATCGGTGACTTCAAGGATTGGCCGGTGCGGCCGGATGGCCACATTGCTAACCAGGATATCCACCTTGCCCAAAGCCTCGATACCCTCTTCCACCATGGATGAGACTCGCGCCGAATCGGAAACGTCGCCCAAAACGGTGTGGGTTTTGACTCCCAACTCCCGGCACTGGGACGCCACGGCATCCAGTTCTTGCTGGTTGGTGCGGGTGTTCAGGATCACGTCGGCGCCCTCCCGGGCAAAGGTCAACGCGATCTCTTTTCCAATGTTGCGGCTGGCTCCGGTGATGAGCGCCGTCTTATTTTCCAGTCTCACTAGTCGTCCTCCGGGTGAATAGTTTAAGCCTCGGAGAGACTAGCACAGACGAGAGATCCGAGCAAACGGACGCTTCTGAATTGGAGGCTAGGGTTCACCTTGAGGATAACTCCCTCTTCGTCTGCCTTGTACATCATCACGAGCACGATGTTGAAGATGACGTCAGCACACTCGTTGATCAGATGGGAGAGCCTATCGGCTGGGGTCTTCCTTAATTGGGTATCTGGGTTCATAAACTAACCTGCATGTCCAGGCTGGGGTATCCGGCGGTGCATGGCCGAGACCTGCTTTAGCAACCCTCTACTAAGGCGCTGGCAAGGCCTTAGGGACGGCATTCAAACAGGCCATCGGCTCCCTTCACCAACCCTGGGTCCTTGTCGCCAAAGACCCCGCCCACCCCATGCCGCCTCAACTATTCCATTCAAGCCGGCATCTTCCCAGTGCCAGAGTGGCCGTTTTGGATAGCGAGTTAGGCCGGCCGGATGGCCCATTTGGGCCATCCGGAAACAACCGATAGAAACGTCCTGCTCAGTTCGAGCGTGGATCTCCCGGCACGGAAGCTTGACCGGTGGTGACTCCGGTGTGAGAATTGGGGCGCAAAGACGATATAATTCTATGATTGAGGAGCTTCGGTCATGAAATGGTGCAGATTCAGCACTGGAAACGGTATTTCTTACGGCATAATTGAAGGGGACGATGTGGTCGAAGTTGAAGGCAATCCCTTCGACGGTTATAACAAAACCTCCAAGAGCCAACCTCTGGCATCGGTTAAGCTGGAAGTGCCGGTTATTCCACCTACCTTCTACGCCGCCGGGATCAACTACCCGGAGCACGTGACGTGGGCGGCCAAGATGCGCGGTGAAGAGCCGGTTCTTCCGGAAAAAGCGGATATCGGCTACCGCGCGATAAACGCTCTCGTTCCCAACGAACACCCGATCATCGTCCCCAAGGACGCCACCGAATTGGTCCAATACGAAGGAGAGTTGGTGGTCGTGATCGGCAAAGAATGCAAGAACGTTACCCAGGCGCAGGCATTGGACTACGTCCTGGGATATACCATCGGCAACGACGTTAGCGAGCGCACCTGGCAGCGGGGCGACCGGACAATGTGGAGGGCGAAGAACACGGACACTTTCAAGCCCATGGGTCCCTGGATCGTTACCGGCTTGGAGCCCGACGATTTGCACGTAACCGTCACCCTCAGCGAGCGGGTGGTGGGAGAGTACGATGTAAAAACCGCGATCTTTGGGGTGCGGGAATACATCAGCGAGATGAGCCGGTACCTGACATTGGTGCCCGGCGATATCATCTGGATGGGAACCGACGGCGCGACCGAGAACATGGTAGACGGCGATCTGGTTGAGGTTGAGATCAGCGACATCGGCGTGCTTAGAAATAAAGTGGTCTGGGAGAAATAGCCTGGCTCGGCGGCAGCTGGGCTCAATCCGACGAATCAGCGGTATCGATATTAAGGGGCGGCTTCGAGCCGCCCCTTAATGATTTATCGACGAGACCCGGCCGGATTGAGGACCGGGCAGATTGGCCCTTCGAGCCTAAGCTTCCCCCGGGTCTTGGAATCCGGTTTCCGCGGCCCAAGCCTGGAGTCCACGGCGGAAGGCCAGGGCTCCCATGGGCGCGATGACCGCCTGAAGGGCCTCCAGTATCTCCCTGGGCGTGGCCCCCACGTCCAGCGCCACGCGTACGTGGGCCTGGATCTGCGCAACGTCGGCCTTCAAAGCCGCCTCCACTACTATCTGGAGCAACTCCTTGGTCTTGCGGTCCAGCAGCCGCTGCCCAGTGTAGGTGGCCTGGATAAATTCGTTGTACTTAGTGGCCCATTCCCGGTCAACCTCCGCCATGATCCGGTGCATCTCCAGAGTGTAACCCCGGGTCTGCTCGGCGTTTTCAAGAAAAGAACGGCTATCGTCTGTGGACATGATTGGTTCTCCCAATTAGAGCATTCAGCTATCAGCTATCGACCGTCAGCATTGAGGTTGAAATTCCGTCGTGGTGGAGAAGACGGTCGTTAGATTGTAGACCTAGGCGGCAAGCTCTTCTATAGGCTTGGTGGCCGGTATTCGACCGACCGAGGGGAAAATGCCTCCATGATACAATCTAGCGAAATGGGGTTGGGTCTCGGAAGACCTACCCGGACCCTGAATTTGCGAGAGGTGCGACACGGCGATTTCGTATCCTGATGAGTCTTTCCAGCGAGAGGACGACAGCGACGACCGGTTGTTTTACGCCAATCCCCGGCTGGTGGTGCACATCGACGATGAGGCGATCGCCACGGTGAGCAGGATCTTTCAGTCGTATGTGCCAGCGGGCTCGACGGTGCTGGACCTGATGAGCAGTTGGCGGTCTCATTGGCCTCAGGGGCATCCCAAGGAAAAGTTGGTCGGGCTAGGTCTCAACGCTCAGGAGATGGCGGACAACCCGGACTTGGACGAGTACGTGGTCCACAACGTGAATCTCGAGCCGTCCCTCCCCTTTGGAGATGAGAGTTTCGACGCGGTGGTTATCACGGTGTCGGCCCAATACCTTACCAGCCCGGTGGAGACCTTCCAGGAGGTCAACCGCATCCTCAAACCGGGCGGCGTATTCATCGTAACTTTCTCCAATCGAATGTTTCCCACCAAGGCCGTCCGCATCTGGCGTATGGCTAGTGACCAAGGCCGGATAGACATCGTCATATCCTACATGGAGTCGGCGGGCGGCTTCGAAGAGATTCGTAGCGGGTTCGTTAACTCGGACGAGAGCCCCCCTGCCGACCCCATCTTCTCGGTCGTAAGCAACAAGTCCGGCGGTCCAGAATGACCTGTCCTACTTATATAGGGGTTTCAGTTGTAGGACCGTCGAGGTAATCATGACATGCATGTTTCGCTTGGCCCTGGCCCAGATGAACCCCACGGTAGGGGACATCAAGGGCAATACGGCCAAGATTATCCAGTACCTTGAACAAGCGCGGGAATCCCAGGCGGACTTGGTTGCCTTTCCTGAGTTGGCGATCACCGGCTACCCTCCGGAAGACCTTCTCTTCAAGACATCTTTTTTGAGGGATAACGCAGCGGCTATGGAGCAGGTGGTTGCCGCGTCCCAAGGCATCGCCGTGGTGGTGGGTTACGTGAAGATGGGGGCGGACATCTCCAACGCCGCCGCCCTGTGCTACGACGGAAAGCTGATTGACATTTACGAGAAGATGTACCTGCCCAACTATGGGGTATTTGATGAAGACCGGTATTTCCGACCCGGAACTGTCTGCCCGGTGTACGTGGTGAACGGAGTTTCGGTGGGTCTGGGCATCTGTGAGGACATCTGGTCCCCGGTGGGGCCTATCACGGTCCAGAGGCAAGCGGGAGCCGAGTTAATTGTCAACATCAACGCCTCTCCATTTCATGCCGGCAAAAATTTTCAACGAGAAAAGATGATCTCCACACGGGCCTCAGACAACGAGTTGTTCGTCGCTTACTTGAACTGTGTTGGTGGACAGGACGAGCTGGTCTTCGATGGCGACAGCATGGTGATTGGGGCAAACGGAGAGGTGGTGGCCCGGGGTCCGGCCTTCGAAGAGACGCTGTTAATGGTGGACCTGGATATTGAGGAAGTCTTTCGGTCTCGCTTGCGTGAGTCCAGTCCTAGAAAGGAAACTCCAACCATTCTTCACGAGATCGGAGAGTCGAAGACCGTGCATGTATCCGGTCATCTTCCCCAAGACCGAAAGCCGCTGGAGGATACAGGCTTGGCTAGGTGCTTGGACCCGGTGGAGGAAGTGTACCGCGCCTTAGTGCTGGGCACCAAGGATTACCTGGGCAAGACCGGTTTTTCCAAAGCGCTGATCGGGCTATCGGGAGGGGTTGACTCAGCCCTCACCGCCACCGTAGCCGTGGACGCCCTGGGCTCGGAAAACGTGGTGGGCATCGCCATGCCGTCGCGGTACTCCTCGGAGGGCAGTATCAGCGATTCCAAGGAGTTGGCTGACAATCTGGGAATCGATCTATGGACGGTGCCGATCGAAGCCGCGCACACAGCTTTCGCCGAAATGCTAAAGTCCAGTTTCCGGGACACCCAGCCCAACGTGGCGGAAGAGAACGTGCAGGCCAGAATACGGGGCAACGTCCTGATGACGATCTCCAACAAGTTCGGCTGGATGGTGCTGACCACCGGCAATAAGAGCGAGATGGCCATGGGATACGCCACGCTGTACGGCGACATGGCCGGGGGCTTCGCGGTCATCAAAGACGTGCCCAAGACTCTGGTATATCAGCTATGCGAATGGCGCAACCGGCATGGGGACCCCCCTTCGGTGATACCCCAGGCCATTCTCGACAAACCGCCCAGCGCCGAGCTGAAAGAGGACCAGTTGGACCAGGACACGTTGCCGGCCTACGAAGTTCTTGACCCGGTGATTAAGGCCTACGTGGAAGACGACTACGGCCACCAGGACATGGTGGACATGGGGTTTGATCCCGCGGTGGTGCGGCAGGTCATGTCCTACGTCGACCGCAACGAATACAAACGCCGCCAGGCCCCGCCGGGGGTGAAAATCACGCACAGAGCTTTCGGAAAAGATCGGAGGCTGCCCATAGTGAACCGATACCGGCAGGAGGGGTAGCGGGCGGCTGTCAGCGCCCGGCTATCAGCTGTTAGCACCGGCTCTTGACTTTCTCACGGTGAATGATTAATCATTCCGCAGACTGGCTGTTGGAATGTTCCGCTGGCTCCCCCACATCACCGATCATGGCCTCAGCCCATTCAAGGGCCTCCGATTCCCGCTCATCGTCTTGTGCCATCTCTCGGTATGCCGAATCCAGATTCTCGCTGGTGTTCTGGTCTTTATTCATGCTTAATCCAACTCCGCCACAATCTTGCCCATGTCCTCGGTGTGGTAGCCGCCCATGGCCTGAACTTCTTGCTTGAAGGTTGTGTCGTTGAGCAGTGCCCACAGGGGTTGCAGCAGGTCACTTTGGTAGTGGATCCGGGGGATGACCAGGTCATAGCGTTCATCCATCAGTGGAGCGAAGTCTAGTTCCAAGGCCCGGGCTGCGCTTAGGATGCCTAATCCGGTATCGGCCGAGCCTGCCTTAACCGCCGCCGCCACCGCCAAATGGCTGTATTCTTCTCGCCGATAACCCGAAACTTGCTCCGGCCCGATGTTGAGCTCGTTGAGCTTGTAGTCCAACAGCACCCTGGTGCCTGAGCCTCTTTGCCGGTTGACGAAACTGATCTCGGGACGAGTTAGGTCTTCCAGCGTGTGGATGGATTTAGGGTTTCCCGGAGGGACCATCAATCCCTGGACCCGGCCTACCAGGTTGACCAGCACCACCGGAACTCCGGGCAGGTAGCGGCGTATATATGAGAGGTTGTATTCCCCGGTGACTTCATCCAATAGGTGGGAACCGGCCAGGTGGGCCTCGCCTCGCCGCAAAGCGATGAGTCCTCCCAGGCTGCCGATGTGGGAGGAGGCCAGGCGCAGTCCCGGATCCGTCTTGCCCAAGTGGCTGGCCAACAGGTCGAGCGTGAGGTCGTGGCTACCGATGGCCACGATGGTGTTCTCAATCTTTTCCAGTGGTTGCAGCAGTTGCACTTGCACATCGGCTCCGGCGTCCAATCCCTCGGAGAACCGGGGAATGACCACCATGCCATCGGCCCGAACCAGGGACATGATTATTCCCGCGCCCCGCTGCAGGGGAGTCGCTACCATTTTTTCGCCCACCCGGCCAAGCTTGACCCGGAGATATTCGTCCTCACCCAAAGGGGACAGTACTTTTCTAGTGATGCTGGCTCCGACCGTTGGCCTTACTTGTGGCGCCTGACCCAGCCATCGATCCAACAAAGGTCTGACGAACAGCTCGGCGGTCAAGACGGCCGATACGGGATAGCCGGGCAGACCGATGACGGGTTTGCCCTGGACCACTCCCAGAACGACGGGATGTCCCGGCCGAACCGCGACGCCGTGCACCAGTAGCTGGCCCAAATCTTCCACCACGGCCGCCGTGTAGTCTTCCGACCCAGCAGACGAGCCGGCGTTGACTATCACTAGGTCATGGCTCTCCAAAGCGCCCAGGACTGCGTCGCGGATGGCCGGGAAATCGTCGGGAACCGGTGGAAACCGTTTGCCGTCGCCGCCCCAATCCTGGATCAATCCGGCCAGCATGAGGGAGTTGAACTCCACGATGTCGCCGGGTTTCAAAGGGGAGACTCCTGGTGGGACCAGCTCGTTGCCGGTGGGAATGATGGCAACTTTGGGCCGTCTTCTGACCGGAATCTGGGTGACTCCCGCCGCAGCACAGGCCCCCAGGTCCACGGGGGTGAGCTGGTGATTCTCCGGCAACACCAGTTCGGTGGCCACCAGGTCCTCGCCCAGTGTTCGAACGTGCTGCCAGGGAGCCACCGGAGCCATGACCTGCACGGTTTGTTCGTCGATACGGTGAACGTGCTCGATCATGACCACGGCGTCGTATCCCGGTGGCATGGGGTCGCCGGTGTCCACCCAGACAATTTGCGAGCCCACCGCCAGGTTAACCGGCGAAGTCTCGGTGGCTCCGTTGGTGTCCGCCGCCCGAACAGCGATTCCGTCCATGGCGGCGGCGTCGTAATGGGGCGAGGACCTGGCGGCCCAGATAGGGCTGGCGGTGATTCTCCCCAGGGCCTGGTCCAAGGAGACCGTCTCCCCCGGCATGGGCGACAGGGAGTCGGCCTGCTCCAGCGCGTCGTAAAACCTCCGGCGCGCTTCATCCAAGGGTATATCGCTCAGGAAGTACCGGCGGCGGTTCTCGGCGCCTGCCGCAGGTTCACCGTCGTGGGACCGGGGCGTGTTCAATACAACCTAACCGAAACGTCTTCACCGGCGTAAAGCCCGCCCCGGTCCAGAGGGACATGGACCAGGCCGTCGGAACGTATCAACGTGTAGATGAGATTGGACTTTCCGAATACCGGTTGGGCGACGCGACGCCCTTGATCTTCTTTCAGCCGGACGGGCACAAAGTCTTCCCTTCCCGAGGTGGAAGCGATGTCCTGAGCCAAACTGGCGGTAACGGTGGTTGGTTCGGGAGGGTTGGCGCAGCCGGACAGGCTGTAAAGGGTGGGGCGCACCACCAGGTCGAAGACCACCATGGCGGATACCGGGTTGCCCGGCAAACCGAAGGCGGGTTTGCCGTTAACCAACCCGATGACGGTGGGCTTGCCCGGTCTGATGGCCAACCCGTGGACCAGCATCCCGGGTTGACCCAGGTTATCGATTACTTGGGCGGTCATGTCCCGGGAGCTGACCGAGCTTCCGGCGGAGATCACCAGTACGTCGGCCATATCTAGTCCGCGAATGGCGGAGCCGGTTTGTTCTTCGTAGTTGTCCTTGATGATGCCCAAAGGCAACGGGACGCCGCCGGCTTGTTCCACCAGGGCGGAGATGGTGTAGGTGTTGATGTCCCGGATCTGCCCCTCGGCCGGGGTGGCTTCGGGGGCAACGACCTCGTCGCCTAAAGACAATATGGCGACACGGGGCTTGGCGGCTACGGAGACGGCGGTGATGCCCATGGCGGTCAGCCCGCCCAGGTCTTGGGGCCGCAAGTAGTGGCCCGCCGGTAGGATGACTTCGCCTCGCTTGACGTCTTCGCCCGGCTGCACCACGTTCTCGCCGTGGGCCACGGGACGAACTACTTCGATTGTATTGGTGTCAACCTTCTGAGTGTTTTCCACCATGATCACGGCATCGGCCCCACCGGCCAGCATGCCGCCGGTATAGGCCAGGGCCGCGTCGCCCGTCCCCACAGAAACTCCGGCAGGTTTGCCCATGGGGACCTCGCCGACGATAGTGAAATAGGCCGGCGCGCCTTCAGACGCGCCGAAGGTGTCGGCGGCGCGTAGGGAGTAGCCGTCCATGGCTGATCTGGGGAAGGATGGAAGGTCTTCGGTAGCATGGGCTGCCTGGGCGGTAACGCGGCCTAAAGCTTCGGCGATCGGGACATCTACCGCTGGAGAGACCGGCCGTGGCTCTAATCGGTCCAATAGGACTTTTAGCGCCTGGGCTGGGGGTAGGACGTTAAAAAACTCGGGCATATGACGCGGACCTGGCGAGGCTATTAACGACGCTGGTTTGATCGGGATAGTGCCGGTGGGATGATTTGGACCAAGGGTATTATACCCGGTACCGGTGCGGTCCGGTTCATGGGCTCGGCGGGCAGTGTATGAAACTCCCCGCCAGATTTGATCCCGACCGCATTGCTCATATGGGCGAAAGCCGGTGGCGGGGCCTAACGGATGGGCAAAGTCTCCTGGATTCCCCTTCCGCCGAAAGGCCGGAATGACCGGAATGACCGGAATGACCGGAATGACCGGACGGTGGTCGATGCATCGCTGGCTGGTGTGTATTTTAGATATGAAGTATGACGAACCTGTGGATGAGAAGATGTTGACATTGCTATGTAAGCAACGCAGAATTATCTCTTGGGACTTCGAGGCTAGCCAACCCCGTTTTTACCCGGCGGCGTAGCGCCGAACCCACCATAAGATTCCATCTAGCGAGCGGTGGCATAGCATTGGTTGATAACGCCCTCTCCCCCCACGGCGGGGTCCTGGTCGAGCGGGTTGCTTCTCCAGAAGAAGCAGCGCGGATGATTCATGGTCTGCCACGGTTGCCCGTCAGGGAGCAGATCGCCCGAGAGTGCGTGAATATCGCTTACGGATTCTTCTCTCCCCTAGTAGGGTTCATGGGGCAGGCTGACGTGGACTCGGTGGTCCGGGACATGACCCTGTCCAGCGGTTACGTGTGGAGCATCCCCATCGTCCTGGATGTTTCCGGGGAACGGCTGGCTTCTGTTGGGGTTAGCGTTGGGGATACGGTGTTGCTTACTCACCAGGAACAACCCTTGGCGGTGCTGCAGGTGGAAGAGATTTTCTCCTACGATAAAGAGTTCATGGCCGGTCAGGTCTACGGTACCACCGACCCGGCTCACCCGGGCGTTCTGCGGACCCATTCGCTGGAGGACAGTTTCGTCGCCGGGCCGGTTACATTGGTCAATCCGCCGTTGATAAATCCTCCCTTCGATGAGTTCTGGAAAACTCCCCGCCAACTCCGGAAAATCTTCGCCCAGCGGGGATGGACTAGGGTGGTAGCTCACCAGAGCCGCAACGTCCCCCATTCCGGACACGAGTGGCTGATGAAGGGCGCTTACCTGGCGGCTGAGGCTGATGGGATACTGGTCAGCGCCGTCGTGGGAGAAAAGAAGCTGGGCGACTACATCGACGAGGCGATAGTGCTAGGCCACAACCGGTTGCGGGAGGGCGGGTTTTTCCGCGAGGACGTCCACCAGACTTCCACGCTGTTGTGGGACATGCGCTATGCCGGTCCACGGGAAGCGGTGTTCCACGCCTTGGTGCGGAAGAACCTGGGCTGCACCCATCACATGTTTGGGCGGGACCATGCCGGCGTCGGTGATTACTACGAAACGTACGCCGCCCACAACATATTCGACGAGCTTCCCGATCTGGGGATCAAGTCCGTGTTAACGCTGGAATGGTGGTACTGCCCGGTGTGCGCCGGAGTCGCCTACGAGGGGCTTTGCGGACATCGGGACCAAAAACAGGACCTTTCCGGGACCTTCATCCGCAGCATCATTCAAGGAGGGACGGAACCCGAACCGCTGACCCTAAGAGCGGAAGTATTGGAGATAACCGGCCAGTGCGCGGAAAAGTACGGGTTCGGCTCCCCCTTCGTCACGGATGCCTACCTAGAGAACCGCACCCCGGTCATGTCCCTTGCCGCCATGGACTGTACTTGTTGCTGTGAAACTTGAGATGTGACGTTTAATGGCCCCGTGAAAACAAAACGGGGCTTTTTAATTAGATAGGGCCGAAGGCCGCCGAACGAAAAAACGAGCCATAAAATAACACCAAGTATCGGAGGAAAAATGCCAACGTTTGTTGAACCCAATGCCTGCAACGCCTGTGCGGGCGAGCACCTGGGACCGCTTTGCGTGTACATCTGTCCCAACGACCTGATGGTGCTGGACCCCGGCATGAACAAGGGCGCCAACCAAGAACCGGAGATGTGCTCCGAATGTTACGCCTGCGTCAAGCTTTGTCCCACAGAAGCGATCCATATTCGGGGCTACGCCGACTTCATTCCGTTGGGGGCTTCGGTCCAACCGAAACGAGTTGAAGGCGGCTTCACCTGGACGGTGACGTTCAGGGACGGAAGAGAGCTTCAGTTTACCTACCCGTCCCGAAGTACCCCGGTGGGATCATCCGATCCGTATAAGGATTTCACGGAGGACCGTGTTAATGACCTGGGAGGCCAGGGCCTTGCGGGAGAATCCAAATGGCTTGGCGTGGATAAATTGCCCACCTTACAAGCCGGTAATTAGAAGGAGATTTTCGATGGCTTTACCTGCGGTTGAGACGGTTGAATGCGACATACTAGTCGTAGGCGGCGGAATGTCCGGATGCGGCGCGGCATTCGAGTCAAAGTATTGGGGCGAAGACCTCAAAGTTGTGATTGTTGAAAAAGCGGTCATAGAGCGTAGTGGGGCAACCGGAGAAGGACTCTCCGCAATCAACTGCTACATGGGGCAACGGTATGGGTGGAACACGCCGGAAGACTTCGTCAAGTATGTAGTCAACGACATGATGGGCCTGGCGCGGGAGGACCTGGTTTACGATGTTGGCCGGCACGTCGACTCTTCGGTTCACCTTCTGGAAGAGTGGGGCCTGCCCGTTTGGAAAAAGGACAACGGGGAATATGAGCGGATCGGGCGTTGGCAGATTCCCATCCACGGTGAATCTATCAAGCCGGTAACCGCCGAACCAGCTCGGAAGGCAGTAGGTCCGGAGAATATTTACGAAAGGATATCGATCACGCATCTTTTGACCGATGCTAACGATTCGGGCCGCATAGCCGGCGCCATCGGGTTCGGTGTTCGAGAGAACAAGATTTGGGTGTTTAAAGCCAAGGCGGTAATCATCACCAGCGGCGGCGCTTCCAACGTGTTCCGGCCCAGGTCGGTGAACGAGGGTATCGGACGTACTTGGTACTCGGTGTTCGCTACCGGTTCCGCCTACGGTCTGATGATTCCCATCGGCACTGAAATGACTCAGATGGAGCACCGGTTCGTGCCCACCCGGTTCAAGGACGGCTATGGCCCGGTTGGCATGTGGTTCCAGTATTTCCACGCTCACGTAGAGAACGCTTTGGGTGAAGATTATACGGTGACCCGCGACAGCGAGCTGAGAAAGTACGAACCGTATGGTTCAGCCATACCCACTCCCACCCCCCTCCGTAACCATCAGATGTTCTTAGACATCAAGGAAGGGAAGGGTCCGATGTACATGCGGACCGATCTGGCCATGCAGGAACTCTCCGGCGGAGACCCGGCGAAGATGGACAAGGTCCGAGAGGAAGCGTGGGAAGATTTCTTGGACATGACGATTGCCCAGGCGTTGACATGGGCATCCCAGAATATCGCCCCTGAAGATACCCCGTCGGAAGTTGTTTTAGCTGAGCCTTACATAATGGGGTCTCACTCCGGAGAAGCCGGGGCTTGGGTAAGCGGACCGGAAGACCTGGCTCCCCCGGAATACAACTGGGGCTATAACAAGATGACGACGATACAGGGCTTGTTTGCCGCCGGAGATGGAGTTGGGGCGGCCCCGCATAAATTCTCGTCGGGCTCTTTTACCGAAGGCAGATTGGCCGCGAAATCAGCGGTTAGGTTTGTTAGAGATAACCCTGGAGCGATTACGGTCAGCGACGCCCAGGTTAGGCAACTGTCCGAAACCATCTGGGCCCCTCTGGAAACTTTTGAAAAGCACAAGGGGGCATCTACAGCTGAGGACATTAACCCGAATTACATCACTCCCAAACAGGCCTTGGTTCGATTACAGAAGATCATGGATGAATATGGTGGCGGCACTTCTACTTGGTACACGGTCAACCAGGCTACATTGGAGAGGGGTATCGTACTCATCGAGATGTTACGGGAAGACCTGGCTCATCAAGGGGCCCGCAGCCGGCATGAACTGTTGCGTTCGTGGGAAGTGGTTCATCGGACGTGGACCGGCGAAGCTCATTTGCGTCATTTGCTTTACCGTAAGGAGACCAGGTGGCCGGGCTATTACTACCGGTCCGATTACCCAGATCTGGATGATCAGAACTGGAGAGTCTTCGTAAACTCCCGCTACGATGCGGCCAGCGATAAGTGGAGCTTATCCACCAAGCCTTACATTAATCTAATAAAGTAAACCGGTTGCCGGTCCGGAGGCCTGATCGATCCCGGACCGGCAACCGATAAGCCCTGCGCCAGGTTGCTCAAGTCTGTCGGCTCTGTTGCGGCTGCGGTGGCTGCACTGCTTGGTTCAAGCTCCTCTTTGTTACGTCCCCATCTTTCCCCATATCACCGATTGACTGCCTGTTGAGCGTCTTCGAACGTGGCAGTACAATTGAGGTGTATGTCCCTGCATCGACAGGTCGGCAGAACCCACCCAAGCAGGCCAGGAGGCGATGATGCCCAGCGGCAGTAAAGAGGAGTGGACCAGGGAAACGCTGGGTCCCGCCATCGGACGGTACCCCGAACGTCAAGAAAAGTTCGTTACCGATAGCGGGCTGGACATCCAGCCCTTGTACGCCCCGGAAGACCTGGCGGGAAACGGACGGGAATACCATCGGGATGTGGGCTACCCTGGGGAATATCCGTACACTCGGGGAGTGCAGCCCAACTCCTATCGCGGCCGGATGTGGACTATGCGGCAGTACTCGGGCTACTCCACCGCAGAGGAGACCAACCGGAGGTTCCGTTACCTGTTGGAACAGGGCCAGACCGGACTTTCGGTGGCGTTTGACCTGCCCACCCAGATCGGCTACGACTCGGACCACCCTAGGGCTCTAGGCGAGACCGGCAAAGTGGGCGTTCCCATCTGCAGTCTCGAAGATATGGAAGTTCTGTTCCAGGGAATTCCCCTGGACCGGGTCAGCACTTCGATGACCATCAATGCCACCGCCTCCATCTTGCTGTGTCTGTACATTGCGGCAGCCAAGAAGCAGGGAGTCGGCCAAGACAAGATCAGCGGCACTATCCAGAACGACATATTAAAGGAATACATCGCCCGGGGGACCTACGCCTATCCACCGCGCCCTTCGATGCGTTTGGTGGTGGACGTGTTCAAGTATTGCGCCGAGAGCGTCCCTCGCTGGAATACCATCAGCGTCAGCGGATACCACATGCGAGAGGCCGGAGCCACGGCCGTGCAGGAGTTGGCTTTCACCTTCGCCAACGCAATCGCTTACGTGGAGGCGGCGATCGGGGCCGGGCTTCCGGTGGACGAGTTCGCTCCCCGGGTCTCCTTCTTTTTCGTCGCCCAGAACAACCTCTTCGAGGAAGTAGCCAAGTTCCGCGCCGCCCGGCGCATGTGGGCAAAGATCATGAAGGAACGTTTTGGGGCTCAGGACTCTAGGTCGATGATGCTGCGATTCCATACTCAGACCGCCGGTGTTTCCCTCACTGCCCAGCAACCGGACAACAACCTGATTCGGTGCACCGTCCAGGCCCTGGCGGCAGTGCTGGGAGGCTCCCAGTCCCTGCACGTCAACTCTCGAGACGAAGCCCTGGCGCTGCCCACCGAGGAGTCGGCCCAACTCTCCCTGCGTACCCAGCAGATATTGGCTTTCGAGAGCGGCGCTGCCGACGTGGTTGACCCGCTGGGCGGCTCATATTACGTGGAAAGTTTGACCAACCAATTGGAAGACGCCGCCTTCAAATATCTGGAGCGTATCGAAGAGATGGGTGGCACGGTGGACGCCATTGAGCAGGGATTCCAGATGCGGGAGATCGGGGAGTCGGCCTATCAGCACCGCCGGGAAGTGGAGGCCGGGGACCGGACCATAGTGGGGGTCAATCAGTACGTTACCGGCGAGCCGCCGTTCGAAGGATTGTTGCAGTTGGACCCGGAAGCGGCTCAAAAACAGATACAGGGGGTGCAGCGGCTCCGTAAAGAGCGCGACGATTCCCAGGTTCAAGCCGCCCTCAAACGTCTTACCGTTGTCGCCCAGGGCTCTGATAATACTGTTCCGGCCATCTTGGAGTGTGTAGAAAGTTATTGCACTCTGGGCGAGATCAGCCAGGTGTTCCGGGATGTTTTCGGTGAACAAGAACAGATGGCAAGTTTTTGACGGCCAACTTTGGTGCGATTAGTATTCGGCCGCTGCCTGAACCCACTAACAACACGTCGACGAATTGGAAGGACCTAAGAGACCCTAGGAGGGCGGGATGCCAGACCTGATACTTTCTGAAGAAGAGCAGATGCTCCAAACGATGGTCCGCGATTTTGCCGACCGGGAGTTGATCCCCAGAGCTCGCGAGGCCGATGAGAGGCAAGAGTTCTCATGGGAGAACTGGAAAGGAATGGCCGATCTTGGCCTGACCGGCGTGGGCATCGATACGGAGTATGGCGGTAGCGGCCCGGCGGGTTATCGAAAAGTAGCCATCGTCGCCGAAGAGGTTGCCCGGGGCGACGCCGGGGCCAGTGTCAGCGTGCTGGCCCATCTGTCGCTGGGCACCAATACCATATACCGGTTCGGTAATGAAGAGCAGAAAGGCCGGCTCGTGCCCTCGTTGGCTTCAGGCAAAGGCATCGCGGCTTGGGCGCTGACCGAGCCCGGCGGCGGATCCGACGCGGCGGCGCTGCAGACCACGGCAACGGAGCGGGATGGGACCTACTTCTTGAACGGCAGCAAGATGTTTATCACGAATGCCTCGGTGGCTGAATCCATCGTGGTATTTGCCACGCAAGACCGGTCTCTTGGTTACAAAGGAATAAGCGCGTTTGTCGTCAACCGGGACTCTCCCGGCCTAACGATCAACCCTCTCCACGGCAAGATGGGGATGCGAAGCTCCACCACCGACGAGGTAGTTTTTCGGGACACACCGGTGCCGGCGGAGAACCGGTTGGGCGAAGAAGGCCGGGGATTCAACTATGCGATGGATATACTAGATTCCAGCCGGATAATCATCGCTGCCCAGTGCGTGGGTATCGGCCAATCGGCCCTGGAAGCCGCCGTGCGTTACGCTCAGCAAAGGGAGACGTTTGGCAAGCCAATCGCTCAGCACCAGGCCATTCAGTTCATGTTGGCGGACATGGCTACCGCGGTACATGGAGCGAGGGTGGCTACCATGAACGCGGCCACATTGAAGGATGAAGGGCTACCCTTTGTCAATGAAGCCTCCATGGCCAAGCTGATCGCTTCGGAGATGTGCGTGGACGTATCATCCAAGGCGATGCAGGTTCATGGCGGTATAGGTTACTTTCAAGACGCCGGAGTGGAGCGCATCTTCCGGGATGCCCGGGTTACCACTATTTACGAAGGAACGTCTGAAGTACAAAGACTGATCATTGCCCGCCAGATTCTCGCCCAATACCAGTTGTGATGACAGATCTTCTCGGCGGGCATCCCTTAGGGCGGCATGTTCGCCGAACAGCGAGTCATAGATCTGGGGAGGTGCTTTACCGGTGACCACTAAATCCGTTTGCAGTGTGAACCATATAGACCACGTGGGTGTGGCGGTTAGGGATATAGACGAAGCCCTGAAGTTCTTTCAAGAGGTGTTCGGCGCTCCGGCGGCGGAGATACAATCCTTGCCGGACCAGGGGGTCCGGGCCACTCTGATCGAAGTGGGCCAGACCCGGCTGGAATTATTAGAGCCTCTGTCGGATGACAGTCCAGTCGGCCGATTTATCGAACGGCGCGGAGAAGGTTTGCACCACCTGGCCCTCAACGTCTCCGGCTTAGCGGGAAATCTGAAAAAGCTGGAAGAACACGGAGTTGGATTGGTGGACCGGGAGCCCAGAGAAGGCTTGTCCGGTATGATAGCTTTCCTCCATCCACGATCCACGTTCGGCGTTCTCACCGAGTTGGTGGAGAACTGATTTTGAGGGACGCCGATCCGAGAGGCATACGGGTTAAACAGTTATGACGCAGTCTAGAAATCCGATTCGCGTACTTGTCGCCAAGCCTGGTCTGGATGGGCACGACCGGGGGGCTAAGGTGATTGCCCGGGCTCTCCGGGACTCCGGTATGGAAGTGATTTACACCGGCATTCGGCAGACGCCGCAAATGATTGTCCAGGCGGCGATTCAAGAGGATGTTGACGTTCTTGGAATGAGCATACTGTCAGGAGCGCATCTGGAAATCCTGCCAGGAATAATGGATCTTCTACGGGAAGAAGGACTGAGCGATATCGTGGTGATTGTAGGCGGCATAATTCCGGAGTCGGACCGCCAGCCCTTGTTGAATCTGGGCATCAGCGGCGTATTCGGCCCTGGGACCTCCACGGGCGCCATAGCGGAATTTATCGAGGCCAAGATTGAAGAACGCGGCGTCAGGTAGATTTACCCCTACATTTTAGGGAGAGGATTCGGCGCTTCAAAGTCGAGCGGTACATTAAATCCTCTCCCCCTTGACATCTGTTCTGTTATGGCGAGTATAATTACGCCGGTTCTCAAAAACAGGTTCTCTTACACTTATGCAATACAATGTTGCACAGTTGCTAAAGGGTCCGATTGGGGGGTCTAGCAACTACAATATTGATCATACCTTTACTGAGGCGCCGCGAATAACGGACCAGGTTAACGGATCGGTACACATGGTCCGTACCCATCAAGGTGTCCTGGTCTACGGCGAATTAGATATTCGAACCACGCTTACTTGCGGCCGTTGCCTCGGGGAATTCGTCTGGCCTTCAACCCTTGATATTGAAGAAGAATTTTTTCCGATGGTGGACCTTCACACCGGACGGCAATTGCCGCCGATAACCGAGGATGAAGGAGACCAGAGAATTGATTTCGATCATGTGTTAGACTTGACCGAGATATTACGGCAATATGCGATTGCCGACATGCCAATGAAGCCATTATGCACGGCAAATTGCGTTGGTCTTTGCCGGGTATGTGGGAGCAACTTGAACCAGAGGGAATGTAATTGCAGCGATACTGAGGTGGATCCACGGTGGGGAGCCTTGGCTGATTTGCTGAAATCACATAAGGGGTAATGATGGGTGGTGAAAGACGAGAGATTCTCCTTCTTCACGGTCGAGTTTGGACCGGCTG
>CERE01070229.1_pt1 | contig 17905 bp, 17 predicted proteins | sample 530911 | NCBI WGS metagenome assembly CERE01 (sample SAMEA2621092, study PRJEB7988) | marine metagenome | biome: marine biome (ENVO:00000447); feature: mesopelagic zone (ENVO:00000213); material: "saline water (ENVO:00002010), including plankton (ENVO:xxxxxxxx)" | depth 800 m
GGTTCGGGGTTCGGGGTTCGGGGTTCGGGGTTCGGGGTTCGGCAAAGTATTTTATAAAGCGGGCTAATTGATAGCTCGCTTTTTTATTATGAAAAATTTAATGGAGGGCTTCTTTGATCGAGTAAAGGACGATCACTTTAGCTCGTTTTTGTTGAATTCCAGGTTAGCATTCATACCAATTCAAGCGATTCATTATAACTTCAAGTCTTGCAAAGTCACTTTATTACTTAACCATCATAAAAATAAGTATCGTATTTATAAAAATAGAAGCGATACTTGTAAGCAACTCAAAATATTAGCTAAGTCATTTGGTTCTACTATTTTTATACAATCTATGTAGCGCTAGAATTACGAAAAAAACAATTCCTCATAGTCATCTTTAGTTAGTCCATTTTTTTCAATAATTTTCACTAAACAATCCCTTAAAATTGGAAAAGTTTCATCCATAATAATACTAGGTCTTAATTTACCTCGACCGTTAACTTTGTATGAGTCTTTAAGAATCCCATCATGAACAGCGGAGGAGCGTATACTGTATGCTGCATTCAATAAAGAAGATATTTCTTTACGCTTTTCAAGGTCATCAGAAGCCAATTTTGAACCAATAATTTTTATTTGTAGAGCTAGCTCTCCATTAGTATCAGGCTTTGTTAATATCGACTCAATGGCAATACCTAGATCAATGGCTTTATTTGTATCATTCCAAGTGTTCATAGCCTGACAGAGACGAGCCAAAGAAATATCTAAAGGCAATCTAATTTTCTCATTCATAGATAAATATTTTCCAAATAAATTAGTAATTTGTTCAGCGTCAATATCATTCCATGAATCATAATGTGTAGGCTTAATAACCTCTAAATATTGAGTTGAATGTATGTCTATTATTCCAGAAAGAGGTGTAGTGTCTTCTAAAATACACCAGCGTAATTCAACGCAAGGGGCGAAGTTAGAAGCGAATAAAGATAGAAAATTAGTTATTAAAAATTCTTTATTTACATAACCTTTCATAGTTTTGATATTAGCATCACTGAGATCATTTGAAAGTAATATGCTTTTCATGGGTTGACATAAAAATGTATAGGGCGGGTGGATTTTTCCACTAGATGAAATACTTGAAGGTAATTTAATTAATTTGTTATTTATATTTTCCCTGACTGTATTGGGTAAATTTCCAAAATCACAAAAATAAATACCATCTATTAATTCTGCTTTTCCTTTAAAATCCACCCCACTAATTAATGAGATATTATAAATCACTACATCTGATGAAGATTCAAGCTCTAGTAAAGATGAATAAGCAAGTTCCGCCCCAACCTCAGAAGCCTGTAAAACTAACCATTTCGCCAAATACATTGCATTAATCTTTTCCCCATACCCTCCAACGCGAAATGTTGAGGAAGATAACCTAGGGTGCTCTTCTTCAATAAGATTAGCTAATTTTATTGAATTACGTGATGCACCGTATTTCTTTGCATAATTACGCCAATCATCTTGGGCTATCCATAAAGTAAGTTGCTGTATGTTTCTTTCTACAACTGACGTATTTATAGCTTTAATTATTCGTTGATTCATACAAGTACTATCCCTAATATCTCATTATTACCAGCGCAATTACATTATACACTTAACGACTTTAATTCCAGTTACTACTCAGGCCTCATGTGATCGTTAAAAATACTCAGTACTACATCACGGAAATCACAACGAACAGTATTAGAATAATTGATAAATTTTACTAGGGCAAATGTGCTTGAACAGGATGTAAATGAGTAAAGGGTCTTGCGCATAAATGGGCAATAGTAAATTGGCCCCGCCTTCCGTTCATGGTACTCAGCCTATAGTCGGTATAGAGTGGTTTAACTTACAGTGTAAAGCAGTTGTTTCTGGTAGATTCATCATTTTTGTCGGATGGCGTGGCTCCGCCACTTATCCGACCTACGTCAAAATGTAGGTTGGTTAAGCCGAAGGCGCCACCCAACAGGCTTTCAAATTCACTTTTTATCCGCAAATGCCACATAGCTGACATTGCTGACATTGCTGACATTGCTGACATTGCTGACATTGCTACAAATATACTACATAGAGTTGGGATAGGAATAGAAATAAAACCGTAACCTGTTGATTTCATTGGTAGCCCCTGCAGGAATCGAACCTGCAACTGCCCCTTAGGAGGGGGCCGTTATATCCATTTAACTAAGAGGCCGCGCTGGATGCTAAGTACTAAGTGTTTGGAAATTATAACGGCATCTGGTTTTTTATATCAAGCATCAAATTAAGTTAATTGCTTGATAAATATATATCTTCTTTATTTAATACGTAAAGCGGTATGAATGTTCGGCTGCTGGCTGCTAAGCGTTTGCTTTGAATATCAATAACGCGTGCGTTTATTTCTACGCCGTCCTCTCTATAAATAAGGGTGCCTGACAATACATGGCTGGCTATACTGGTACCTGCAAGTTTGCGAGTGTTACGTGTAAAAGCAAAATCGCCTTGCTTATTTACGGTAATTAAATTGGCTGTTTTAAAATCAACAGCGCTGTAACCAAACTTTTGTAGTTGATGTATAAAGGTTTCTGATAACTGATTACCTAACTGGCTTGCTGTAGTTAAACTTGCGTCTAAATCAACGAACGACGTAACCGCAATCGCTGCATCTTGAGGGGCTACTTGCATGGTGTCGGTTAAATCAAGTGCCATTTGCTCAACGTAATTAACTAAGCTTTTGTGGTGCTTGTTTGGATTAAATTGCGTTGTATCAGCATATTGCTCTTGCTCGTCATTGCGCTGCATTTGCGCCATGATCTGGTTAAAATCAAGATTACTTACAACCGTTTGTTCAGGCTCAGCCTTAGCGGGTTCGGCCATGCTAGATTCACCAAGTAAATTACAGCCTGAAAGTAATAATGATAATGCACTTATGCTAATTAAAGCTGAGCGCTTAGCTAAGTTAGCCATGATAAACCTCACTTACTCGCTTGTTTTAGCATGATGCCATCAGCACTGTTACTGCTATTTAACGCGTCGATCACTGATTGCGGAATAAAGCCCTGTGCAGAGCCTACAACCGCTTTACTCGCTAAACCAACAATACGTGCGTTTACTAGTATGCCACCTTGGTGGTTTACTAGCGTGCCGGCTAATACGTAACTAAAATTTTGTTCTTGGTTAAGCTCTAAGTAGTCGCGACTAAAAACAAAATCGCCGCCAGGTGTTACACGCATATAATCGGTGGTTTTAAAATCGATTACCGGTACACCAAAATTATGCAGCTCATGCATAAAGCTCTCTGCTATTTGATTGCCCACTAAGTCAGCATTGTTGTAGTCACGATCTAAAAATACAAAGCTTGATACCGCTAATGGCGTTTTAGTATTTACGTACTGTAAATTTTCAGCCATGTCTTGCATGATGCCACGCACATAGTGATTAATATTTTTACGTGTTGGCGTGTTAACTTGTTTGTTTTTATTCATCACTGCTGTTTTATTTTGATACAGCGAGTCGCTTTGTGTAGGAGCGGCTACAGGGCGTTGCTCAAAAAACAAAGGCGCATCGTCGGTAATTTGTGTGTCACTATGGTTTGTCATTTGTGAACAACCAAAGCCTAGTGGCAAACATAAAGTTAATAGTAGGCGTTTCATGTGTGCTCCTAATTAATATTCACTGCGGTAAATGTAGTCACCGCGCTGCTGTATTTTTTCGTTGCTCCACATCACATTGATGGGAATTTCAGTACTGCCGGCAGATACAACTTGGTTGGTTTGCATATTTACCATTCGTGCATTAACAATATAAGCATGCTCTTGGCGGGTTAAAGTACCGGTGATGACAAAGTCAATAATCTGACGCTGCTTTAAGTTGCCAGTATTGCGGCTAAGTACTGAGTCTGCACTCGCTGATAAGTTAAGTTGGTTTTCAAGCCGGTATTCAACCGTGTTATAACCTAATTGGGTGAATTGGGTTATTAAGCTTTCCTGAATTTGCTGGCTAAGCCCTGCCCCTTGCCCTTGAGCAACGTGAGAATCTAGGGCATCTGCTAAATAAAAGCTACTGACCGCAATTGAAGCAGTGCTTTTAAAAGGCTCTTTAATATGGCTAAGCTGGGCACTTAAGCTACTTACGTACTGGTTCACCGTATAAGGTGCCATAACCGCTTTAGGCGCATCAGTGCTTATACTCGGCTTTGGCTGAGGTGTTAAACTACAGCCCGCTAAATTTAATAATAGTAAGGGTAACAAAAGGCGCATAGTTGCCATCCTCTAAAAACATAATAACAACAAAGCAATTATTATGCCGAATACCCTTATCACATATTTATTTTAAAGGCTGCTGGGTGTAATGACTCACAATACAGTTAATTTGGCGCTGTTTAAGTTTATCGCAATCAGCAGCCGCATTCGCTTGTTCCTGATAAGCCCCAAGCTTTAAACGGTAGTAAGTAACCCCACTTACATTAATAGTTTCTACATTCGCCACAAATTCACCCTGAAATAATGAAGATGCGCTGGCTTTTATTTCATTTAAACTTTGGCTAAGTCGGTCTTTGTCGGTAACGGCTGCAACTTGGAGGGCAAACAGCGCTTTAACGGCTTGTTTTTCTGCATTCGTTGCCACTTGAGCTTTTTGTGCTACTTTTGGTGATAACGTTTCAGCTGAAGCTTTAACTGTTGGTACTACAGGCGTATTTGTTGATGCGGTGTCTTGATTTGCCACCGCATTTAATTGGCTTATTAATAGTTTTAAGTCTTGTTCAATCACTAATAGACGCTCAACACCCGCTTTGGCTGCTTGCCACTGCTGAGACGATGCTTTTAGCTGCGCCAACTCCTCGTCAGAAAGGCTTGCACTGGCTTGTTTAGGCTGAGGCGATTCTACTGCTGTTTTGGGACTGCTGCATCCAGATATAAAAAGAGCACCAATATAGGCGATGAGTATTGAATAGCGTTTATATAAATTAGCATGTTGCATGGTTAAACCTTATTGTTATTAGTGGCTAATAAGTTGCGCTTGGACTTGGCAGTTCAAGCCTTTCACTTTTAATTCTGCGCATACTTGTTCAAGCTCTCCTTGGGCAGACTCGGCATAAGCGACGGCTAAAATATACCGTTTTTGTTTATCGTCTTTAATATAAAAAGCATCACGCTTTGATTGCTCATTTAGATGGCGCTTAATTAATTGATAATACGCTTTCATAATCGGCAATGATGAAAACCCACCCGCATTAGCAATATACGCTGGCGTTTGTGTTTTTTCTTTAAGCTCAAAGTCAACACCCATTACCACTTCACCTTGTGCTGGTAATTTAACCACCACCTGTTGCGTATCTTTTAAGGACTTACGTTGCTTAAACTCATCATCTATAACCGCTTTATATTCGCCAGGGCGTAAATCGGTAAACAAATAATAGCCATCATAGGCAGCTTGAGTTTGCGCCACTTGCTTACCTTGTTTATCGAATAATTTAACGGTAGCAAAAGGCTGCACTTCACTGCTGCCTTGCTCATCTCGTTTGTAAACAGTTCCCTCCAATTCACTACTGTGATTAAGCGGTATTTCCATATATTCAACAAAGCCGGCACGCGGTGTAATTGAAAAGCCATCGTTGGCGGCAACTAAAAAAGGATCGCTAATAGTACCAGGCTCAATCACTATGTCGGTGGTTAAGTTAGCCGACATACCCGATAATAAAGCCATGCCGTTTTTATCAGTAACAGCTCTTCGATAGTTTTGTAGCCCTTTAACTTTTACGCCTTCTAAATTTTGCTCACCATCGTCATAAATACCATTATTATTTTCATCAAGGTAAACATGCACTATTAGCGAACCCGACTGCACTAAGCTGCGCCTGTTTATAAAGTAGTCATTATTTTTACTGTTAAACCCTAAGCTAAAGCGTCCAAATAAGCCAATGCGCCAATTGTCATTAGTGTCGTAATTAACCTTGCTATTTAAACTAAATAAATCTGTTTGCCAGTTTAGTCCTAGCTCAGCAAACTTAATCTCAGTTTGTAATGCATGCGTAAGCTTTAGCTCTGCTTGTAAATTTGATGTAAGTGAGCGGCTAAACTCGGTTTCATAGCTGGTAATTTCGCTAGTCGGCTCTAAAGAATAGTTGATGTTAAAACGCGTTCCCAAACGCCCAAAGCGTTTTTGTAAACGACTAGTGCCAGAAAAAAGATTGTTGTCGCTCCATTGTAGATTATTATTAAATGCATATCCGCCAGCGGTATAATTTAAAATATTACCAAACCTCACTATGCTATCTCTAACATCGCTATTGATGTAACTCGCGGTGTTTTGATAACTTAATCGACCATAACTATTTTCCATTAAGTTACCTGAAAAAAACAATTCGTAATTTTCTGTGTCATTAAATACATTATTATTTTGCTGAACTTGGCCTTGTAGTTCAGAGGCTTTGCGGAGGCTGAACCTTACTGACTGTCCTAAAATTTCAGAGCGCGTAGAAAGCTTTAATTCTTTTTCTTCAAGGGTATTTTGTTCATAATCTAAATTAATGAGCACTTTGTTGAGTACACTTAAGTTAGAGCCAAATGCATAGTTAGTTAGGTTTTCTGCATCATCACTTTTTAGTGCAGAAACTCCCGTATAAACAGAGAAGTAATCAGTTATGCCTTTTTCGTAGCGCCCTGATAAAAGCCAACCTTCTTCACCTGCTATGGTATTGCCAGAATTTAATAACTGCTCTCCTTGCTGAGTAAGTGATAGTTCATAAAAACCATCTCCCCTTTCTAAGCTATTACCATCAATGAGGTATTCTTCAACTTTACGCTCCACCTCTCCTTGTGGGCCATAAAATATGAGCTCAAAAGTGTTAGCACCAAATAATAAGTCAACATTTTCAAATAGGTAGCGCCCATCAGGTAAGCTAAGCTGCTGATCGATCAAAATATTATTTCGATATAACTCTACATCCCAACCAGCTTGCACTGCTCCCGTTAAAGTTATTTGATTGCTGTTTATTTCTTTGTAAAGCGGTTTATTATTTACTTTAACGCCGCGCGCATAATTGCTTTTAAAACGAGTGCCAATTTGTGTTGCAAGTACATCACCAAACTCAATACTTGTCGCGTTGAGTGGGCCAAGTAAATTACCTTCAGCGTTTTCCCGGTTAAATGAAAGCCGTGAATCTTTTAATAAATCGCCATTGCTACCGGCTAAATAGTATTCGCTGTTAAAGTAGGCCAAATCTTGCGAACCTAATATGGCATAGTCTAATGTGTTGTCATTATTTGTTGCTGTGTAGCTTAGTTGTACATCAGCCACAGGTGACGACATTGCTTGATAAGGACTTGGTTTCCACGGTAGTGTGGGCGTTTTATCGGGTGAACTTGTGTATAAGGTACGCTGTTGCCGCTGTAGTTTTTTTTCTATGGGGAGGGTTACAGTTGGTGATAAACCTAATTTTAAGGAGCTATAATTAGCAATCATTCCTAATCCAAACCAGCGGTTTAACACTTCTATATCTATAAATATATCACCGGCATCTATATAGTAATCGGATTCATTAAGGCGCTGTTTTTCTGTGCTTAACTGCACAGTTTTATTATTAATATTTAAATTAAAAATGTTATTCGGCGAAATATACCACCCTTGTGCCATTAACGAATCGCGATCAACATTAACAGCAAAATTAAGTAACTCAAATAAACTACTTAGTTCAATCCATGCACCATTTTCATTTTTAATCGCAATTATCTCGCCTAAGTAATATTTATCCAAGTAAGTTGAAAAAAACAGTAGCTCACCAACAGGAATGCCTATGAGGTTTTGGTCTGTTGTTGCTGATGATGTATTACTTAACGAACCACTGGTATCGTTAAAAGCATCAATTACAACAATTTTGTCCGATGAAATATCTTTTGTTGTATCAGAATTACCTTGCTTTTCCCTTAAGCTTTGCCATTTTTTTTCAATATTAAAAAGCGTGTTGTAAACAGCCTCATTATTTTGCTGCGCAGCAAACACACTAAAGCCCAATATCCATAAAGGTATTAGGCTTGCGTAAAAAACGGAGCGAGTAAGTAAGGTCAGTTTAGTAATCCTACTGAGTTTGTATTAATAGACACTGTTTTTTCTGCAAATATTGTATTGCGATATTCTTTTAGCCCTGTATAAACTATTCGTAATTTACCTGGCCCTGTAATTGCGTTGTTTTCAAAAAAATTGAGCGTGAGTTCTGGCTGCAACACCTCAGGATAAATACTTAAGCTACCAACCATCGCCACTTTTACTTCTTTATCGCTGTTGTTTGCTTTGTAAAAAGCTTCAATATTACCGAAGGTACTGTACTCACCTTTTCTTTGCATTGAAACATGTAATGATTTTTTTCCTTGGTCATTACTTAGTGCTATGCTTTTTATGTCAACCTCCGGTAATTTTGACCCTTGGCGCAAAAGTACAGGAATCGAATAACTCAAAATAAGATCAATTTTAATGCCTATTGCCTGTGTGGCTTTTTTGTTTTCATTTGGTAGGGCTTGAAACAATAAGTGAGAGCGATACTCCTGCTCTGCTAAGTTTTGTGGCCTTCTTAGCACTAATTTTACTATTTGCCTTTCTCCTGGTGCTAAGCGCACTTGCGATGGGCTCATACGCACCATATTGCTCAGTGCAGTTGGGTGAGCTATACCCTCTTCTAACCTTGTATATCCACCTGCAGGTTTAGCTATTTTTTCTTCCCAGGCAAGACGATAAGTTTTATATTCTTTACTATTGTTAATAACAACGACCTGAGCAACTCGTTGACGTTCATCGAATGCAATTCGTGTAGGTGATATAAGTAAGTTAGCGTGTGTATAAAAGCTATAAAATAATGAAGTAAAACACACACTGAAAATAAAAGATTTCCATAAATTCATTGTTGTAATTCTCTTAGTAAGCAATAGTAATTTCAATTGTTGTACTGTATCTATCATCTAAATAAGGTTGGCCATTTCCACTCGTGTTTAACTGACCACCTATTTTTACAGTCGCCATACCATAGGCGTTTGTAGTAACAACAGTATTGGAATAGCTAATATTTGATAGCGTAAATGCATTGCCGCCATTTACACGAGACAACGCAGTAAACACACCCGCATCGCTAAAGCTTATTTGAACGCCAGCACCTAAACCTTCAAGTAATAACTCTGCAGGATGACCACTTTGCATTAAATAAATACTGTTGCTGGTACTTCCACCGTTAGGGAGGAGTGTTATTGACCTGATGCTTGTATTGTCAGGAATGACTATAGTCCCAAAATTAAGAGGCTCAAGAACGGTTACTTGAGCTAAACTATTAGCGCAATAAAAAATACATGCAAATAATATATGTTTATTCATAAAAATACCTGCCTATTTAATAAGGCAGGTAAACACCTATTAATAATCGAGTGTTAATGCAAATGTACCTCTGTACTCACCATCAATATAAGCACTTGTAGTTACAGCGGCATCTGTGGTTAGCGTAGCACCCATGTTAAAAGTAGCTGCTCCGGTTGCGTCAACTTGAAGAGTAGTCGTGAATAAAGCACCAGTACCCGCACCACCGGTTAATAACCAAAAGGTAGGTGTACCTATCGTAAATTTAGGAGTACCTGGAGGCGCAGTAACCGCATTAACATTGCCAGTTATTCCTGAAGAGTCAAGAGTTAGAGTTCCAAAAGGAGCAACACCTGAGACAGAAAATAATGCTCGTTCTCCACGAACTAATTCAGCAATTGACGCGTTAGTTCCATCTGTAGCCACTGGATCTGCACCAGGATTTGCAGGCATAACGATTGTAGCAGTTGTGGTACCAGCAGGATCTGCAGTCGCGCGAATAGTACCAAAGTTTAAACCAGCATCATTGGTAAAGGTAAATGCATTTTGCACAGTTACGCTTGCTTGGACATCTGCACTTTCTAAAGCAGTTGCATTAAAAGCGAATAACGATACTGATGCAGCTAATGCTGCTTTAGTAAATATTTTGTTCATAATTTTCCCTTAGATATATGTTATTAACCTTTTGTTCAGGTTAATTTAAGTATCGGCCAAAATCACTAAAAATTTAGAAAATATTTACTTTATTTTTGATTTAAATTAATTAGATGAAAAAGCAATCGTTAAAATAACCTCAAATTCCCTCTGAAAATGCTGCTAAGGTACATTTATTACCCACCTTATAAAAAAACAAACACAACTGCGCTGCTTGCTGTTGATTTTTCAAAGGGCCTGCTACAACACTATAAAACGTAGTTGATTCTTTTTGTTGCTCATCAATGCGGTATTGCAAAATACTGTTTAATTGAGGGTATTGCTCTTTTAGTCGCTGCACTTGCCTTTTGGCCCCATTAGAAATTAAATAGCGACCAATTTGCACACCGTAAATCCCTTCGTTTGTACTGGTAGTATTATCAGCTAAAGCGGTTTCTGATGAGGGTTGTAAAGGTTGCTTAGAGCCATATTCAACACGTTTTACCTTCTCTTTCATCGGCTCTGGTACGGTATCAATATCTGTTTGAGCAGAAAGAGCTTGAATCAATAACGATAAGTCTTCTTCCATGGTGCTTAAGCGCGCTATTTGCTCTTTGTTGTTATCCCATTGCTCTAGGTAAGGTTTTATATCTTTTTCACGCACAAGCTTGTCGCTTTGTGAGTCGGCGTGCATTAGCTGGTTGCTACAACCAGCTAATGCAAATGGTATTAGTAATATTATTAAACGAAGTTTCACTTTAAAGTACCTATTACAAAAAACTAGCTCTAGCTATTATGCAATAAAAGCGCCAAATAAATAATTTATAATCTAATTGGTTTGTCAGTGTAGTTACTCACAAAGCAATCAACTTTATAGAATTTAAATACCTCACAATCATCCTCTGCACTTTTAAAGTTAAAATACTCACCTAATTTTAGTCGATAATAGGTTTTGTTATTAACCTTTGCTTTTTCAATATTTGTCGTGATTTTGTCCTTAAACAAAGGCGCTGCTTTTTTGTTAATTTGCTTCCATTCTTTAGCAACACTCTCTTGTGAATCGAGTGACGCAACCTGCAATGCAAATACTTTTTTGTTGGTATCAACCATTGCCACTTTTGTTAGCTTCGATGTTTGAGGGAATACTTTTTTCTTCACAATTGAGTTCGTTGCTTTCACAGGCAAACTAACAGCGCGCTTACTGTAGCTTTTTGAAGGGGCTGTAATCATTTTTGTAGGCACGCTAGCATAGCGACTACTGTGTCGCTGATTGTATGGAGCGTCCCCTTTATAGGATTTTGCGTAGCGATTACTATACCTTTGCCTTGGTCGTTCAACTTTATCTGAGGTGCTTGCGTAATTATTACCATATCTAAGATTTGGCGGCGCCTTTGTGTTTATTACTGAGCGAGCATAACGATTGCTAACAGCCTGATTAGATTGCGCTATTGCTTTACTGTTAATAATATCCAGGTTATCAACTAAATATGTGAGCTCACGTTCTAACTTTAATAGCCGTTCTATGCCAGAGCGTGCTTGCTGCCATTGCAAGGCGGCATCTTTTAGTTGAGCAAGCTCAAGTGCAGTGATAGTTACATATTCAGGTGAATCTTTAACTTGTTCATTTAATGATGTTTTATCAGGCGATATCGTACAACCAGTACTTAATAACAACAGTAATACGACTAATAGATATCGGTGATACTTTTTGCTGTATTCACACATTGATTGTTTCTCTTTCAATAGTTTAGACCGCTCAATTAAGTCAATTTTCAATTGAATCAATAAAGCACGTTAACAACAAAACAACTTGGGTTAACATAAAGGTTACAACACAATGTTAAATATGTCTGTATAACTGCAAAAATAGTGATAATTTAAAATACTAAAAAAGCTATTTTACAATCAAAAAAAGCGCCATATAGGCGCTTCTAATAATGATAAGTTTATTTAAATTAACGTTTTAATAAACGTTTTAAGCTCACCGGCGAATTCATCACGACGAAGAGCAAATTCAATGGTTGCTTTTAAATAACCAATTTTACTGCCACAATCATGGCTTCGGCCTTTCATTGCGTAGGCATCTACTTTTTCATCTTGCATAAGCATGGCTATTGCATCTGTTAGCTGAATTTCATCACCAGCACCTTGAGGGGTTTTAGCCAGTAATGGCCAAATATTTTTACTCAACACGTAACGACCAACCACAGCAAGGTTTGAAGGTGCCTCGTCAACGGGTGGTTTTTCTACCATGCTTTGAATGGGTGAGCTTTCACCTTGGTTTAACTCAACATCACCTAAATCCACAACACCAAATTTATCTACGTCATCTTTAGGGACTGGCTCAACCATAATTTGACTGTGTTTAGTTTGCTCAAAGCGAGTAATCATTTCAGCTAAGTTGTCTTTTGTTAGGTCACTTTCTACATCATCAATAATAACGTCGGGTAAAATAACCACAAAAGGTTCATTGCCAATAATAGGGGCGGCACAGTTAATAGCATGGCCTAGGCCTTTTGCTTCACCTTGACGTACATGAATAATGGTCACATCTTTAGGGCAAATAGACTGTATTTCGGCAAGTAATTGCCGCTTTACACGTTTCTCTAACGTTGCCTCTAGTTCAAAGCTGGTATCAAAATGATTTTCAATCGAGTTTTTACTCGAATGCGTTACTAGCACTATCTCTTTAATACCAGCGGCAACCGCTTCGCTAACAACGTATTGAATGAGTGGACGGTCTACAACGGGCAGCATTTCTTTTGGAATTGCTTTAGTTGCCGGTAACATACGTGTTCCAAGGCCGGCTACGGGGATCACTGCTTTCATTATGCTCTCCTTATTTTTTAAACTGAAAATGGGTATTGAATAGCCTCGTGGCATTGATAACCAACCACCTCAAAATCATCACGTGTTACCCATGTTTCTATATCTTCGAGTGACTTAATCTCTGGATTAATTTTTAATTGAGGAGAAGCAAATGGCTCGCGCTTTAATTGCACATCTCGCATTAAATCTAGCTGATTTTCGTAAATGTGGGCATTGGTGATTTTATGATATGCCTTACCGGCTTTGTGGCCAGTAATTTGTGCAACCAGTGCCAATAAAACAAAACATTGAATTTGATTAAAGTTTAGCCCTAACGGTACATCACAACTTCGTTGGTACGAGGTTAAATACAGGGTATCGCCTAGTAATGAAAAGGTATGCGTATGCATACATGGGCGCAAGCAGCCAAGCTCAAACTCACCTGGATTATAAAAGGTAATAATTTCACCGCGATCATCAATCCCATTTTTTAAATTATTGATGACCTTTGCAAGTTGATCCAGTGTTGAACCATCAGGGCGTTGCCAGCCACGTCCTTGCACGCCATAAACGCGCCCCATATCATCCTCACCTTTACGATTAGGATTATTGAGCCAGGCACTATTTTCATTAGCGTTGGCATCCCAAGTTTTACAGCCTATGCTACGAAACTGCTCAGCACTGTCATAGCCTCTTAAATAACCTAATAATTCAGCAATAGCCGCTTTGTAATAGCTTTTTCGCGTGGTGATCATTGGGAACTGATTATTAGCCACATCGTATTCTAAATCAGCGTTTATAACCGTTAAACAACGTGTACCGGTACGCTTGTTTTCAACCCATTGTCCTTGGTCAACAATGCGCTGACATAATTCTAAATATTGTTTCATCTAACTTCTTCTTTTAAGCTTTTGCCGCTGTTTTTGATTGTGGTTGTTTATAGGCCCAAATAAGTAAGCCTAACCCGCCAATTATCATTGGTAACGATAGAATTTGCCCCATTGAGATAAAGTCGGCAAATAGCCCCAATTGCGCATCTGGTTGGCGAAAATATTCAATACAAAATCTAAATACGCCGTAACCCAGTAAAAACAAACCCGACACACTTCCCGCAGGACGTGGACGCTTAATAAACCACAATAATATGACAAACAATACAAGCCCTTCAAAAAAAGCTTCGTAAAGTTGTGAAGGGTGGCGTGCAAGCGGGCCTCCGGTTGGAAACACCATTGCCCACGGAACATCAGTGGTACGCCCCCATAATTCGCCGTTAATAAAGTTACCTATACGCCCAGCCAGTAAACCAACAGGCACTAAAGGTGCTACAAAATCACCGACTTGTAATAACGATTTTTTACGCTTGTAAGCAAAAATAGCAATTGCAGTGATCACCCCCAGTGTCCCACCATGAAACGACATGCCACCTTGGTCTATTCTAAACAAATATAAGGGGTTTTCGATAAAATAGCTAAATTGATAAAACAGAACATAACCAATACGCCCACCTAATATAACGCCCAGCATGCCGTAAAAGAGTAAATCGCTGACTTCGTCTTTAGTCCAACCTGAACCGGATTTATTAGCTTGACGATTAGCAAACCACATCGCAAACGCAAAACCAATTAAGTACATTAACCCATACCAACGAACGCTAAGTGGCCCAATAGAAAAAATTATTGGATCAATTTGAGGAAACTCCAGTGCCATAAAAATAAACCTTTAGCTAAAAACCATTTTAATAGCGATGATAACAAGTAACATCGCGAAAACTTTCTTAATTGTATTCACAGGTAAGTAATGCGTTGCTTTGGCGCCTATTGGCGCTATAAACCATGAGGTAACAACAATCCCTAACAATGCAGGTAAATAAACAAATCCCATAAAACCATGCGCTAAGTCAGTTACTTGCCAACCGGCGCTGACATAACCAATAGAGCCAAAAAAGGCAATTACAATACCACATGCAGCAGCGCAACCAATTGCCTTTTTAATATCAACCGAAAAATAGTGCAACATAGGCACAAGTAATGCGCCACCGCCAATCCCAATCAACCCAGATAGTGCCCCCATTATCGCACTAATACTTCCTAGCACGGGGCCTGCAGGCATCGGGTGACCTACGCTCACTTTATTACGGGCAGAAAGCACCATTCTCATAGCAATAAAAACCACACTCACCGCAAACACGGTTCGTAACATTTTCTCAGGTATAAAGCTGGCAGCAAAGCCGCTAATCAAGGCGCCAATGGCCACACCCGACATTACCCAAGGGGCAATTTTCCAAGGCACATTATCATTTTTATGATGAGCTAACGCTGAAGAAGTCGAGGTAAATAATATAGAGGCTAAAGATGTCGCAATAGCGATAACTAATACATTATCGGCAGCGGCCACATTAAAACCCAGTAACAAGCTCGTTAGCACCGGCACAATGATTAAACCACCGCCTATGCCTAGAAGTCCTGCTAAAAAACCAACAATGCAACCTAATAACGCACAACTTGCAACTAGAAGTCCTAGTTCATACATAGTTATCTCTAATACACTTAAGAATATGTATATTTTAATTGATTATATAAACAATAACAGCTCTATCATTTAGGTGTATAAAATAAATTACCTAGCTGATGCTCTATCATAAAATTACGGGTTAAACGCAACACTTGTTTAGCATTGGGCTGTGCTAAACACTCGCTCAGTAATTGTTCCATGTCGCTTACATTTAAGCGCCTTAGCACCCACTTCACTTTGTTTAGTGACGATAAGTTCATGCTTAAACGCCTATAACCCATAGCAATCAGTAATATTGCTCCCTCGGGATCGCCGCCAAGCTCACCACATAAACTAAAGGGCAATTCATAGTGCTCACATTCGCTGGCAATATTATTTAATACACGTAACACAGCTGGATGATAAGGATTGAATAAATCGGCCACACGGGCATTTGCTCTATCTACCGCTAATAAATACTGAGTTAAATCGTTACTACCCACTGAGCAAAAATCGACTTTTCTAGACCACTCTGGCAGCATAAATACACTTGAAGGTACCTCAAGCATAATGCCAATATCTGGCTTTTCTATTAGTTGCTCAGGAAATGTTTCGCTTAACTCATAATAGGCTTGGTTATACAGTGCCAGCGACTCTTCAACTTCATCAGTGCCACTGATCATAGGCAACATTATTTTTAAATTACCTAAGCCAATATTCGCTTTGAGCATGGCTTTGAGCTGATCTAAAAAAAGCTCAGGATGATCTAGGCTAATTCTAATACCACGCCATCCTAAAAACGGGTTTTCTTCGGTAATATTAAAATAATCTAAAACTTTGTCGCCACCAATATCTAACGTTCGCATAACTACGGGGTTAGGGTAATAGCTACTTAGTACTTCTCGATACCATTTTTCTTGTTCTTGTTGCGATGGAAACTGCCCCTTTTGCATAAACCATGCTTCGGTTCTGTAAAGGCCAACACCATCACAAATATGGGCACTATTTTGTTGCGTATTAAGTTCAAGCCCAGCGTTGAGCAATAAACTAATATGCTCCCCATCCAAGGTAATTGCAGGCAGTGATTGCTCTTCTAAAAAACGATTGTTGAGTAAGTTATCTTGATGTTGTAACTCGGTATACTCATCAATAAGCATTTGCGAAGGCGAAATATATAAACGCCCAGCAAAAGCATCTAAAATCATTTCTTTGTTATCAAACTGCAATAACGGTAAATCTTCAATACCCCAAATTGCAGGCACCCCCATTGCTCGCGTTAAAATAGAGGCATGGCTATTAGCTGAACCATTAATGCTTACCACACCTGCTAAACGCTCATTTGGCACTTCGGCTAACATAGCTGGCGTTAGTGTGTGCGCTATTAAAATGGTGTTTTCAGGGTAGTCTTTTATTGCATGCTCGGTATTCACTAAGTGATGAAGCACCCGTAAGCCAATGTCTTTAACATCAACCGCACGCTCTTTAATGTAAGGGTCTTGCATTTCATTAAACTGCGCAACTAAACGTTCAATCACAATTTTTAATGCACTTTTTGCACACCAACCTTCTTGTAATTGTGCCTCTACATTATGACCTAAGCTTTTAGCATCCAATAATTGCTGATACACATCAAACACCGCCAACGCTTCTTGAGGTATGGTATCGCTTAATGTCATCGATAAAGTGCTAAATTCTTTGCGCGTTGCAGCAACCGCTTGCGTGAATAAACGGCGTTGTTCATTCACATCGCTATTTTTGGTAAGCTCTATAGACTTAAAATTAAGTTTAGGAATAACAACAAAGGCTTTACCAATACTAATGCCTGGGGCACTAGACACCCCTTTTAAAACCGATGTTTGATGAGACGACTCGTCTTGGCGTAATACTTCTTTTATTTCAGCATGGGCTAATTGCGAAGCTAACTGAGCAGAAAGCGTAATTAAAAACGACTCTTCATCTTGAGAAAATACTCGAGCCATTTTCTGTTGCACAACAATAACGCCCAATACCTTTTTTTGATGAACAACAGGCACAGACAAAAAGGCGTTATAGCCTTCTTCGTTCACTTCTGGGGAGAGTTTAAAGCGAGGGTGCGATTTAGCAAAGGCAATGTTAATTGCTTCTTCACGCTGAGCAACAAGCCCAACTAAACCCTCGGTAAAGCCAATTCTAAATTTGCCCACCGCATCAGGGTTTAACCCTTCGGTAGCCATCAGTACAAAATTATCTTGACTGTAATCGGCAAAATAAATGGAGCAGCACTGGGTATTCATGGCATCTTTTACCATTTTCACAAAGCACACTAACGCATCGTCTAAATTCGCTTGTTGCGAAACAGACTCAGCTATTGATCTGAGTGTTGCCAGCATACACTGCTCCTTTTTATGTAAAACTACCTTTTGCTTCGCCAATTGTCTTTTTGTTGCTCTCGCTTATTGAAGGGCATAGCAAAAGGAGCAAACTCTTTCATTACACGTCGATAAACATCCCGTTTAAACGATACTACCTGCCTTACTGGATACCAATAACTCACCCACCGCCAATCATCAAATTCAGGATGGTGCGTTTTTAGTAAGTTTACATCTTCATCTTTACAGCGTAACTTCAGTAAAAACCATTTTTGTTTTTGCCCAATACACACCGGACTTGA
>CERE01022694.1_pt1 | contig 17709 bp, 15 predicted proteins | sample 530911 | NCBI WGS metagenome assembly CERE01 (sample SAMEA2621092, study PRJEB7988) | marine metagenome | biome: marine biome (ENVO:00000447); feature: mesopelagic zone (ENVO:00000213); material: "saline water (ENVO:00002010), including plankton (ENVO:xxxxxxxx)" | depth 800 m
CCATCCTCAACCAATACCGGAACCGGTTTCAACATTCTCCGGCGAAAGCTGTGTAAACTGCTGCTGCAATTTTTGCATACCACCGACCCAACGATCGTAATCGTTGGCTTTGTTTTGAAAGTACTTTTTCACATTGGGATGAGGTAGTACCAGAAACTCTTCAGCCGCTAAGGTGTTCACCACACACTCAGCGACATCTGCTGCTGGCAACATGCCATCAATGCCCGCCACACTGCCATCGGTGCCCGCCGTCATATTTGATTCCACCGCCTGAGGACACAACGCGGACACTTTAATCCCTTGATGACCATGAGATACGGCAATCCATTCCGCAAACGACAAGGCCGCGTGTTTGCTCATTGAATAACTCAGTGACCCCAACTGCGTCAACATACCTGCCGCAGAAGCGGTAATAAGAAAGTAGCCCTCACCGCGCTCGATCATTTTGGGCAGTGCGGCCCGTGCCGCATAGATGTGAGACTGAACGTTGATGTCCCACACTTTTTGGAAGTCTTCGTTAGACGTATCGGCACCGCCCATACGGAAAATACCGGCATTACCACAGTAGAGATCAATACGACCGAAGGCGGCCTCGGTTTCACGAATCAGTCGCGCAACATCGTCTTCACTGCCCATATCTGCGACAAAGGGCGTACAACCGGGAAATTTCTCAGATAAAGCGCGCAGACCGTTTTCATCGACATCCGCCATTACAATTTTTTCTGGTTTGTCAGCGTAAAAACGCTCAACCATCGCTTTACCAATGCCACTCGCAGCGCCTGTAACAATAATAACCTTGCCTTTCAGATCCATTTTCCGCTCCTAAACTGTGGATAAATACCCCTAGGCTCTCACAGTCTGCCCAATAACAGAACATCAGCTGATGAATAGTAAAAAATCATCGCAACTTATAATCAAAACCGCCCGCATCGACTCATAGCTCTGACCGCGTCTGAATAGACTTTAGATTGCGTATTGTCAGCGCCAATGCCAAGATGATGCGCAGCTTCTGTGCGCAGAATGCGCCTCGTCCTATCGATTTTATGACGTTCGATTCGATAATCACCATTGATGGTTCATTAATGAGGAAGGGAGAGACAGTTTCAAGCGACATCACTCTAACAAAGATCAAGTCGCTACCTACCCATTGGTTTAACCTTTTGGCTCGATCCGTTTTCAATCAAACGCGTCGACTTGCTAGCGAGATATATGTCTGCCTTAGAGCTTTCCAAGCAACAAACTGAAACCGCCAAGCGCACGTTATTGGCTTCCGTCGCGGCCATTGGTTTTGCGCAGACAGTGCTGTTTGCCATTCTCGCCCCACTGGGCCGAGAAGCGGGTTTGGTTGAAATTCAAATCGGCGCGATTATTTCCGCATCATCCTTGACCCTGTTTTTAATCAGCCCGATTTGGGGTCGCACCAGTGATGTCTGGGGTCGCAGAAAAGTGCTGCTGATCGGCCTATTTGGCTACTCCTTGGGGACGGCGTTTTTCGCCGCGGCATTCCAGGCGGCATTGTTGGGCCTGTTGATTCCTGTACTCGCGTTTAGCGCTTTGATTGTGACGCGAATTGGTAATGCCACTGTGATGGCGGCGGTCATGCCAGCAGCCAATGCCTATATGGCTGACATTACCGATGTCACCACTCGTACCAAAGGCATGAGCGCGCTCGGAGCCGCGAGTAATATTGGGTCAATGTTGGGGCCTGCCATTGGCGGACTACTCGCCTCCATTACTTTGCTGACCCCCCTTTACTTCTCCGTCGGCCTAACTTTGGTCGCCGCTTTTTTCGCACTTTCGACGCTACCTGACTTACCCCGCCAACCGACAGGAACAAAACCTAAGCGCCTAAAGTACAGCGACCCGAGAATATTCCCCTTCGTCGTTGCCGGCCTGTTTATATTCATGGGCTTCGCGATTGTTCAACAAACCATCGCCTTTCGCTTTCAAGATATCTTGCAACTGAATGCCGCTGAAACGGCAAAGGTGGTGGGAATCAGTATGATGATTGCCGCGGGTGCCTCACTGTTCGTACAGATGGCGGTAATCCCTCGTCTCAAAGTCACCCCATTTGTTCTGTTAAGAATATCCATGCCGTTGATGATCGCGGCCTTTGCCACTATGGCAATGAGCGAATCAAAACTGTTGCTCACTACGGCTATGTTTATTCAGGGGTTAGGGATGGGATTGGCCGGTCCGGGTTTTATGGCCGGTGCGTCTCTGGCCGTATCTGCCAAAGAACAAGGCGCCGTGGCTGGGGTGGCGGCGTCTTGTCCGCCATTGGGGTTCAGTGTTGGGCCGCTCTTAGGCACATTCCTTTATTCGATTAACCCTACATATCCCTATTGGTTTTCTTGTGGTATCTATATTTTGTTATCTGTCTTTGTATTTCTAGTGAAAAGTCAGGATTCAATCAAGAGCTGAGTCGCGCGGTGCTTTTTGGCAAGCTACCGAAACCAGAGAACGGTAAACCTCCCCTACTTGGTTACACACAAAATTGGAATCTTTTAGCCCCCAGTATTTAGCCAGACATTCCCATCGGGTGAAATCCCCCAATCAATCATGTGGCTGTTCTTTGTTGTATTCCCCTACCCAGTCTTCGGCCGCTCTTGCACCTCGCTCAAAGTTCGGGAGACATACCTATTCAAGATCTCATCACAGTACGTGCGACTGAACCTGCAGACAAATTGGAAGCCATGGTCGCAGAGTGGACGAATTTTCAAACTCCGGCCCAAGTAACAGCGGTATGTCAGCAACAAGGCGTGCCTGCGGGGAATATGCTGAGGCTCTCTGAATTCCTCGACAATCCTCACTATAACGCGCGAAAGTTCTTTAGAACCCTCAATCAACCGACCGCCAGTCGACCACTGGAGACTGAAAACGGTCCCGTTGGCTTCACCTCTAGCATCCCAGAGCCCGAAATCAATCCGGCACCCGTGCTTGCTCAGCATACTCGAGAGATTGCAAAGAACACATTGAAACTCAGTGATCAAGATATTGACGAACTGATTGCGAATGGAGACTTAGAAATTCAGCAAAAAAAGGTAAGTCCACTAAAACAGAAACTAAAAACCAACACCTTCAATGCAGTGATGCAGCTGGTGCTGAAATACCATGCACTAAAAAGCTCAATGAGCAGCAGTAACACAAGTACATAGTGACTTTCTAATAGTGACTGTAATTAGAATGCCGATAAAAAGGGCCGCATAGCTCAAAAGGAGATTTATTAGCAGCTAGTGCCAGTCAAAAATGACTAAAGGTGTCAAGGCATCAAAAGGCGATCCCCCCCTTGAGCACTGTGTTGTTTTGATCGCCATATAGCGGCAGAGATTATTTGACGCTGCCGAGACCTCGTCAACGAAGCCTCGGCAGCCGTCTAGATTTTGAGCAATAAACGTCTCAGTCTGCGCTCATAGTAACCCGCGTGTGTACGAAAAATGACGAGAGAAGTAGTTTTTAGTGAGCTCAGTGTTTGATGCCGCCACTTCGAAACCGTGAAAGCCCCCGGGTACAACATCAAAGACTACATCCACCCCTGACTCTTCGAGTCGCTCAGCATAGGCCTTACTTTCTTCATAGAATAGATCCGCATCGCCAATGCCTATCCATGCAGGAGGAAGCCCCTTAAGCTCCTTCCTTCGTGCGGGAACCGCTTGTTCAAAATAGTCCGGGGAGTCTGAACTTCCGCCAAGATACCAATTCCAAGCGGCTCTATTATTGCTGTTCGTCCAGAGTATATGCTTCTCAGCGTCGAGATCAGTTCTATTGATTGTTCTGTCATCAAGCATTGGACAAAACAGCAATTGAGCGAGCGGCTGGACGCCACCAAAATCCAAAATTCTCTGCGCCAAAAACGCGGCCTGACCACCTCCACCGCTTTGACCGGCAATCAAGATCTTCTCTGGATCAATTCCTAGTTGCTCCGCATTTTCAAGCATCCATTGCCAAGCCTCAAAAATGTCATCACTACCAGCGGGATACGGGTGTTCTGGAGCCAATCGGTATTCAACAGACATAACAACCGCATTTAGCTCCTTCGCATAGCGAGAACACATAGGGTCATCCATACTGATACAACCTGATACGAATCCGCCACCGTGAATCCACAAGACACCGACACCGGAGAGCTTACCCTCGGGCTTGTAAATACGTATTTCTCGATGAGTAAGGTCAACATCTCTTGTCTCGATGCCCTTTTCGCAACGCCTTCTATTAGCCGCCCGATTGAGTACAAACCTCATGATCTTCAGCATCCAATAGCGATGTATGGGCACCGGAGGCAGTCGCTTTGCTATTTTCCTCAACTCCGGGTTAATTCTGTTTATGTTCATGCTTACCAATACTCTGAAGAACTATGAAATGGACATCCCAAAAAAACCGCTCCAAAGGAGCGGCACAAATACTGTATCGATAGAGCTACAGTGAGTAAAAACTTTTTTAGCTCGCTAAAAGTTGAACGACAGCGAAACGCCGTAGGTTCTCGGCTCCGCATACTGGCCGATAAAAGCGCCCAGTGAGGCTAAATAGCTACCGTTGTTAAGGACTTCTTCATCGGTCAGATTATTGACATAACCACGCAACTGAAATTGCTCTGACTTCCCAGTGAGAATCACCGACAAGTTGGCGGTGGTATAAGAATCCTGTTTAGTTGCCGAATAATCTACAAACGCTAATTTGAAATCATCTGAGTGATAGACATCTCCTCGCACGCGTACATTATCCAAAAATGAATTATTTATCGGCAGAGTCCACTCTGCTCCGATATTCGTCGTATAGGCAGGAGAGCGGATTAGCTCTTCCCCCTCTAGATCTAGAGTTTGCAATGAATACTGATCAAAAAAGGTTAGATCGGTATATTCGCTATCAAGCAGCGATAGACCTGCGTTGAAATTTAATGTTTCGCTAGCGTAGTAGGTAACTTCCAATTCAGCACCCATGACTTCCGCATCAGCGTTCTCGATCAGGGTAGTCGCTGGTGGTATGGTTGTGGTTGCCTGCAAGTCGGAATAATCATAATAGAAGGCCGCCGCATTCAGGGTCAGTCGACCGTCTAATGCCTGGGATTTAACACCAATTTCATAGGCATCTAGCTCTTCGCCTTCAAACAGCTCCGGAGAGCCCAGTTGATGACCGCCAGATTTAATGCCCTGCTGCCAATGACCGTAGATATTAATGTCATTAGTTAAATCATACTGAAGCCCTAGCTTTGGCAGAACATCTTCTTCGTCAATGTCTCCATCATCGAAGCCAAAGAATTTGAACTCTTTCTCTTCAACATTGTAACGTAAACCTGCATTCAATCTGAGTCGATCTGTGAGTGAATAGGTCAAGTCGGTAAACACTGCATAGGACGTGGTTTCTTCTTTAAGATCTCCAGCAATCAAATTACCTGCCAGTAAAGTTTCGACGGGTAGAACCAAACTGAAATCCTCTTTGAAGTAATAGGCTCCTACTAACCAACTGAGTTTTTCAGTCTCACCATAGATGTTAAATTCTTGGCTAAACGACTCTGAACTGCGGGCAGAATCCACTAAATCTGAATAAAAGGCATCAGTGGCATCGGCATCGAAATACGCGGTAATGTCATGATCCACATAGCCCGTTACACTGCGAAACGATACGCTATCGGAGATATCCCAATTTACTCGAGTGGAGACAATGGTCGTTTCCGAATCACCCGAGAACTCACCGTCGCCATAGGTCTTATTCGGTTTGGTTGTCTGATTATTGCCTGGCGCAAACAAGTCTACAAAAATGGCAGGCGTTAATAGTTGTTGCAGACCAACTGCTGCGTCACTCTTTTCATGCTGAACCGACAAATCGATCATTAGGTCATTAGTTGGATTTATTTGTAGCGCAACTCGACCGTAGTTCACATCGGTTTCCACAAGCTCTTGTCCAGTATTAATAACTTTGACAAAACCGTCTTGTGTTTCTCGCCCGACACTTACGCGGTACAAAACCTCATCGGTTATCGGCCCTGACGCGAATCCGCTCACCGAAAACCCATCTCGGCTCTCGCCTCCGAGTCGGATACCCGCCTCAAACTCTTCCGAAGGAGCCCGTGACACAAATCCGATAGAACCGCCGGTTGCATTCCTTCCGTACAAGGTTCCTTGAGGTCCTCGCAGTACTTCAACACGATCCAAGTCTACTTGGCGCAAAGTGGACATTGTCGCGCGAGGTAAGAATACGCCGTCCACGTAGGAGGCGACTGCTGGCTCGGCCACACCAGAGTCTACGGTAGTACCAATTCCTCTGATGGTGATAAACGCGGTATCCCCCAGTTTACCAAATTGGAGGCTGGGAATTTGAGCGCTCAGATTTTCAATATCCGCAATGCCTCTAGCTTCTAGATCTGAACCACTTACCTGCGACACAGACGCAGGAATATCTTGAATACTGGTTTCACGCTTAGTCGCGGTCACAACGATTTCTTCTATGGCAAAATCCGCTGCGTTGACGGTGGATACGCCAGGCACCAACAAGGCTGATATCACCACAGCCGAAGCCGCTGTCGAAAACCCTCTTCTGTCTCTAACTACCTCAAGCGCTGCTTTACGCATTATTTTCTCCCTACCTTATTATTGAAATTATTTATTGGCTCTTTGCACTCTATTGGGTAGTTCTTCAACGGTATTGTCTTGATTATGGAAAACGAGATCAAGCACACAGCATCAAACCTTCCTCTACAAGAGTGACAGTTCATCGACTACCACAAAGGTGACAACAATTAACACTTGTGTCACGAAAAGGGAGACACATAGAGCCATCTGTGTCAACATAACCACAGCTACACAAACTTATGAATTTGTCACCCCATCAGCTGATAGCAAAAATCTATGTGGAGCCTGAGTTATTAGTTTCTGCAGCAACACCTTAAAAATAAGTAAATTGAGTTTAGGAGAATATTATGAGCGATTTCGATACGATTATTGAGGGCGGATATGTCGTCGACGGAACAGGCTGTCCCGGCGCCTATACCGACATAGCAATCACAAACGGTGAGATCGTTGAGATTGGCAACCTCAAGGGAAAAAGTGCAGAAAACAGAATTCTCGCGGAAGGAAAGATTGTGGCACCCGGCCATATCACAGAACATACGCACTATGATGCTGCTATTTTTTGGGATCCGTACTGCTCTGATTCAGGAGAGAATGGGATAACAACAATTGCCAATGCAAACTGCGGTTTTGGACTAGCCCCCGTCCGGAAAACCGATCAAGAACGCTGCATGCAAATGATGGAAACAACCGAACAAATACCCGTTGCACATCAACGTGCTGCACTACCTTGGAACTGGGAAACATTTCCCGAGTACCTAGACGTTGTCCGCAATCAACCTAAAGGCCTCAACGTTTCAACCTATTTGCCACTCAATCCACTGATTATCTATGTGATGGGCATTGAGGCAGCCAAGACTCGTCGGCCGACCCCTGAGGAAATGACCGAGCTTCACAAACTGATCAATGAAGCCATGGATGCAGGTGCACTCGGTATTTCTATGTCAGTTATGGGTGCGGAGGGTAACTCCCATCTAGATGTCGACGGCAGTCCGATGCCCACCGATGTTCTCGATGAGCATACTATTCTGGAGCTAACACGAGCCGTGGTTGAGCGTGGTGAAGGGGTTATCCAGATGCTTTCTCAGATCGTCATGTTCGGCGATCGCTCAATCGCAGAAAAAGTGGCGGAGCAAGCCAAGGGCACAGCCGTGCGAATTATTCACAACGTATTTCTAACCCACGACCTATTGCCGCAGATGGTTGACGAAGATCTCGCCTGGCTGAACGCAATGCGAGAAAAAGGATACAACATTACCGCAGGTGCTCAGTTGAACCGCGGCTGGATTGAAGGCGGCTTGCGTGAACTGGACAGTGCCGCCGGACAACTGAACGGTATACGACGGATTTCCGCATGCAGTACCGACGAAGAGGTACTTGAACTCATCCGTCAGCCGGAATTCGTACAAGACTTTTCTGAAGAGTATGCGAACTCAGGGCCAAGTAACGGCGCTGCAGGCTTAGAAGGTCAAACTGTTCTAGATGTTGGCACCAATGATACCCTCAAGAAATACCTAGGAAAATCGTTGGGCGAAATCGCAACAGAAGAAAGCCGGGACATTGTCGAGGTACTTTTGACACTCTCCAGTGAGACAGAATTGGCACTCCAACTGAAATCTGGCTGCATTAGCGCAGAGGATTCAAGCCAAGCGCTAAAGATAATGAAAAACTCATACACCGTACCAGGAGGGTCTGACGGTGGCGCTCACACCAAATCCTTTGGCATGGGGCACTACCCCACTGACCTACTCATTCGTTTCAGCCGCGAAGAAAAGCTAATGTCTGTCGAAGAGATGCACTTCCAACTTGCGCACAAGCCCGCCAGATCTTTACTGATAAAGGATCGTGGTACTCTCTTACCAGGTTTCAAAGCTGACATTATTATTTACGATTTGGATGAACTATTTTTCGACAGAGAACGCTACGATATCGTCCATGACATGCCTAACGGCGACTGGCGCCGAAAAAGCAGATCGGGAGGCTACTCCTACATCATCGTCAACGGGGCGGTCACTCATCAAAACGACAAGCCTAACGGGAATACCCCCGGAGAGTTTATCCAAGTTACCCGCAACCTAGGCTGATTTAAGCCCGCACGGTGGCGAGCCTCTTAGCGTTAGGCTTCGCCGCCGCTCCCCATTCTTACCTCTCCATTCAATAAGAGATCCGGCGTCCAACTGTTTCTGAAATTTAGAGCAAGATACCATGAATGAAAATAATATCGAAAACTCCTACCACAACTTAATCTCCAGCGTGGACAACCCATTACGACCGGGCCTAAAAGATACCCCCAGCCGAGCAGCCAAAGCATTTAGGTTTTTGACTCAAGGCTATGAAAAGACAATCAGCCAAGTCGTCAACGATGCTTTGTTCCCTTCCGACAACAGTGAGATGGTTGTTGTTCAAGATATAGAGATGTACTCGCTTTGCGAACACCACTTATTGCCATTTATTGGCCGATGCCACGTCGCATACATTCCCAATGGAAAGGTTATCGGGCTCTCAAAAATCGCTAGAATTGTTGATGTCTACGCGAGGCGCTTACAGATACAAGAGAATCTCACTACACAAATAGCCGAGGCTATCAACGAGCTCACCAATGCCGAGGGCGTTGCCGTCATCATTGAAGCAAAACATCTCTGTATGATGATGCGTGGAGTAGAAAAGCAAAACTCGTCAATGAAAACCTCCGCTATGCTTGGCGTTTTTAGAGACAATCCAGCCACGAGAAATGAATTCCTTTCATTGCTCAAAGGGATCCGATAATGATCGTCGCCTTATAGATATGGGCTCGGAGCTATGGCCTATGAGATGCCCCTACCAAAACGTTACTGAACACTCAAACCCAATAGAATCGTTTCTTTAGAGTGCAGGAGAAGTAATCAAGAAATAGCAAGAAGAAACTATGGCCGATAGTGTAGAGCATACACATCGTCCACAATCCCTTTTCAGCCTCGTAGCCGCTGTGGTGGCTTCATTCAGCCACCAACCGGTCAAGACAGTCCGGCCACAGGTATCAGCGCTCCATGAACCGCTCTGGAAGCATCACTTGCAAGGAAGCAAATAACATTGGCTAGGTCGTCCGGTGAAACCCACTCTTGCGGATTAGCGTTTGGCATTGCGCTGCGATTGGCGGGAGTATCTATGATGCTAGGCAGCACGGCATTCACGTTAATGCCCTTTCCTTTCAGCTCTTCGGATAGGCTTTCCGTGAGACGCATTACGGCACTTTTACTAGCGCAATAAGCGCCCATTGCAGGCGCGCCTTTGAGTGCGCCCAAAGCTCCTACGTTCACGATAGCGGCCGAGTTTTGTTCCAATAGTTTGGGCACGAACGCTTTGACACTATGACGTAGAGTGTCCACATTGATTCTAAACTGAAAATCCCACTCTTGCTGACTGACCTCATGAACTAAAGGGCCCATGCTAAAACCACCGGCGAGGTTCAGTAATCCATCAACAGCGCCAAGATCTTTGACCGTTTCTGCAACATGATCATAATCTAAGAGATCCACCTCGTAGCGCTCGATCTCGTCTGGCGACACATCATCCTCATCAAATTTTATGTCGAGCAGTATCGCAGAGGCGCCACTGTCGATTACTTTTTTCGTAACCGCTTTCCCCAATACGCCATTAGCGCCCGTAATAACGATTCGTTTATTATCCAGCATTGCAGTAGAACCCTTCCGTAATTGTAGAACCAATGAAACTCGGAGCCTGGCTATCGCTCAACTGACTCCCGCCCGACAAAGGGTGACACTAAGACAATATTGTGTCAACACACAAAAAGTACCTGAACAGCAACTTCTTCGTACGCACTTTAGTTCTTAGTGAATATTCGATAACCTTACGATCATACTTCCCTTAGCCGTTTCAACTAAGGTAAACAATCAAGCGAGAAAGAGACTTCCGTGGCCCCGACAAAAGACAGTTCAACGACCAAGAGATCATCAAAAGCCACCTCAAAGACGACAGTAATTGATGCCGCTATAAGGCTGTTTGATGAATTCGGGGTGCAGAAAACGTCCATGGCGGATATCGCCAACGAAGCCGGTATTTCACGGAAAACCCTATACCGAGTCTACGAAGACAGACCGACATTGATCGAGGACATCATCAATCAACGCCTGAAAGCCATTGGCGGCAGGATTCGAAAAAAGATAGCAGGTTTCTCAGATATAGAAGAAGCATTGATCGAAGGCTCAATAATTTCCATCGCAGCCGCTCGTCGAGACAAGTTGTTCAACAACATTGTCCGGGATGAAACCAATCACCAACTTGAACAGTTTCTCTTAAGTGGGGGCGGAACAGTCAATACGGATGGTCTCCAGACCTGGTCTCCTATTATGGATAAAGGCAGAGAAGATGGACTGGTGAGGGAGTGTTTGTCCAATGTTAGAATTCTCGAACTCATCGTTAATGTTCAAGCACTGCTTTTACTGCGTGATGAATACGGAAAAGACGAACAACGAAAATTTCTAAAGGATCTTCTGGTTCCTGCGGTTCTTAAAGACCAAGAATAATCGCCTTTAACCTACTCTATCTTGGCACTACCGCCATATAGGGTTTCTAAACCATTGCAGCACTCACATTCAGTGCTCTAGAAATAGCTTGTTCTGGTAAAACCCAAAAACCCGTGACAACTCAATGTCACGGGTTTTTTAGAGACTACGTTCAACACGTCTATGCTAAAAACGTAGAACAACTCTTACACTGTCATCCAACTGATTTGCATCTATATAACCTATTAGCGCTGGATTCTTAGCAATCAACGCCTTAACTTCGGCACTACCACCCACATCTTTTGGTGGAGTACTCTTTCCGGTAAACAACAACTGAGCCCAGTAAGCCTTTAATTGTTGATCATTTTTCTTCAACATCGTGTGCACAAATTCTGTACGCACGGCACTGCCGTCGGTTTGATCAACTGGTATGGCCTCTGAGCCGTTTGGATAGGCTCGTTTTTTACCAAGAAAGATACGCGTAACATCTGCTTTTGTTAGCGCATTATCATTGCTTGGGTGAACGACAACCGCTACTTCAGAAAGGGCTGTTGCCGAAAAAAAAGTAGCCAAAACAACAACCGTCGTCGATAGCACTTTTTTTATACTTAAAAAACTCATTGATACTACCTCAATTAGAAGATTACGTCGAAGCCGAGGGAAGCTAGATCAACTTCGTTTCGATCACCGTAGAATGCTTTGATATTGTCATCGGACTCATCCATTCGAACTTGATACTCTAGCTTGAACGCCGCTTGAGGATGAAAGTCCCAACGCACACCGACCGTTACGGAATCAGTCGCATCATCGCCATCAGTGAGTCCTGCCATAGAGAAGGCGCTATCTTTGATCTCTTGGTTCTCTGAACTGAATGTAATGTGAGGAGTGAAATCCCCTAAACGATAACCGCCGGAAATGTACCCACCGATATAGTCATCCCAGCCTGTAGGCTGAAAGACTTCGTCAAAACCGTAGGTTACAACCTCCGCGATTACAAAACCTTGCCCAAAGCTCGCGTGTGCCGCTATACCCGTAAAGGCCGACCCAACGGCATTGTCTTCACCTTGGCCAAACGCCGGACCCGTTTCTTTAAAGTAGAAATCAGTGACCATATACGTGGCCCGCAACTGCAACCAATCATTGGAAGCATAGAGAACAGCTCCAACAATATTCTCTGCATTGGCTTCATCACTAATTATAGAGAAATCGTTTTTGCCAGATCCGCCATAGACTTGCAATCGCGTATCCCAGTCGCCCAAACTACCTTGGTAACGAAACTGAACCCCATCTAGAGTATCAATCGGCGCCTGAGTTTCTATCGGTGCACGCGTCCAATGATAGGCATAACCCACATCAAGATAATCTGAATAGAAATACAGAGGTAAACGCTGACGACCGGCAACCATAGTCCATGAATCGTTCAGCTCATAGCTCAAGTAAGCCCACGCAATAGTCGCATCAAAATCTTCCCCGCCACTTCCGGTGATTTGCCCAGTAGCCGAGAGCCCGCGACCTAAGTCAGCACTAATTTGTAACCCAAAAATGGAATCCGGATTAAAGCTGATGTCATCGTCATATACTCCCCCTGTGGCAAAATCAGCCATAAGTGTGGCATCACTAGCATTGGTCACCGCCGGGTTTATCGGTGTTTCGCTCAACCCATCACGTGCAAATACAGTACCTTGATTGAGTGTCTTTCCCGCAACAACGGAGGCAAAGCCGTTGAGTTTTAGCTCTGCGGCCTGCGCGCCCATACCTATCGATGCCGCCAATAGACATGGAGTCATAATTAATCTTTTCATTTCTCGTCCTCACACTAATAGTCTGACTAGGCCAGTGACCTGACATAGTCCAATAAGCAAGTTGTCGCTACGTTTCCATGCGGATTACGATTTCCGTTGGTCTCACCCCCCCTGGCGGACCGACTTCAACTTTGGAAAAGCTTTTTAGAATTGCGAAGTTCTGCTCAACGAGACACTTACTTTGGGGCGCGAATTTTAGCCAGAAAAGTTAAAAAGTGTTAACCCAAATTTTACCAAAGACGCCAACAACCCACCCAAAATTGAACTTAATAGGGAACTTTACACTGAGAACATTTCGAGCATAACTAAACCAAAGGATAACTCGGTTTCTTATTTCAGGACGGAGAAAAACATGGAGTTCTCTACCCTTCATTTCATAACGCCGAGGTATCTTATGAATCGAAAGAATCTACGACAGTAGGAAAGGAATCGAACAAAAGAAAAGAATTGTAACCTTCTGCTAGCTGCTTTCTACGCCTTCGCTTTGACTGCAAATCAACTAGAGGGCTTTCTCAAAAATATTGACGCCCCCCAACATTACATAGAAATAACCGGAACTACCGTCAAGAAAGTAGACGCCCATCCTTCGTTCACGTGACTAAGAAAGAATGGATTGTCGATGTATTTCCATTCCTCGCCCCCCCTTTTCGTAGAAAACAGCCTTACCCTAAATACAGGAACCTATTCATCCTCTCAGGAATACGGTTCAAACTGTGAAACCAACCAGATAGTAACATTTGTTACCTTATGAATTGATCGCTATACTAGCCCTAGCTCTTAAAGTATGAGGATTACCAGAATGTCCAACCAGCCCTTGCAGCTCCCCAGGTTCTTGCCTTATCAGCTGTCCATTCTGCAGCAGCAGGTCAGTCATGTGGTGGGCAGCTATTATCGGCAAGAGTACGGATTGACTCGAAACGCTTGGAGAGTCATGGCCGCGCTGGCCTATCAGGGAGAGCTATCAGCCAGGGCCATAGGCGACTACGTACGATTGGACAAAATGCCCATCAGTCGTGCTATTAAAGAGTTAATCGAATTCGGCTATGTACAACAAACACCAGATCTTGAGGATCGCAGGATTATGCGACTTTCGCTTACCGCACATGGGGAGCGCTGTTACCAGGATATCGTGCCGCAAGTGCAGCACCAAGAAACACGTATTCTCGATGGCCTGACGGAATCCGAGCGCGCTCAATACTTGAAGCTGACTGAGAAGCTACTGGGTCATGTGAAAACTCTGAGTGTGGGATGAGATAGGTTCAGATTCGAGATTCGAGAGCCTAACTCTTGCTCGCATCGCGTCATCTCGCATCTATAAAAAGCATTCATTTCGAGAACAAAGCAACAAACGTTACCAAGATAGAATGATAAAAAAATCTGTTAGCAATCAGCCAGAAGGAGTATCAATATGACCATCGAATCCTTGCAGTACCTCAACGGTTTTGGCAACGAACATGAAACGGAGGCGCTTGAAGGCGCTCTGCCACTAGGGCAGTTCAGCCCGCAGAAGATAAAGTACGGTCTCTACGCTGAACAGTTTAATACCACGGCTTTTACTGCGCCCAGACACCAAAATCGTCGCAGCTGGATGTATCGTATTCGTCCCTCTATTGCCATGGGCGATTATCAACCGATGGATTCTGGTCTGATTCGCACCGCGCCTATCACCGAAATACCGGCGCCGCCCAATGTCCTGCGCTGGGACGCTTTGCCGATACCCTCGGCCCCTACAGACTTTATTGACGGTTTAACCACCATTGCCGCCAATGGTGACGCAAATGCGCAAATCGGTATTGGCATTCATCTCTATTGCGCCAATGCCTCCATGCAGCAACGCTATTTCTACAATGCCGATGGCGAACTGTTGATCGTGCCGCAGATGGGCGGGCTGCGAGCCTACACTGAAATGGGTATTTTGCAGGTACAACCTGGAGAGATACTGGTGATACCGCGAGGTATCAAATTCAAGATTGATCTGATCGATGAACAAGCCCGCGGCTATGTGTGCGAAAACTATGGTGCGCCACTGGAGCTCGCCGAACGCGGCCCCGTCGGTGCCAATGGTTACGCCAACGATCGCGATTTTCAGTACCCGATAGCGTGGTACGAGGATGTGGACGGTGATTTCACGCTGGTCACTAAATACGCGGGCAATCTCTATCGGGCAGCACTCACGCACTCGCCTCTCGATGTCGTCGCTTGGGTGGGTAATTCAGCCCCCTATAAATACGATCTATCTCGCTTTAATGTGATGAACACAGTTAGCTACGATCACCCCGACCCCTCCATTTTTACCGTGTTGACGTCACAGTCGGACACCGCCGGCGTCGCCAATGTCGATTTTGTGATCTTCCCACCGCGCTGGATGGTGGCTGAGAATACCTTCCGCCCGCCCTACTACCACCGCAACATAATGAGTGAATTCATGGGACTGATTGAAGGCACCTACGACGCCAAAGAAAAAGGCTTCGAACCGGGCGGCATGAGTTTGCACAATTGCATGACCCCTCACGGCCCTGAAGCCGATGTGTTTGAGGCCGCGTCTAACGCCGATCTCGAGCCTCAGCGCTATCAAGACACGATGGCCTTTATGTTTGAATCACGCTACGCCATCGCACCGACTCGCTTTGCCATGGAGAGTGAGGCACGCCAGAAAAACTATCTCGATTGCTGGGGCACGCTGAAGAAGTACTTCCCCAACGACCAACACTAATTTGTAATCCATCTATACTGAAACTCAATCAATAGAGGCCATACGCTCATGACTGCTCTGAACGAAACCCATTCTCCGGAACTCACCAGCTGGGTCACCTCTGCCAACGCAGACGCCAGTGATTTTCCCATCCAAAACTTGCCCTTTGCTTCATTCCGTCGTGCCGGCACCCAGGAGTCCTATCGAGGAGGCGTCGCGATTGGTGATCAGGTCTTGGATTTGGAAGCCGTTGCCGATGCGGGAATCTTCGAAGGCCTCGCTCAAGAAGCGGTCGCCCTGTGTGTACTGGAAGACTTAAACGAATTTATGGCCATGGGAAAAGAAGCTTGGTCAGCGCTGCGCTTATCTTTGTCACGAGCACTTCGCACCGGCTCTGCACACCAAGATCAGCTCGAGGGCGCATTGCTCGCGCAAGCCGAAGCCGAATACAAGCTGCCCTGTCGCATTGTTGACTACACCGACTTCTATACGTCGGTCTATCATGCCAGTGCAGTGGGCGCACTCTTCCGCCCCGACAACCCCTTGCTGCCCAACTACAAGTGGGTGCCAATTGGTTATCATGGTCGCGCCTCTAGCATTGGTGTATCCGGCCAGACCTTTCCACGCCCCTGTGGACAAACCAAAGCGCCAGATGCCAGTGAACCCAGCCTTGGCCCGTGCAAGCGCTTAGATTACGAAGTTGAGATGGGCATTTTCATTGGTAAAGGCAATGAGATCGGCGAACCCATTGCTATTGAGCAAGCCGAGGATCATGTGTTTGGGCTCTGCCTCTTCAATGATTGGTCAGCGCGCGACATTCAAGCCTGGGAATACCAGCCGTTGGGGCCGTTCTTAGCCAAGAACTTTGCCTCCACCATCTCCCCATGGATTGTAACAACCGAAGCCTTAGTCCCCTTCCGCGAAAGCTATTCACGGGACAGTAACGACCCGCAACCGATGGCCTATTTAAGTTCGCCCAACAATAGCGAACAAGGTTCGTTTGATATTGCACTGGACTGCTTTATTCAAACGGCTGGCTCAAACGCTGAAAATCACTTGTCGACCTCCAATTTCAAATACTCCTATTGGACAGTCGCACAGATGGTGACTCACCACACCGTTAACGGCTGTAATCTTCAAGCGGGAGATCTGTTAGGCAGTGGTACGCAATCTGGCCCCAATGCTGACGAAGCCGGTTCATTGCTCGAACTCACCAACGGCGGCAAACAACCATTGACCTTAGCCAATGGCGAGCAGCGCACCTTTGTCGAAGATGAAGACACCATCATCATGCGCGGTTATTGCCAACGTGATGGCGCTCGTCGGATTGGTTTTGGCGAAGTGACCAGTCGAGTAACAGCCGCCAAATTGGTTAAGTAGTTTCTACCGAGCGCCTAGTATTAAGACCAGTCACTGGCTAAACGATAGAACGACTGGGTAGAGCCATACCCAGTCGCTCACTTAATGATTAAGGAGGCAATGCCCTATGGAATTGTTCAGCTATTTTCGCTCTTCAGCCGCGTACCGAGTCCGAATTGCGTTAAACCTAAAAGGGCTCGACCATCAAATCACTGGCGTGAATTTGTTGGAGAAAGCGCACAAAAGCGATGACTACCTCGCCATTAACCCGCAAGGATTGGTTCCCAGCCTGAGAACTTCGGAAGGCAATATTGTGACTCAGTCACCGGCAATTCTAGAGTGGCTTGAAGAGAACTATCCTGAAAAACCGCTACTGCCTGAGGACTCTTTTGAGCGCGCCAAGGTACGCAGCTGGTGTTACCAAATCGCCTGCGATATCCATCCCATTTGTAATTTGCGGGTTTTGAAGTATGTCAGCAGTGATCTTAACGGTGGCGAAAAGGGAAAGCTGCAATGGATACAGCATTGGATTCGCGAAGGTTTTAGTGCCTTAGAGCAACAACTGGATACGGGTCGCTATTGCAACGGCGACACCATCTCTCTAGCCGATGTGTATTTGATTCCGCAAGTGTTTAATGCACTGAGGTTCAACGTGGATATGACGGACTTCCCTCGTATTCGATCAATATACGAGGCCTGCAACCAATTGACCGCCTTTATCGACGCACAGCCGGAGAACCAAAAAGACGCAAGTTAGGTAAGCCGGCCGCAGGAAAATAGTCAAAAAAAAA
>CERE01007249.1_pt1 | contig 17521 bp, 19 predicted proteins | sample 530911 | NCBI WGS metagenome assembly CERE01 (sample SAMEA2621092, study PRJEB7988) | marine metagenome | biome: marine biome (ENVO:00000447); feature: mesopelagic zone (ENVO:00000213); material: "saline water (ENVO:00002010), including plankton (ENVO:xxxxxxxx)" | depth 800 m
TAATGCTGTCAATGTAAATGAAATTACCAAAGCCTACGATGGCCCGCCGCTGTTCGAACGTTTTTCTATGACGGTAGAGGCCGGTGAGCGAATTGCTATTATCGGTCCCAACGGCATCGGTAAAACCACGCTGCTTAAAACACTGGCCGGTGAGTTACATCCTGATGCTGGCGAAGTGAAGTGGACTGAAGCCGCTGATGTGGGTGTTTTTGCCCAGGATCACAGCGACGATTTTGCCGTCGACGCGACGCTATTCGAGTGGATGTCGAGTTGGACCAATGGCGGCGAACAGGTGGTTCGCGGAGCCCTGGGCCGGATGCTGTTTTCCAGCGACGATATCGGCAAATCAGTGAAAGTGATTTCTGGTGGTGAGCAGGGGCGCATGCTGTTCGGTAAGTTAATCCTTACTCAGCCCAACGTAATGCTGATGGATGAGCCAACCAATCACCTGGATATGGAGTCTATCGAAGCGTTGAACCTAGCCTTGGAAAACTACCCCGGTACGCTGCTGTTTGTCAGCCACGACCGTGAGTTTGTTTCTTCACTGGCTACGCGTATTATTGATATGCAGCCGGAAGGCATTGTCGATTTCAGCGGCAGCTACGACGACTATCTGCGCAGCCAAGGGGTGGTATAAACGGCTAGAGCTACTTTGCGATAATCCCCTGCAATGCTGGGGATTACTCAGTTCTCAGTGTTGGTTTTCCTGACCCACGAACGCCCGCAATTTTTCTTACGCCCGGGCCTTCAGGTAGGGGTTCAGTACCTCTTCCACAAGCTTGGCAGCAAAGGATTCATCTATATCGCTGAATGACACAGTCAAGTGGTAATAAACGGCACCGTATATGAGATCCAAGGTGAGTTCTGGATCGATTTCTGGGCGCAGTTCACTTCGTGCGATAGCCCCTTCGATAGCCTCACGACCCATACGGCGCCTGGGCATGATCCAGCGCTCCACGAAAGCTTCACGCAGGTCGGGGTCGGCCTGTGCAGCCCCCAGCAACTCCCGGAGCAACTGCCCGCGCGATCCTTTTAACGCCACCACCAATGCCCCGACACTGTGGCAAAAATTTTCGACGATGGGCAGTCGCAGGTCATAAGCGATCGTCGGCCCTACTTCCTCGAAAAACGCATCCATAACGATTGCTGCAGCATTCGGCCAGCGCCGATATATGGTCGATTTGGCCACCCCAGACACGGTAGAAATACGTTCGACGGTAGCATGCTGAATACCACCTTCGAATGCTAGCTCTAGCGCTGCTCGCATGACCTTGGGAGCAGCCGAAGTACTCCGTGGCCGACCTGGCCGTGGAGAAGAAACAGAAACCATGGATGGCACCCTTGCCGAAACCTACTCAATAGGATTAGGATAAATACCAATACGGATCGATTCGTATCAGTAAGTGCTTTTAAGTCTTTAATCATAACATGACGCGTGTTGCAGCAGCCATTACACGCCTTAACTTGGCGAACAACGTTAATCGATACCCAGAGACCGCTTACCATGCAGTGCTACGATGTCGCTATCATTGGAGCTGGCCCCGCAGGCTTAGCTGCCGCGCAAAGGCTCTCTTACCAAGGGCGCCGAGTCATTCTTATTGATCAAGGCAACGAAATCGCCGAGCGAATAAGAGCAGTAGAAGCGGAGTTAACGCAAGGCCATGGAGGGGCAGGGTTATATTCGGATGGAAAGTTTTCATTTTTTCCTTCCGCAAGCCACCTATGGCGTTTACCCAAGCGTGAAGCGTTACATAATGCTTATACCTGGACATGTAAGCTGCTAAACAATCATGGCCTGGACACTCCATCGTTCCCCGCGGTTGCTAATACGCATTCTCCAGATGTCGGTGACTGGGTACTCAAGAGCTACCCTTCAGACTACCTTTCACTACAAGCGCGCGTGGAACTAGTAGTCGGCTTAGTCAACAGCTTAGATACTGATATTGCCTCCCAGACGCGTATGACGATCTGCCGCTATGATGAGTCAACAAAACGGCATCATCTAGAGCTGAAAAATACACAAAGGTGTTACGAAATCACTGCCAAAACGCTGATTTGGGCGACTGGTCGTTTTGGCGCGCTCGATATCAAAGAAGACATTAAGAAAACCTTTCGCCGACTAGAGGTAGGATTTCGTATCGAACAACCCAGCGAACTTGCATTCTTTCAGACCCTTTCCAATCTGGATCCTAAGCTAACATTACGTGCTGCTTCTGCCACCACCGAGTGGAGGACTTTCTGTGCTTGTCGCAACGGCAGAACCGTTCTCACTCAGACTCAAGGATTGTGGACGGTATCTGGGCATTCCGATGGCCCACCCACGCAGCGATCCAATGTCGGCTTCAACACTCGCATCTTTGACGAAACCTTAGCAAAACGAACCATTGATACAATTAGAGCAGCACTGCGTGAGCAGGGCACTTATTTCGAGATTCCGCTTATGGCGTGGCTTGAAAGAGAACAGGCCACTACCTCAAGAATGAACGCTATTTACGGAAAAGAAGTCGCCAATGCCATGATGCTAGGTTTAAGAAAACTCATTAACCGTTTTCCTTCCATTGAACATAGCGAAACGAGACTGATCGGCCCAACTCTGGAGGGAATCGGTTGGTACCCTGAGGTCGATGGTACATTACGCCTCCCCAATCGACCCACTTGGGTCGTCGGCGATGCCTGTGGTTTATTCCGTGGTATCGTGGCGGCATTTATCAGTGGCCACTACGCAGCTAGCGCCGTACTTGAAACGCTTGAGGAATAAATAGCCTGATGTCTGATTCAAATTCGTCCCGCGTCGGTGTCGGCGTCATTATTACCCGTGCTGATGGTGATATTCTGCTTGGTTATCGTATCAAAGCTGGAGAAACACCCAGTTGGTGCCTGCCTGGCGGGCATGTCGAGCCAGGCGAAACCTTCGAGGGTGCAGCATTGCGGGAACTTCAGGAAGAAACAGGCATCATCACTCAACGTCCCGTCACTATCTTTGCGATTATGCAACAATTGACGGCTAGCCGAACAGCCGTTACGGGAGCCGCTATGATTTCACTTGCTGATAATCTACCTATTGCAAGGGTGACCGAGCCAGATGTTTTTTCTCAATGGGTTTGGTTTCCGACCTCAGACCTTCCCACTCCCCTATTTCCTGCAAGCGAAGCAATAATCAGCTTGTGGAAGGACAGGCAGTGCCCAGATGGATGGTGCGCTTACACATGTTGACATGGAGATTTGACTGATTATCGATAAGCTTCTCGCCGGTTTTGTCCTCTAAGAGGAGTCATAGATCAAGGATCTAGTGACTTGTAGATTAGTATGATCGGCACTGTAACGATAAGAAACCTCTCACAATGTTTATCGTCTGTATATTTTTTATATGCTCTCTTAGGTGGATGGTGTTAGTTTTCATTACCCTCTGAGGCTAAAACTAACTGCAATAATCATCACTATTTTTTAATCAATAATACGTAGCTCATACGTTAATCCCGATTTTTTTATTTTCATGCCGAAAGCCTTTTGCATCAATATATCCAAGAACTTAAAAGTGTTATGATAATTGTGCCAACAGATATGCGCAGTGTTTTTTTTATTAATCATTTCTTAAAAAAAAGCTGGCGTGGTAGGTTAATAATTTATAAGTCTATTTTGTTATATAATAGAGTGAAGAACTATTCACATGTTATAGGTACATAGTTTTGCAAGCTGTCAAAGTCATTCCTAAGAGCTAGTTGATCATCATTGAAAGCCATAAGTACACCTGCAGCATCCGCAAGGGATCGAGAGTCTACCAACATTCCCTTATGTACATACCAGTCAATTGTATAATTACTTATAATAGGCGGCTCATTCAAAGATTTAATTTTTCCTCTTCCTACTGGAAGAAGTGCAGATATAACGTTGTTCTTAATATTGAGATTAATTTTCTTATTTAAATCACAACCCATCATTAAATAAATGTTGGCGTCAATAAGGTTTATATTGCTGTTTGCTATATGGTATGGGACACCCAGGCCTCCGGGTACTCTAGCCGCAATTTCCAAGAAAACAAGGCTCCCATCTTTCTTCACAAAGATTTCATGATGGGTAGAGCCATTAGTAAAGCCAAGACAATTTATAACCTCTTTATTGAAATCATAAAGTTTCTCATAAGTGGGCTTGGAAGTTACAGGAAATACAGACAAAGGCTTTCCTCCAACAAAATCAAAATTGGTGCACCCAAGTTCTAATATCCCGCAGTAGAAGATTTCTCCGTCAATAATAAATGAGTCGCACTGATAAAGCGTGCCATCAACAAATTCATCGGCTTCATAACGGTAAGAGTAGCTCTTATTTTCAATTAAATTAGCTGCTTCTAAAAAATCTCTATAAGTTTCTACAATGCATACATTAAAACTTCCTGCAGCAGATATTGGTTTTATGACAAACTTTTCACCAAGCATTTTACATAAATGAGCATAGTCTCTATTATAGTCGCCAGAGAGATTTTTATTGTCCAGCTGAACATGTTTTGGAACTACTCCCAGCTTGCAATTAGAAACCCTTTTTTTCATTAAGATTTTATCTCTAAACCCAGATATCATATATGGTTTATCACCTGGGATATTGAAAAATTCTCTAACCTGAGCTGCCAATTCTACATTGTCCTCTTGCTGACAAAATATTCTTAAATTATTTGGAGAGCCATATTTTTCCATGTAGAATGAAACCAAGTCAATGATCTCATTTTTATTAAAAGCAGGTCTTATGCTCGCATTAATTGTGCCATTTATGTAGTGAGTATTTTTTATATATGGCTTTAGTGTAGCATTTATTTTTTCTTCTTTATGCAATATTAAAACTGTCTCTGAAGTGGAAGATAGCCAGGAAAGTGCTTCGTGGCTACCGAAATTTATATACGACTGAGAAAAGAAAATAACGCAGCTATTCATGATATAACTCCAGTGTAATCAAGATTCATTCGCCAGATAATTCTGGCATTCATTTGGTTGTTAGTTAAGTGTGATACATTACCTTTATGAGCTAAAGTAGAATTATCCCATATTATTAAATCCCCGGTTTCATATTTATGTTCATAAAATGAAGCGTTACATACTAAATAGTCTTCAATTTCATTTAATAGCTCTTGACTAACATTTTCATTAAGTCCGCTGAAACATACAGAAGAGCCAAATATAGCAAATAAAGCCGATTTTCCGGTGTATAAGTTCTTTTTTATAAAAGGATGAGTGACAGGTTTCATCTCATTTTTTATATTAGGGGAAAGATATTGTTCGGGTTGTTTTTTTGCTATTAATTTACGACGATTTCCAAATCTGTGAATTACAGATAGATCAAGCAAGTTACATCCTGTGGTCAGTTCAATTTTGTTACATAGTTCGTCGTTTCTAATAAGAGCCTTTAGTCCGTCCTGAAGGTCTAAGAATTGGGTGCCACTGCTATTCGGAGTTGCATTAACCGCATATAAAGATGTGAAGACATTTGATATCTCATAGTAAGACATATCAGTATGCCAATATGAGCCGCCGTCAGTAATTCCATCTGGTTTTCCATCTGGATTAATATAGTCTGATAACTTGACAATGTTAGCGAAATCAGGAAGAGAAAATTCTTGAAGGATATGTTTTATAGGTCTTCCAAATAAAGACATGACATTTTCATACTCTTTTGGTGTCAGTGTTTGGCTCTTAATTATTAATATTTTATATTGAAACAAAAGGAATATTAATTTATCAATTTCTTTTTTGTCAATATATCTTAAATCAATGTTTTTCAGCACATATCCAAAATGAAAGTTGCTCTTATAGTCACTTAAAAACATTTTAGCACCTTGGGCTGATCATTGTGTTTACAGACTGGTAATTTGCTACACTTCCAGCCCAATAAATGTTGTCATAACTACCCTGGTAATGTGCCCCACCTTCGATGGAAAAAGATTGAGCAGGTTCCATACCTATGGCTAAGACAATGATTATACTATCCTTTCTAAATGTTCGAGTATATTCATCGAAAAAAGAAGAAGGTGTGGAGAGGTTTTCTATAGTGGCTTTTGCTATGTGGCAATAATTATCACGCGCATGAATTTTGAAAGATAATTCATTTTCATCCTCATAGAAATCTCTATATACACTAAATGAGATCTCAGGGTTTTCGTGGTTAGTCTGAGATTTCCAAATTTTTTCAATCGTAATTTGAGAGCAAGAACGTAATGCGAAACGATCAACTGTTTCAATTGGATATATCCCATTATATTTTTTAGCCATTATATGGGTATTATAGCCTGAAGCGGCTGCTAGGCGAGCTATTTGGAATGCAGAGTTACCGCTACCAATAATCACAACAGATTGCTCTCTTTCACATGAGCCTGAAATATTAGAAAAATGCTCATAGGCTTCAATACATCTGATTTTTTTGCAATTGTATAATTTATTTTTTTCTACTGCTTTTGGCTTTATACCAGTCGCGGCTATAATTTTTTTTACTTTCAATGCAGCTTTGCCTCTCTCTTTAAAGTTGCATGAATAAAATTCACCATTGAATTCCGCAGACAATAACACGTCTGTAACTTTCGTTACTTCTAATTGTTTAGCATAGCGTCTTAGATAAGATATGTACTCACAAGCACGAGGGGAAAGTTCATTTTTTTTCATGAAGTATCTCAATGAAAATTTACTTCCAGGGAGTTCAAGCTCGTTGAAGTATGACTGCAAATAATGTTCCCCCATACATTCCATAATACCACCCCACTGAGGAGAAACTAATGTAACTTCCTTTCCTATGGCACTTAACCTTTGAGCCTCTATAAGACCAGCAGGACCTCCGCCGACGACAAGGTATTCCATAACGCCTCTCCCCTTTAAAGCTAGTTATTAAGAAATTTGTTTTTTACCAATCGTTTAGCTGCTTCTTCTAGTTGCGTAGTAGGTACTGAAAAAGAAAACCGTATCCACTTTTCTGGATTGTCGTCGTGAAAAAAACAATCCAGGGGTAATGGAGTAACTCCTGCTAACTTCGTTAATCTCATGCATTGATCAAAAGTGTTAAGTTTATTACTGTTACCGTTTCTTGCCATTATAAAGTGACCTGCTTTAGGGAATATAGCTTCAAACCCCGACTTTAATAATGATTCAAATAAAATATCACGTCTTAATTTATATTCGTTTTTTGTTTTTTCCTTATAAAAATGCGTATGCTGTTTTAATTTTATAGATCCCCGTTCTAAAATATCTGGTGTGCAGTGTGACATATGCATTCTGAAGTACTGACATCTATCAATTATGGTCTTTTTTCCAATTAACCACCCAACTCTTACTCCGCTTCCCAAAAGGGACTTTGACCATGATGATGCTATTAGGACGTTGTCTTTCATTAATATTCTATAATTAATATTCTTGCCTTCATAGATGAAATCTCTATATACTTCGTCAACTAAAACTGCACATTTTGTTTCATCTAGTATATTTATTAGATGAAATTCATCTTCTTCAGTAAGTGTATGCCCTGAAGGATTATGAGGAGTGTTCACTAATATAACGGAACTATTTTTTTTGCATATTGTTTTAACATTATCCCAATTAATTCTTCCTAGTCTAATGTCAAGAGGGATTTTGTAACATTTCATCCCGCAAATATAAGAAAAACCTGTATAGTATGAATAGTACGGCGAAAAAATAATTAACGATTCAAACCCTTTTTCTTTAAAAGAGAGTAGGGCGCATAGAAGTGATTCAGTGCATCCAGATGTTTCAGTCACGCATAAATTTTTGGTGCCAGTATAATTATTCATAATAATAGATTTGAAATTTTCAGTGCCAGCAGGATGTGTATACTGCCAATTGATACCTTCTTGATTGCTTACACATTCATTCCAAAGATCATCATAATCATTAACTGGTACTCCCTGAGACAAGTTAATAGATTTGTATTCCTTAGCCAGCCTCGTCATTTTATGGAAGATACTAGAATTATCCATTAAATTTTCCCTTTAAGAGTACCAGTCTTTAGTAAACCATATTTTTAATTAGTTAATCATAAGGCCCCAACTTTTTTTAATTTTTGTTGGCTGTTTAGGGCTATACGGTTAAGTCCTTCCCAGAACTTAGAGAGCGCAACTAGAACTTGATCTGCACCATCCAAAAGTTGTGTCGCAGAGTAATCATCTTTTGCTGCAGAAAGCAGTGCGTCTTGGATCCAATCTACATGATTACTTTCGATCAATATATGCAGGTAGAAATAATTATAATCTTCATGCTTCCATCCGGAATACTGTCTAAAGCCTTCATAGAGGTTGATGATCATGGGAAGACCAAACTCTTCTATTACATAATGTGCTCCAATTGCATAATTAGGTGGCTCTGAAAGAAATAACCGCTCTAGTTCACTAACAAGTTTTTTTGTCTCTGGATTATAAGTAGCGCTCTCATATGGATCCAAGGATACTCCAATGCTATTTAAAGCATCTTTAAACATGCTGAAATGCGGTTCTCCATGTCCATCTCCCAGCTCTGATACAACAGTCCTACAAACTTTCAAACGAATTAGTTCGTCGTCAACTCTGGGTGCAAGACCCGAAAGTATTTGTGGAAAAGTTCTAATGTAATAGTAATATTGTTGAAATATGAATTTCAACGTCTCTTTGTCTAACTCTTCACTTTTAAAAGTGTTATAAAATTCATTGTTATTAATTCCGGAAATTTCAATCTTTTCCTGAATTTTTTTAACAACTTGATTTCCAAGGTTAGTAGATCCAGTTTCCATTTCCAACTCCTATATTTCTATAGTTAATGTTTGGCTGTTACTTTACAGCCGGTCTGCTTCAGCCATACATTAGAAATGATGACCGAAATGCAAGTCATAATGACTAAAAGTGGTACAAAATAACTTCCCCAAGGGTTAACAAAAAATTCAGCAGAAAGAGCTATTATTGGAACTAGTGGAGTTATTACGGACACCCTGGTTCCGCCCAAATTTTTTATACCTGTTTGTAATAAAAAAACAGGTAAAGTTACGATCATAAGTGAAAGAATTATTAATTTAGGAATTGATGAGTAATCAATCATTATTAATTCACGGATTCCATCAAAACCAAGGTAGCCAGTTATAATTAACAAACCCCAGAATCTTGTACATAAAACCTCCATCAAAGAGGTTTTTTTATACTGATGAGCGGATGTTGTTGTGATGATATAAAGTCCTGCTGCTGATCCAGCTATAACTGCAAGCAGTATTCCCTCTAAAACTTCTTCATTGTTCTCAAGATTAACTGTTGCTAGGTCATATCTAGTAAGCGTTAATATCATGAGAAATAGTAAAATCATGATAGGCCCCAGTGCTCTCTTAATACCAACACCTTGTTTCTTGAGGGCATCAAAAACGAGCACTACAACAGGTATAATACCTTGATAAATTGCTGATTCAACGGAGGCTTCAAGCTTCTGAAGAGCTAAAAACATGAAATACCAACTGAAGAGAGTAAGTATGTTAGCTTTAAATACAAATGCAGGGTTTTTTACAGCGAAAAGAAAAATGCTTTCCTTATTGATAGCTGCATATGCTGAAAAAAATATCTGAGCTATCATTAATGTAGTAAAAGTCAATGTTGCGCCATTAACAGTGCTAAAGCTTTCGAAAACCCAAACTGCAGATAGCCCCGTGAAAATACAATATGCTAATATGCTTAACCAACCCAAAAGAGCATTTCTTTCATATCCGTTTAAAGATGTTTTTATCCCGCTCGCTATAAATTGACAACTTTTCATAGAGTTGACACCTTTTCTATTAGTTAAAATAAATAAAATATTGATTTTAACTACAACATGCTTGCTGCATAGTTAAGTGTTTTAAAAAAACTCTTGCAGTTAATAAAATTGAAATGATGTAGAAATAAATTTCTCTTTATTCCTTTGGGTCAGCGATTCTAAGTGATATATATCAATATTGAAACGGTTCGTATCGTATGTATTTAAATTTAGTACTCATATTTTGATACGTCAATAAAAAAATTAAAAAATTTCTATATGATTGAATATATTGTGTTTTCTTGTGGAGTGAGTGATAGGTTGTGTTCAACTAAGCAATACGGTTGATGTGTTACAGCTCGTGCAGCAGGGAAGATACTCTAGGTTCTGTCTGAGAGGTCGGCTCTCATGCAATGCTCAATGCAAGTCAGTGCCACTAAGGCCTTAAAGCTACTGGCCAGCTTATCGTAACGCGTATTGAACTGGCGTTTTCCTTCAGCCAACCAAGTCGACGCTCCGCCACATTGCGCTGACGATATTTCGGCTGGTCAAACTGATGCGTAAGGCCAGGCTTGGGGCGTCGATGCATACGGCGCTGCGGAATGATGTGCCGCATGCCATAACGTATGCAATAGCGCCGTAGCGCATCACTGTCGTACACCTTGTCCGCAACGATATACCAGCTGCGTTTTCTGGGTCGGGCCGACCGCCCAGGTAATCGAACCTTCTCTAGAAGCTCCGTCAGGAAGGTCGAATCGGCACGCTGGCCAGCGGATAAAGAAAAAGTAATGGGGAAGCAGCAGGTGTACCTTCGTGCGCAACACGCCGCGACTGCGACCAAGCGCATGGTCTACCGGTTCTATAAACCACCCTTTTTGCTAGCACTGCTGGCCGACCAAGTGGCTCTAAGGGATGTTGAATTCACCATCCATGTATTGAGATCCATATACCCATCTTCACGCAAACGTAGATGCAAGCGAGTTAATATCTGATCGAAGGTGCCATCTTCGCGCCACTGCGTCCTTGAGCAAAGAATCCACAGAATACCGTTAAGCATATAGCGGTCGTCCCGGCGAAGACGTTCCATGGTCTGCGGCGGAGAAATGATGTCCTTGATCATCTGCCAACGCTGATCAGAAAGCTCGTAACGGCCTGCCATATAGCCCTCCTGCTTAATGAACAGGAATAGGGTAACTCTTATTACTTTTCAGACAGAACCTAACACTTTGGCGAGCTGAGGCGCAGGCTGCTCGGTAAGTTAATCCTCACTCAGCCCAATGTAATGCTGATGGATGAACACGAACCATCTGGATATGGAGTCTATCGAGGCGCTGAACCTGGCCCTGGAGAACTACCCCGGCACGCTGCTGTTTGTTAGCCATGACCGCGAGTTCGTGTCATCGCTGGCCACGCGCATTATTGATATGCAGCCAGAAGGCATTGTCGATTTCAGCGGCAGCTACGATGACTATTTACGCAGCCAAGGGGTCGTATAAGCCGATTTTTATAAGTATCGCTAAGGCTACTCGCCAATTATCTGGGCATAGGTTTCTTCGGTTGCCGCTTTGTGCTCGGTATCCAGCACATTAGCGTTGAATAGCGCCGCCGCTTCCTTGGCAATTTCAACAAAAACAACCATTTGCTGGTTTCGGCGTTTACGCAAAGGGGGCTTGACGATAAGGCTGATTCCTTTGACCATTTCGCTGCCGCGCTCATCTCTGAAGAGATCCGGCAGTTCTCCCGGTAAAAATGCATTGGCAATAGTAATGGGGTTAGCGGGTTGTTGCCCATTAATCAAGAAGACTTTCTTGAGCGGTTCATAGTGGGCTTCTTTCTCACGTAACCACTCGGTAAGGCGCTCATCTGAACGCTCACTAGGCTGATCAAAAATAATAAAGAGGGAGTGCTGTTTTACGTTGCTACTGCGCTTAGCCGATGTGTATGGCTCGGGTTGCTCCGGAGGGCTATTCGTTTGAGTCGGTGTTGGATTAGCGGCTTTCTCTTTTGCTGCACGCCGCCGACGACGCCAGGGCACAATGACATAAATAAATATCGCTGTTGCTATTGCGCCCAATACCAGCGATGCGAAGGCGAGTACTATTATCGTAGTGGTGCGATCCATTCTCTCAGAACCCTTTGTTTTTTAATCAGCGCTCAGGCTTTATTTAACCGGACAATATTGGCGTTGAGGGCTAGTGCAAGTCCTACCCAGAGCCAGTAGGGCACCATAAGCCACGCGGCGAGTGTGTTCACCTGGAAAAATAGTGCGATGGCGATCGTAATTAATGCCAGTAACATCACGATATCCGCCAGTGCAGCGACAATTTGTTTACGCCCGAAGAACAGCCACGACCAAGCGGCATTGACCAATAGCTGTAGCGTGTAAGCCGCTAAGCTGGCCGTGCGCCATACAGATTCGTCGGCCATATATATTCGCCAGGCGGCGATAGCCATCAATACGTACAGTATGCCCCAAGCAATCGGAAAGGCGATATCTGGCGGTGTCCAGGTTGGTTTACGCAGTTCGCGGTACCAACCATCGGGCCGAAAGCGGGCGCCAGTCATGGCGGTAAGGCCGACGAGTAGTAGAGACACCAGCAGCGCTAATAGCGAACCAAGCATTCATCACCTGTGTGTTCAAACGAAAGAATCAATAGCCTAGCAGCGTTTTACTATAAGCAGATATAAAAAAAGCATCACCTAAGTGATGCTTTTCCAACGTAAGGGAGTAGTAGCAGTAGTGGTGTGCTGTTTTTAACTCATACGATCATAGCCATTATCCATAAATGGATAGTCGGTGTAACCCTTCTCATCACCGCCATAGAACGTTTCATGGTTCGGCTCGGTAAGCGGTGCGTCAACTCGGAAACGCTCGGGTAAATCAGGGTTGGCAATATAGGGGCGGCCAAAGGCAACGGCGTCGGTGGTATTCTCGCCAATGCGGGCTTCAGCGCGCTCTGCATCGTAGTTACCGCAGTAGATCAGGCTGCCGCTAAAGCGTTCGCGCATCTGCTCCCGGAAACCGTCAGGGAAGGTGATGTCGCCACCGGCCCAGTTAGGCTCGTTCAGATGTAAGTAAGCCAAACCGCGCTTGGAGAGCTGCTCAGCCATATAGAAGGCCATGGCTTCCGGCTCGTCGTCGGTCAAACCAAACAGTTCAATAAATGGTGTCATACGGATGCCGACCCGCTCAGCGCCAAACACCCCGATAACTGCATCAACGACTTCCAGCGGGAAGCGCGCGCGGTTTTCTAAAGAACCGCCGTACTGATCGGTACGCTTATTGGTACCGGTCGCCAGGAACTGGTTAAGCAGGTAAGCATTCGCCGCGTGAACTTCGACCATATCGAAACCAGCGCGTTTGGAACGCTCAGCTGCCTGGCGGTAGTCTTCAACAATGCCGGGGATCTCATCGGTTTCCAGCGCCCGCGGAGTGCTGGTGGGGTGTTGACCGGCGGTGCCATCTTCAAACTCTACAAAACACTGGGCGCCTTCGCCCTTCAAAGCACTCGGTGCTACCGGCTGTTGGCCATCAGGTTGAACCATTTCATGAGAAACACGCCCAACGTGCCACAGCTGTAGCGCAATACGACCACCTTTGGCATGAACGGCGCTGACGACGCCTTTCCAACCAGTTTCCTGTTCATCGGTCCAAATGCCCGGCGTATATACATAGCCACGTGCAGTGGGAGAAATATTGGTGGCTTCGCTGATAATCAACCCCGCGCCCGCGCGCTGACCGTAATAGGCCTCCTGCATCTTGCCCGGTATGCTATCCGGCGTACGCGAGCGTGTCAGCGGCGCCATAATGACGCGGTTAGGAAGGTTCAGGCTACCCAGCGTGGTGGGGGACAGCAGCGTTTCGTACGCCATGAGGCAAACTCCTTGTAACGCGGTGAGAGTGACAGTGGCAAAAGAATAGACCAGTTTACTACTTGATGCCAACGATTGAGCCAGTGCCAACGATTAACCTATGAACGTATTAGTGGGGCCGCTTCAGCAAAACAAAACCCCTCCGGAGGAAATCGATGCCATCCAGAAAGAGCTGTTGAATCTGGGGCATTCAGCCATTGCGCCACATTATCATCCGTTAACGGCTACCTATGAGATCCAGGGCAAAACGATCCTTGTACTATGGGCGCCTGGCGGAGAGACTCGCCCTTACAAAGCCAAGGCCAGCTTGAGCAATAAGAGCGATTGGGCTTATTACCTGCGTAAACACACCAGCACCGTGAAGGCCTCGGGACAGAATGAACGTGAGCTGCTTAGTTTGGCGGCTACCGTGCCTTTTGATGATCGCTACCGCCAAATGGCCACCTTGAATGATCTATCACCTTATTTGCTGCGTGATTTCTTGCACGAGATTGGCAGTGAATTGTTGGCTGAAGCTCGTGAGCTGGATATTGAAACCTTGGGGCGCCGTATGAACGTAGTGGGTGGACCAAGTGAAATGGCCTTTCCCAAGAATGTTGGCCTTCTGTTTTTTAACGAGCAACCCGAGCAATTCTTCCCCGCGACTCAGATAGACGTGGTGTACTTCCCGGACGGTGCAGGCGGTGACCATTTTGAAGAAAAAGTATTCAAGGGGCCGCTTGGTCGCATCACTCGCGATGCTCTGGACTACATCAATCGAAACTACCTCAAAGAGGGCGTGACAAAACACGCTGATCGCCCTCAGGCTGAACGTTTCTGGAATTACCCATTGGCTGCCATTGAAGAGGCGGTCGTGAACGCGGTGTACCATCGTTCCTATGAAATTCGTGAACCCATTGAAATACGTCTCGATGGACAAGAACTGATGGTACTGAGCTTCCCAGGTCCAGACCCCTCTATCCGTTTGCAGGACTTACAAGCAGGTAAAGCTGTCAGCCGTCGCTACCGGAATCGGCGCATCGGTGAGTTTTTAAAAGAGCTGGATTTGACGGAAGGTCGTTCAACGGGAGTGCCCAAAATCCTTCGCGTAATGAGGGCAAATGGCTCCCCAGAACCGATATTCGAAACTGACGATGAGCGCAGCTACTTTCTCATTCGACTGCCCGTGCATACAGGCTTCCTCATTGAAGCTGCTGCCGAGGAGCCTGACTTAAAAATCATGGATCAAGTAGGGCCTAAGCAGGGACTAAGTAAGGAGCAAGTAGAACTTCTCCAGGCCTGCGTGGAAGAAGTACCAATCGCCTTTCTAATGAGCATCATGGGTCGCGCTAACCGAACCAAATTTCGCACTGGGCTGCTGAAACCACTGCTTGATGCAGGGTTGATTGAAATGACTCAACCTGAGTCGCCGCGCAGCCCAACGCAAAAATATCGGTTAAGCGCTGAGGGTAAACAAATAATTGCCCATGGGGGCAAAAAATAAAAGAAAACGGTTAGTGACGGCTCTTGGACCAAGGCCAGCGGCGCTTGGCGGGCGTGTCGATCTGCCCGATGGCGCTGGCCAGTGGCAGCATGATCGCGCTGAGCTGGCGGTGGCAAACGGAACTGCTGAGTACGCCGGGGCACTGTTTGAGCAGCAGGTCGCACTGTTGGGAGGCGATAAAGAGCTGCTCTACAACCGCAGGCGCGAACAGCGGCTTGGCCTGCTGGCAGCAGCGGGTCAGCTCTCGGGAGAGCATCGAGAGCATGCTGGTGTCTAGCCAGCAGGGCAGCGGGTCTTCTAGCCGTCCGGCAATGGAGTGCTGAACGGCTTCAAACGAGGTGCGTAAAAACAGCAGAGTTTGACGAAGCTGGCGCTGTTCACTGGTCATGGGACGTTCCTTCACCTCAACGGCTCTTTCTCTGCCAGGGGGATGGTTGGAAAGAGAGTGTTTCTCATTTGCATCTTTTGGTGAAGATAGCCTCCTTCAATCGCAGTGTCAATCACAGGCTATGAGCGGGCAGGTCGGCATTCGCCAACCCATGGGTGCTGCAAGTGCCATCAACGCTTAGCGTGTCAGCAGGTAAACCCCCTGCAGGAAGTAGAACACCCCAATGCCGGTGACGATCCAGCGGGTCCAGGTGCGGAAGTTGGCATCGGTCAGGCGGTGCAGAATTCGTGTGCCGGTTTGGGTGCCCAGCATGGCAAAGGGCGCGGCCAGCAACACCATGGCCCACTCGCCAGCGCTGAGTGCCAGCGCTGCCCCCAGGTAAAAGATGATCTTGATGGAGTGAGCGACGACCTGAATCATCGCCTTGGTGGCCTCCACCTGGCGGCGGTCCATGTGGGAGCGCACGAAGAAGATGTCGATCAGCGGACCAGACACCCCGGCGGCGATGGTCAGGCCGCCGGAGGCCAGGCCGCAGCACACGGCATGGCTGGGGCGTTTGGCGTCCAGTTGAAACCAGTGTTTGGGCATCCAGACCAGTAGCGGCATCAGGCCGATCAGCAATGACACCGTCGCCGCGTTGGGTGCGTAGTTGAAGAGCAGCAGTAACCCGGCGGCGCTCGTAACTCCTAGCGTCATGAGCGCCACGATCCGCCAGACGATGAAGTGTCGCGATAGCCACGCCCGCGACGCATTGGCGGTCAGCTGAATGACCCCATGTACGGCCATGGCGGTGCCCGCCGGGAAGATCACCAGAAGAAACCACAGCAACACCAGCCCGCCCGCCATGCCAAACACGCCAGACAGCAAGGAAGTAAAAAACACCACGCCAACGAATAGGCTACCTACCAACAGGGTCATGATGCGTGCCCTCAGCTACGGCAAAAGGGCCCGACCTGATAGAAGCGTCGACACTGAAATTCGGCTTCACAGCTGTTCAGCTGGGCTTGATAACGCCCGGCTCGCTGGGCGACCTGGCGGCCCGCGCTGAGCACGTGGGGCTTATTGCGGTAGGTGCCACGCTGATAGCCGCCCGCGCCTTCATGGTAGGCGTAATAAAGGTGTTCGGGGTTGCTCAGGGAAATGCCGGTTTGCGCGCGGGTGCGGGCGTTGTACCAGCCGATGAAGTCGGTGGCGTGCTTCATGTGAGTGCGCCGCGCAAACATGCTGCCAGCCTGGTCGCGGTATTCGCCCCACACCGGGTCCTGTGCCTGGGCATAGCCCTTGGCTGATGAAGGGCGCGGGCCGGGAATGAAGCCCAGGTAGCGCTTGCGGTCGGGGCGCACATGGCTTCGGAACGAGGACTCCTGCTGAATGAACGACATCTGGGTGGCAATCGGCGTGCCCCACTGCTCCTGAGACTCCCGCGCATAGTCGTACCAACTGGGCTGCTCGCGGAAGATCTCGCAGATGTTGCTCTGGTCCTGTGGCGGGCTGGGCGCCAATGAGGCACACCCCGACAGCAGCAACAGCGCCGCGATGCTCAACCATAGGCGCCAGGCCAGAGAGTTATCAACAGGGCGATGCATAGGACGTTCCTTGTGAATAAGTGGTTATACGGGGTCAGTGCCCCTGGCGCAGCAGTGGTTCCAGGCAGCGGCGCAGGCGCTGCGCTTCGCGTGCCAGGGTTTCCCCCGACAGCATACCCACCCCCATCACCAGGCCGACGCGAGGGTCAGAGGCGGCGCACACCGGGCTCAAAGGCCGCACGATCAAGTGCTCTTTCAGCAGCGCCTGGGCGATGGCCACGTCGTTGACGCCCGGCGCGAACTCCACGCACAGGCTGATGGCACTGCTGGGCGGCGAGACCGAGCGCACCTGAGGCAGCGAGCACAGCTGGTCGTGCAGCACCTGCTGGCGGCCTAGATAATCCCGTTGAATACGCCGACACCAGGCATCCAGGTCGCCGTCGAAGATGAACTGGGCCAGCACCGCCTGGTCCAGCATGCGGCCCTCGCGAAACAGCTCGCTGCGCAGACGGTTCATGGGACCTGC
>CERE01052287.1_pt1 | contig 17107 bp, 16 predicted proteins | sample 530911 | NCBI WGS metagenome assembly CERE01 (sample SAMEA2621092, study PRJEB7988) | marine metagenome | biome: marine biome (ENVO:00000447); feature: mesopelagic zone (ENVO:00000213); material: "saline water (ENVO:00002010), including plankton (ENVO:xxxxxxxx)" | depth 800 m
GTTGCTGCCGCCAGACCAGCTGGATGTCTTTTGTTAACGCATGATCCTCTAAAGGGATTGCACATAAACTTCCGTGTTGCACCTCATCAACAACAGACGATGCAAATACCAGCGATATTCCTATGCCTGCCCGAACCGCCTGCTTAACGGCCTCTGTGCTGCCCAGTTGCATTGATACAGTGGGAAAATGCTGGCATTCCTGCAAGTAGTTTTTGAGTATCCTTCCTGTTCCGCTGCCAGATTCTCCGCCTAACAAATTCAGCCCGGACAATATTGATTTACTGATCGATGACAGTTTTGCAAGTGGATGATCTGGAGGCGTAATCAAGACTAATGCTTCAGTTTTCCAGATTTGAGATTCAAAACCAGCTTTACCTGGCCACCATTCCATCAAGGCGATATCGATTTCAGCATTTTCCAGTTTTTCGGCAACGACTGGGTTGCTGTCTATTACGATATCCAGTTTGTCATTTATAAACGCTTGTTTATGCCGGTAATTCTGCAGGTAAGGCTGCAACAGATAAATGCCGATATTTGAACTGGCTCCAATTCTCATGGAGGGTTGATTCACAGCCAGCAAGGCTCTGTCTTGTAGTCGCAACATGCTCTGCGCATACGGCAAAAGACGAAGGGCATATTCAGTCGGCTGGCAACCGCTACGCACACGATGAATCAAGGATACGCAGAGCGTTTCTTCCAGCTTCTGAATATGCTGCGAGATAGTTGGTTGGGCTAATCCCAGCTGCTCGGCAGCTGCCTGAAAACTGCGCTGCTCAATCACCATGATCAAACTTTTCAGCCAGATCAGATTGAGCATGCTATTTCCTTTTGTGCGGGTAATTGGTTGGCCGGATCCAATGGAGGCTCGCCGTTCAAAACCCTGAGAATATTTTCAGCCGCACGTGTTTCAATGGCTAACCTGACCTTGCTCACCGCTGAACCGATATGTGCCGTGAACAAGGTGTTGGGATGTGTTAATAAATTGGGATTGATTTCCTTTGGCCTGTCGAGACGTGCCCAGTCTTCCATTTCAAAAACATCACTGGCATATCCGGCTAAATGGCCGCTATTAAGCTTATCTAAAATGGCACTTTCATCAACAATAGACCCACGGCAGGGATTCACCAAAAATGAACCGGGCCGCATCTGCTGTAAACGTTGTGTATTTAAAAGATGTTGCGTTTGCGAGTTTAATGGCAGTGCCATAATCACGATATCGGCCTGAGCAAGGGCGTCGTCCAAAGACAAAAATTCAAGTTTTAATGCTGCTTGTTGTTCTGCATCCAGAGGCTGAGTGTCGGTATAGACTAAGGTTGCACCCCAACCGCTCAGCCTTTGTGCAATGGCCTGACCAATTGCACCCATGCCGATAATCGCAATAGTGGATCCTTCAATTCCCATTCCGTAAAACTGTGGAAGCCAGCCCTTAAAGTTTCCAATACGTACATGTTGATCCGCCGCCCGTATATGCCGAATTAATCCGACCATTAGGCCGATGGTTAATTCAGCTGTGGGTACTGTTAATAGGTCTGGTACAAAGGTCAGCCAGACATTGTGTTCAGTGCAGGCATCGACATCAAAATTATCATAGCCCTTTAATGCCGCACCAATGACCTTCAGTTGCGGGCAAGACTCTAAAAAAATGGTATCTACCCGATCCGGCATGAATACCATCAAGGCTTCTGCATCCTTCGCCCGTTTCATTGTATCGTTGCGTGATAAGCTGAACGGGGTCTGATTCGTGATCAACTCACAATGCGGTGCTAATATGGCCAACACCTCTTCATGTACTTTATGCGTAATTACCAATTTTGGTTTCATCGTTATCTCCTACTTGAATTTTTTGCGTAACAGGCCGCTCAAGGCATCGACCAATGTGACCATCAGCAGAATCACTAGCAGGATAGCCAATACTTCCTGATATTGCATAATGCGTAGTGAACCCATAAGTTCAAAACCGATACCGCCAGCGCCTACCATGCCCATGATTGTCGAAGCTCTGAAGTTATATTCCCAGCGATAAATTGCGACATCGGCAAACTGCGGCATCACTTGGGGAAGAATTGCGTGATAGAGCACCTGCATCGGTGAGGCACCAGCGGCACGGGCGGCTTCCACCGGAGCGTCATCCACGTGCTCAATCGCTTCGGCAAAGAATTTACCTACCATGCCGATGGAATGCAGCGCTAAAGCCAGCACACCGGGTAAGGCACCGAAGCCGACGGCAGCCACAAAAATAATCCCCATAATCAGTTCCGGAACGGATCGAAGGGCATTTAGAACGATGCGCGCCAGCTGAAAGATCACACCATGAGGTGAGGTATTACGCGCTGCCAGAAATGCCATAGGCACAGAAAATATAACTGCAATTGCGGTACCGGCAATACTCATTGCTAGCGTATCCAGCAAGGGTGAAAACCAGTTTTGAAGGTTGGTAAAGTCCGGTGGGAAAGACTCGCCAGCCAACGTTCCTATTGCAGGCAAGCCATTTGCCAAAATTTCGAAGTTCAGTACATTCACATACCAGGCTGCCAGCAGAACGATGACCAATAAGGTCACCACCTGCAGGGTTTTACGTTTCCAGTTCTTGCTGTAACTTTGCAGCACATCTGTTTGTGTAATCAGGTAGGTATTCATAAATCATCCTTACATCTTGGAAAAATCAAGATTCAGTAATTTACCCATAACACGTATCACGTCATAATCAGCATCGGTAATCGGTGCAAATCCCTCTGCTTTGAAATTCTTCAATATCTCTTTGTCATCCAGGCTGACAAACGCATCTTTAATTTTCACTTTGAGATCCTTATTAAGGTTGGAGCGCATTGCCCAGGGATATTGTGGATAAGGTTTGCTATAGCCCAAAACTTTAACTTTTGCCGGGTCAATGAGTTTACGTTCCACCACATACTTAAAAATCACCTCAGAGAGCCCGCCTGCATCTGCATTACCATTGGCCACATTGACAGCCACAGCATCATGCGAGCCGACGAAGTGTTGTTCGTAATCGGTTTTCGCTTCGATGCCGCCTTCCTCTAAAAGAACCGTTTTCGGGATGAGATGACTGGACGTTGAGGCGCGATCGCCATAGGCCATTTTTTTACCTTTAATGTCGGCATAGGAATCAATGCCTGACTCTGTATTGGCGATCAAAATGGAACGGTATGTCGGTACACCGTCGATTATCATTGCCGCAAACGGTTCAATATCGCTTTTTGATTTGGCCATCACATAAGACAGCGGGCCGAAATAGGCCAGATCAATACGGCCAAAGCGCATCGCTTCAATCATGGATGAATAATCGGTTGTGACTATTAATTCCACCTTTTTGTTTAACTTGGCTTCCAGATAATTTTTTAAGGGTTCATTGCGCTTGATTAGTTCGGAAGCGTTTTCATCCGGCAGCAAGGCGACTTTGAGCATATCCGGATCGGCATCTGCTGCCATACAGGGGCTTATGGCTGTCACCAGCAAGGTGGTGGCTAAGAGTATTTGTTTAAACAGCTTCATTTTGCTATCTCCAGTTGTGTTGCCGTTTTAGTGGGTAAATGTTGATAAGAAGAATTGGATTGCGTATCGGCGGTTTGTTTATCTTTTCTTTTGGGGTTGGCCGATTGTTGATAAATCAACTTGAGCTGTTTGTCATCGAGCTCTTGCGGAGCGGCATCAAACACCACTTGGGCTTGAGCTAAACCAATGATGCGATCGGCAAAACGTTTGGCATATTCAAGCTGATGCAATGAGACGATAGAGGTAATGCCGTCTTCGGCACAGATTTGTTTCAATTGAGACAAAATTTTTTCGGATGTGGATGGATCCAGGCTGGCGACAGGTTCATCCGCCAGAATAATACTCGGCTGCTGAGCCAAAGCTCGGGCAATACCTACTCGTTGTTGCTGGCCACCTGATAATTGATCGACCCGCACCAGGGCTTTGTCAGCAAGGCCAACGCGATCCAGACAATGCAATGCCAATTCAAGATCGGTTTTGGGTGGCGGCAATAAACTACGCCAGAATGAATGATATCCCAGTCGCCCCATGAGTACATTCTGCAGGGCTGTGTGACGCAGAATCAGTTGATGGTGCTGAAACACCATCGCGGTTTTGCGTCGATGCCGGCGCAGTATGCCTTGATTATCCAGTATTCCGAATTCAGCAGAAATCACTTTACCCGAGGTAGGTTTCACCAAATGATTCAGTGACCTCAATAAGGATGATTTTCCCGCACCTGATAAACCTAGCAGCACTGTGAATTCACCACGTTGAAAGTTGATTGAGGTTGCACGTAATGCTTCAATTCCGCCGGGATAGATTATGCCAAGATCGTCTGTGGACAGAATTGGCTGAGGTGAGTGGCTTAACGTCATATCATTACCTTTCGCAATAATTGTCACCGCTGTATTGCGGTTCACAATCGAATGCTAAGGTTTGAATATGACAGAGAAATGAAGCTTAGATGACTATTTTATTTCATAGCTTGACTGACTGGAGTGAAAAAGAACTCACGGGGACAGTACTCTATATGGGGGGTTGAGCACAAAACTAACATTTTAAGAATGCAGGAATATTAATGACTCTTTGTTGAAATCGATCATTTTTGGTTGCACTAAATACCACTGGCATCGAGCACAAAGCGCTACCTATTAAATCCTCAGAAAACAGCGAGCAAGAAGGTTGGAAGTTAGCTAGTTTTTTTTCGGTTCATAATGATCGCTTTGCTCTTGAAGTAAGCTGTTTTTGGGTCAGTCAAACATGAACGCTTTTGAAGCAAAGCCTTAATTTTCCAGCACCCTAATTCATGACGATTAGGCCACGCTCTATTTAACCTTCAACGGCAGTTCATGGCACTAGGATGCCCAGAAGTCGACCTTCGAAAGAAATCTGATCAGACTTTTTTGCTCTTGTGCCTGTGAAGTCCGCAAAGTTGCCGTTCAGATACATTGTTTAGATAAGGACAAAACAGCCAGTTTGAAGGTTGGGTCAATAGTGGCTTATGGTCGAAAGAGACCAATTCGGGGACGCTAAAGACCAATGATTATGAACATTAACCACCCATTTTAATTAAAACTGATGATTTAGAGTTAAGAGAAAACACAGCAGTAGATGGCTCCAACCAGAGTTGATATTGAGTGACTACTCTTACTAATATTTTTCACCTTATCAGATGTTGACATGAGCTCCTCAACCAGAAGTTCGATATTCTATTTGTGCTACCCACTTATTCATTACCTTGCGCAACCATTTCGTTCATAGCCTATGCGCGTTGCTCTAGTTAAAGTGCCTGTTTTTCCGTTTGATCAAAGGTATTACGATAAACGGCAAACGAATTATCAGCTTCAATTTCAACCTCTTTTGTCGAGCTGGCTACTCTCCAAAGCGCTGTTTCTAAATGGTTACTTAAAAATTTTTGTCCTAGATTAATCATTCATTCTTCCTGTATAAATGAACTCTCCAAAATAATTTTGATAGAGCGCTTTTCGCTTTAACATAGGGCCGTGAGATTCCATAGGAAAATGAAGCCAAAATAACGAATCCAAGCAACAACAAAACGATGAATGTATCGAGATTTATTGCTCCAACAAGACTTGATACAACAAAAGGTAAAAATGAACAAAGGCCAGCTAAGAATAGCTTAGTAAAGATTGGCCAATGCTTCGGAGATAACAAATTAAACGGACTTTTACCTAGGTTTATTTTCTCGTATGCTTCCTCAGTCCTATTGACCGCCTCACCATCAGGCTTGAAGCGAACACTCTACAGGCCGCACTCTTCTTGCCTCCCCTATAAGGCATAACGAAGGCATCAACCCAGTAATTATCACCGTTTTTACAACGATTCTTACAATACCCATCCAAGGCGGACCTTTGGCAGACGTGTCCCAAAGTTCTTTAAAGGTAATTTGGGGCATGTCAGGCTGTCGAACCAAATTATGTGCTTGTCCAAGTAATTCATCTTCTGGCACTCAAAAAATCATCATTAATATAGGTAATAACGCCTTTCTTTATTGTTGTAGAGAATATGCTAACATCATCTGAATATTTTAATTCTTTTCCTGTAGCTGGTAAGCTTTTACTCATTACGATGCCTTTTATACTTCAAAAATTTAAAACATTTTCTAATTTTTCTTCTACTAGCAGCATAGCTCTGCACGATTTTAGTCTTTATTATGGTAAATAAAAGTCATATCACAAGTTTGTTAAACGCTAGATACTAGAAGCTTAACAGAATGGAATTTACTTGATTTTCTACAATTCAATTAACCAACTTAAAATGTGATTTACAATCAGTAAGTAGCCTAATAAACATCTTCACGGTAGCGCCCTTGGGCTTTAAGTGTCTGTACGTCTATTCCTAGTGGCGCGATAATTTCATCCAAAACCACCATAACGCTGTTTGCCATATTTCGGCCACCACAAACCAGAATCTGCGCGCCCTTGTCAATCAATTGGCGTAGTTCCACAGCATCTAAAGCAATCTTGTCCTGCACATAGGAACGCTCATTGGTTCGTGAGAAAACGGCATTCAGTTCTGTTAAACGCTTGTCCTTGAGATAGCTATTCAGTTCAGGTTGATAGAGAAAGTCGGACTTGGGACAACGCCCGCCCCAATATAGATGCATGGGATGATGCGCTTTATTATTACGGATGAAACCAACTAAGGGTCCGATACCCGTGCCCGCGCCAATCAGGACTATTGGTGCCTTGCTAGAGAAAGGGCGAAAGCCTGGGTTGGGTTGAATGAAGGCTTTAATGGTATCCCCCACGGATAATGCATGTAAGAAACTTGAACACAGGCCACCGGGGTGCTGGCGCACGCAGATTTCCAAGATACCATCCTTCGAAGCTGAGGCTAGGGAATAGTAGCGCGCTTCGCTGCTATCGGACGGCAGGATGCCGACCAAATCACCCGCTTCGAAATTCGGCAAATTTGTACGCCCCAAAAAACGATTCAGCATGCTTTTACTGTCACCCTCGGGTGACTTAAAGCGCAACACGGCAGTGGGGGCTTGTACCGCTACACCGTAATCTATTCGCTCTGCAAGCTCCAGCGTCATAGTATGTCGATGCACTGGGGTGTGCACCAGAGTCAACTCAGAATTAATCACCTTACCTATTGCCTGGCCCCAGCGGGCAAACTCTTGAGATGACTGGCAGTTAATGCTATCAAGCGGCAGTAACTGCGGCCAGGCTTTAGCAATGAGTGCTGCTTCGACGTCATGAGCGAATTGACAGAAAGCAGGGAATTGCCGATCGCCGAAGCCCAATACGGCAACGGGAAGGTCGGGTGTTTTGGTAATCTTATCTAGACTGGTTAGAAACCGACTAGCCGATGCGGGTGCTTTACCATCGCCATATGTTGCAGTCAGGATAAACAGCCGTTTTGCTTGCGGGTAATTATTTGAAAAGCTGTTCATTGAGTCTGTGTGGACAAGGTACCCGGCCAGGTTAAGAGCATTATGCAAGGTTTGGGCAAAGCCCCAAGTACTGTTGCTCTCGCTACCAACCAGTATCACTGTGTCAGCAAGTCGGGGGGTAGTATTATTGCTGATGCTCACAGCCGACTGTTTACGATTCCACCAAATCTGGATGCCGGTCCATGTCATGAGTGGTACAGTAAGTGTGCTCAGACCTAATAATAAGCCTAGCCACCATAGCCCATCCCCGGTGTGCAGCATATAAATAAACTCATAGATTACCTGCTTACTAGCATAGGGCTGGAAGGCTAATAGTTGACCTGTAGACTGATCAACAAAACCACGGCCCAGGTTAGTTGTGATTGAATAGACATCGTTTTGATCTTGTGGATACGGATAAACCAACTCTCGAAGCTCGGTCACAGAAATGGCCTGTAATGCCGAAAGCGTATTAATTGATGCCGGTTTACCGCCATTCACCTTTTCTGGGAAAGCAGGCTCAGCGGATTGATAATCGGGTATTAATTCAAAGGTTATAGCTGACATATAAAGGCCAGTGGTCGCCGATAGTATCAGGCCAAGTATGGCGATTCGACCTACTTGAAGGTGTAAACGCTGTATAAAAGAGCCTTGAATGGGTCGGAAAATATGACGCCAGCCGCCCAGTCGATTTGCCAACATGAAGGCACCTGAAAACGTTAATAACAGCAACATAAAGGCAGCGACACTGGCACCAATTCGACCGGGTGTATCAAGCAGATAGGATCGATGTAGATTTTTCACCCAGACCATAAAGGGTGAGGCTGAATAAGCGCCGATAGTTGCGCCCGTTATCGGGTTGATCAGATCGGCACCAGTCTGGTTATTATCGGTAAAATAGACGATCAGGCTTCCAGAGTCCGTTCGCTGTATTTGTTCCACTCCGGGGTAGCGAGAAGCTAGCTTACCAGCTAACTCGGCCACACTGATTGACGCTGTTCCTGCTACCTTGGCTTGTGAGCGCTCCAAAAATGGCTTGACCGATAGAATTGCACCCGAAATGGCTAGCACTACAATCAGAAGCGCGGCCATCAAACCAGACAAAGAGTGAAATTTACGTAGCATGGTAGGGCTTCCTATAGACCAATTAAAACGAGTAAGTGAAGGTTTTGACGTAGCCGTTACCATTGACAGGTTTACCGGCACCTTCGCTGGTTAATGGCACCACAACATCGTTACGATTGTCTCGCATATCCTCGACTGACGAATCTACGCGTAACTGAAAACCGGTATCAATATAAGTATCAGCCAGCTCAAGGCTTACCGTTAATGTCTTGCCGCTAGTCACGCTGGCACCGCTTATCCCGTCATACTCACTGGTGCGCAGACCACTTCCACGGGCCCAACCCGTCAAATGCTTGTAATATTTTGACTTCTGTCCTGCAATCCACAACGTATCTTGGTATTGACCTTTCGCATTGGTTAAGTAGATTGCCAGATAGGCACCATTCCCGCTATAGCTTTGCAGTTCGGTGGTCAGAACTACTTCGCGCGCAAAGCTTTGTGTGCTCAATGCCGAGGCGCTGAACAAGCATAGTATTATTACTAAATGTTTCATCGTATTGACTCCTGGCAGCTGTTTGATAGTGATTGATTTAGTCGATTATGGCTTTAGCTTTATGCTTTGCGGCCTTATTTTTTGAATTCATTTTGGCGCCAGATTCTTCAGGGCTATATTGGATGCCTAAATCCAAGTAGTCGGAAGTATCTCCTGAACCGTTAAATTTAATTTCAAGCTCTATTACTCTCAGCGAGGCGGGTGAAAATTTGGCTTCTACCTTATGACCATTACGATCCAGACCTTTAATTTCATAACAGCCATCATCTACTTTGATCCGTTTTACGTCCCAGCCTTTGTCTTCCATGATCTGCCTCAGTTGCTCCTTAGGTTGCCAGTCCGTCACTGGGTCAGTGCAGTCATCTTTTGCTAAGACTGTGCCACTAAGTAAACATGAGGCAATAAAGGCAGTAATACGTTTGTTGTTTGAGATATTTTTTATAGCGTTTTTCATATTGCATGTCCTTTTATTTCACTGTTGATTTGGTTCTGCTGATTTCATGGTTCATCATAAACGGCCTTCCTGACAGTAAGCTGAAAGCTAGGCTATTTTTTTACCGTAACTCAAATGCTTCTTTGCGGAAAAATAAGCTGCCTTTTACGCTTTCTCGTAATTCTTTTTCTAATGTCTTGGCCCAAGTTGATGGGCCGCAAAACCATACTTCCATCGCGCCTTTGCGTGCATGTTGGCTCAGGAGTTGAACTGTCGTGAGCTTTTCACCCTGACTGCCGTCATGTACGTATAACTTAATACTAGGTAAACCACTACAAACCAGTTGTAAGCGCTTAACGAAAGGGTCTGTTGCGCTATTACGAGTGGAATAATGCAACTGTGCTGCGGGTGCTTGTTCTGGCTGAATTTGCAGATCTTCAAGCCATGCCAGAAATGGGGTAATACCGATGCCTCCAGCAATCCATATTTGGCTTGCCTTAGCTTTGCGCCTCTTGAAATTAAACTTTCCATAAGGCCCTTCAATGGTAACGGCTTGACCTACTCTGAGCTTGTGATCTAGGTCTGTCGTATAATCACCCAAGGCTTTAATTTGAAAAGTTATTTGCCCCTTACCTTGATCCGAGCTGGCAATAGTAAAAGGGTGAGCGCCTTCACTGCGATCAAAGGTAACGAAGGCAAATTGTCCGGCATGATGGCCTTTCCACGTGTTATCAAGTTGACACACAACTTCAATGATACCCATTGTCGAACTCGATACTGATAGGATAGTGCCCTGAACTTGTCGTGAGCGTCCTACTTTTTGGCTAAGGGACAGAATGCTGGCGATGCTTCCTCCCACTAGCAATAGCGCCATCAGCAAACCTATAGGTTGTTGCCACCATATTAATGGCGCTAACCAAGCAGCGTGAAATACCAAAAGTAGATATAGTATGGGCATTGCGCGGTGTAAATAGCGCCAAGGTTTATAAGGGAAGCGTTTCCATAAGGTCAGCACCAGCATGGCAAAAACTAAGTAGACAGCCCATTCGCCAATATCTTCAGCTGCATCTCGCATCATATCGATAAAGCCTGAAAAATCTTGGTCATGTAAACGTCCTTCTTGCCCAAATACGGATTTGATCACGTCATCACCCATTTCTATTAGCCAATGAAGTGCCGCAAAAGCCACTGCCAAAATACCTGTCCATTTGTGCAGACGATAGACTTTATCGAGACCATTGAAGGGAGTTTCTAACCAAGCGGGGCGTGTGGCGAGCATCATGGTTATTGACATTAAACCAATTGAGAGTAATCCACTAAGATAGAGGCTATTATCATAAATTTCCCAGGGCAGTGAAGCCTTGGCTGAAGTGGACGTAAAATAGCTCCAGCCCCAGACAATTATCATCCCGATGGTTAAAAGTACAAGTGTGATGCTTGTTTTTTCAGGTTTCATTTTTCCACCCATTAAAAGATTGACTGTTCACTTTATCCTGCCTTCCTGACAATAAGCTGAACGTCGAAGGGAATTTTCAGCTTGTTGTAAGGAACTTGGGTTATGATTAAGCTTGCTGAGAACACCCGAGAGTAAGAGATGCGAATATTATTGGTAGAAGATGCCGAAGGTTTAGGTGAAGTAATTCAAGATCAAATTGCAGATGAAGGTCATGCGATTGATTGGGTTCAAAGTATTTCCCATGCCGAGGCTAGCCTCCGTACGACCCACTATGACTTAATTCTTCTGGACCTAATGCTACCCGACGGAAGCGGGATCGATTTGCTAAAGCAAGTACGTAAATCAGGTGAGAAAACGCCGGTGATTATTTTAACCGCCAGAGATCAACTTTCTGATCGTATCAATGGCTTAAATGCCGGTGCTGATGATTACTTGGTAAAACCCTTTGACCTGTCAGAACTCTCTGCTCGTATCGCGGCAGTTTCTAGGCGCTATGCCGGCAATCCAAGTCCTAAGCTTCAGATAGGGACATTGGAGGTTGATCTGACCAAACATCTCATTTATCGAGATGGTGTTTCAATCAATTTAACGGCTCGGGAATGGGCCTTGTTTGAAGCCTTTATTCAAAGGCCGGGCACCTTGCTCTCGAAATCGCAACTGGAAGACCACCTGTATGCATATGGCACCGAAATCGAAAGTAATACTATTGAAGTCTATGTCAGTCGTCTGCGTAAAAAATTGGGTAAGGATCAGTTTGAGACTGTGCGCGGTTTAGGATACCGGATGAGGCAGCCATGAATATACAGGGTACCAAGTCACCGCAAAGTCTTCAGAAAACCCTTGGCATTGGATTAACCCTAGGCGTGAGTTTATTGTGGCTACTTGCACTCTCGGGCACTGTTTACGTGTCACAAAACAAGCTTAATCAACTGTTTGATAGTGCTCTGGCAGAAACGGCACAACGTATCATGCCGCTCGCCGTGGTTGAAATAATTAACAGAGAAGATCCGCAACAAGCACAACAAATAATGTCATTCGAAGCTCATGATGAACGTCTTGTATATCTGGTTCGTGATGAAACCGGAGCAATTTTGTTGCAGTCTCATAATGCGGATCCAAAGCTATTTAATGAAACTTTGCTTGAAGGTTTTAGTTCATCAGAAACTCATCGGTTTTATGGAGCTTCGGCAGTCCAAAATACCTTACACATAGAGGTGGCTGAACCGCTGACTCAACGGAGAGAAGCCATAATCGAAATAGCCGTCACACTATTTTGGCCATTAATATTGCTTATTCCCTTTTGTTTTATCGGTACTTGGGCATTTGTCCGTTATAGCTTGCGCCATGTTCTTGCCTACCGTTCTGCCATTGAATCTCGCGGTAGTGGCGATCTCACTCCAATCAAGGTAAACGACTTGCCTGTTGAGATTCTTACGATAAGCGAATCAGTCAACCATTTATTAGGTCGCTTGCGCCGAGCACTAGAGTCAGAGCGCTCATTTACAGCTAATAGCGCACATGAATTACGCACGCCCATTGCCACAGCATTAGCGCAAATTCAACACTTACAGCAAGAGGTAGCAGCGGGGCCCATTAAAGATAGGATGCTCAAAATTGAAGCGACGATACGAGATTTATCAAACTTATCAGAAAAACTGATGCAACTGGCCAAAGCTGAAGGCGGTGGGCTTTTATCCACTGAAGAGCATGATCTTATCAGCCTGCTGAGCTTGATTGTTGATGATTTCCAGCGATCAAAACCTGTAAGTTTGATCAAACTTACCTTGCCTCAAAGTGGTGAGTTTATGTCTGACATAGACCTGGATGCTTTTGCTATTTTGATTCGGAATTTGCTGGATAATGCTATCAAACATGGCACTAAAGATCAGCCGATAGAAATCAGTTTTTCATCTGAAGGCGTATTGAGCGTGATTAATGCGGCAAGCCTAATACCTGCCGAGACTCTGGCACAGTTACGGCAACGTTTTGTTAGATCAAATACCGCAGTGCAGGGCTTGGGGCTTGGTTTGGCCATTGCCGATGCCATCGTCTCTGGCGTTGGTGCAAGGATGACGATTAACTCCCCAGCAACTGGGCGAGTGGATGGCTTTGAGGTAAGTGTAGATTTTACAGTGATCAAAAATTGACTTTCAATGTTGCTTGATGGGTTAGGTTCAATTTAGATTTGAAACGGTTAAGAGCGCATCTTATTACGTCAAAAATTATCATTTATAAAAAGTTCAGGTTTTATGAAGTTTACTAGAAATTTATCAATTTCAAATGTAGATAATATAGCTTAGTGTCAATCCCTGTTCGGGTAGAACCCTAGGATAGAACGTTTTATGCTCTTAGCAATCATTGAAGAAGCAATCCTTTCAAGACAATTAAGCCAAACCCAGCAAGTTGCACGAATATGCCTAAAACCTGACTATTTAAAAATTCTAATTAAAGTTTTTTTGCACCTTTGCACTCGGATCTACCTATAAATCTAACAAGAGCAACATCTGGAGCATAAGAAAATGGACATATTTAAAGTCAACTCTAATTCTTCAAAACTCTTTGTGAACTATAAATTTTGCAGACTTGCAGATTAATTCTTGACCATTGATAATTTAGTTGGCATAGCTAGCCCGAAGGGCTGAACAGAAACTATGCCAATGAGATTCAGGGGTTTGAAGGCTATTCTGCGCTACTTCTTGACCGTAAGTTCGTCGTGAATGGTATGAGCTCAATCTGAGGCAAGCGCAATTCTGATCGCTTCATCCTTCTGCGCCTTGCTGTCGAGCATCCCGATCAACCGCACATCGCCCTTGGGTGTCACGACGTTGATATCGAAGACCTTCAGCGATACGCTCTGAATCAGGGCAGCTTTCACATTCTCGGTTACGTCGCTGTCCGAAACATGACCAAGGGCTTCCGATCCTACCGACGACTTACTGCAGCCACCCGCCATCGAAAACGTGACTATTGTAGTGGCTAACAGAAAAAAATTAGTAAAGTTGTTCATATGAGGTAGTCTCCAATGGGTAGGTCATCATAAAGACTTGAACCATTCAGTACCAAGGACCGACGGCCAACAGGCAAGGTTGCACCAAGTAATATTCTCTTCATGATAGATGTCCTAGATTTAAGTTAAGTGCAAGATGGAATGACTTTAAACGATGAACCTGAATAGAAACTGAAAAGTTGATATGATCGATAATATTTTTTTTCTTAAGCGGCATTCGACATCAAGACTAATTAGTGTCTGGCCGATAGCATCTCTACTCATTCTAAGTTCGGAGAAATCAAAATATATTTTTTTGAGGCTGACAAAGGTTGTCGTGATCAAGAGTTCTTCGACTGATTCGTCTTTAAGTGATATTGTTTCGTGTAACGCAAAATCACCAGATTTAGAAGCAAAGCCTTAATTTTCCAGTACCCTAACTCATGACGATTAGGCCAAAACTAATTTGCAACTTCAACGGCAACTTTTGGCACAGGCTGTGTGAAAACGATAAATTTGACGGTTTAGTCTGTTCTCGATCGATATTCAATCGGCTGGCTCTGTTAGTTATCGCTAAATAGTGATCTTGGTTTTGTAGTGTTGATATGAGACGAAAGTGATGACTTTGGCCTTTTAGTAGGTATTGAGAGTTAAATAAACAACAAATTGCTTTTATCGACGAATGGCCGCTATCAGCTCAGATGTTCCCATAATGTTCATCATTCGTTTTAGATTGTAGGCAAGAACATGCAGATTCATTTCTATACTCACATTACATTTTCGCTTCATGAGAAAGTGAGTGGCCCCCATCCACATTTTAATGGTGCCAAATGGGTGTTCAACAGTCTGTTTACGAATCACAGGTAAGTCTGGATCGGCATCTAGCCTTTTTTGCATTGCATCAATTTCTTCTTCGTATATCCACCGTCTCATTTTCCTGGGCTCGCGTAATGAGGTAGTGCATTTTGATCTTATATTGCAGTCTCTACAGGCGATTTGATTGACATAGACTTTTTGTTCAAGACCCGCCTCAGTAACATTGCGTCGATGCGGTAGTTCATTTCCAGCTGGGCAAACATAGATATCCTGAAGCTCATCATATTGAAACTGTGCTTTGTCGAATATCCCTTTTTTTGCCGAACCTGAGGTGTTACTTTGTGGCACATTAACTGTCATTCCAAGGTCTTGCGTGGCCTTAATATCTCGACGACTGAAGTAGCCTTTATCGGCAATGATTGTTAGATCCTTCTTTCCTAGTGTTTTCTGAACTTGCTCTGCTACTAGGCTGAGTTGCCCTCTATCCGTTGTCATTACAATATCATGACTCACAATAAGATGGTGCTTTGTATCAACCGCACTTTGGACATTGTAACAAACTTGCCGGTCCATATGATGAGTTTTCATTAAACGTGCATCTGGGTCTGTTTGTGACACCTGTTTATCAGGATGCTCATTCACTTGTTTTTTAATTTCCTTTAGCTCAACTAAACGTTGCTTAAGCCATGCTAATTTAGATGCTGAAACTGTATTACTTGTACCGTTTTCAGCGTTATCTTTGGCATCCATTTGGCCCAAGTATTTTTGGATGCTCTTTTCGACTCGATCAATATGGAACTGTACTTTACTGGGTGTGTAATTTTTTGACTTGTTGTTTACCGCCTTAAATTTACTTCCATCAATAGCAAAGACGGAATCATCAAACATATTTAATTGGCGGCATAACTCAACAAACTGGCGACAGGTATTTTTAATCCCTTTGCCATTATTCTTTCTAAAATCAGCAATGGTTTTAAAGTCAGGTGTTAATCGTTCCAATAACCACATCAACTCAACATTTCGGTGACTTTCTTTTTCCAGCCTACGAGATGACTGGATTCGGTTGAGGTAACCGTAAATATAGAGCTTTAGCATAGTTGAGGGGTGATAGCCTGGACGACCAGTACCTTTAGGCACCATTTGTTGAAACCCTAAAGATTCCAAATCAAGCTCATTCACGAAAACGTCAATAACCTTAACTGGGTTCTCAACGGAGATAAAATCATCCAATACTTCTGGGAATAAAGTGGCTTGATGTCGGCCTTGGCCTGAAATGAAACGAGACATGGAGAATAACTCCGAGAAGATTAATCTAACTACTAGAATATATTCTAATGATTAGCGAATCTTGATCAAGAGTTTTCACACAGTCTGGGCACATTTACGACTGAGCCTTACTTGCTAATTGTGCGTTTTAGTTCGCCTCTATTTCAATAGTTGAGGCAGTGCTGACTTTTACATTTCTAGAAACTATATTAAAAATGTTTGGTCAGAAACATTAAGATTTGCAGCTTGAATATAATTTATTAAATTTCCTAGCACCCTTATCACTATAGGAAAGGCTGTACTTCTCAATCAAATACTTCCAGTGGCTCAAGTACTCACAATGGTAATCTTTATTCGGTGGCATCCATCTATCCGGACCCTTTGCGCTTTTTGACTGGTTTAACCCATCATCAACAGCTAGTAGATTTTCATAATCATTGGCGAATAAAGCCTTCTTACTCTTTGACCAAGAAGCCCCGCCATGACGGTGAGCCCAAGCCAAAGGAATAATGTGATCAATATCTAGATCGCTAGGCCTTGTGTATTTATTCCCGCTGTATGGGTCATACCATACGCCGTTGCTAACATAGCATCCGTCAGGAGACATCTTAGCAGGCTTAAGCGAACTTGACGCAAGAACCTCATGGCGAGTATTAATGCAATCTCGATCTTTATCTAACCAATGATCCCAATCATCCCTATTATATACTGAACTAAACTAGCGCTTTTCACGCCTAGCTTCTTGGGTAGCATTTTCAACTTGTAATTGAGCACGTTTACATTTTTCTGTGTGACAATGATATTTGCCTGTTTTAGACGACGTATGTCCTCCGTATTTGTCAACGCCTCCAGGATGCGCTATTGCTAGTTGAGTACAAAAAGAAAAGGCCGTAGCAAACAAAAATAACGTCTGAGAAAATCGTCGAATAAACATATTTATTTGGTTAAAATGTCGTGCTGAAATAAACATAAATATCACCAAAATGTTCTTATAAAGTTATGTCAACTTATTATTAAAGTGGAATCCCGAAAAAAGTAGATAGTTAAAGGGCTGCGAGATAATGTCTACTAAATGCCTTGACAGGTAGTTCTCCTACTGATGGTACGAGGTTATGGAGATCCGAAACCATTTTAGAAAA
>CERE01106113.1_pt1 | contig 17102 bp, 14 predicted proteins | sample 530911 | NCBI WGS metagenome assembly CERE01 (sample SAMEA2621092, study PRJEB7988) | marine metagenome | biome: marine biome (ENVO:00000447); feature: mesopelagic zone (ENVO:00000213); material: "saline water (ENVO:00002010), including plankton (ENVO:xxxxxxxx)" | depth 800 m
TAAGGAGCTTGTCGCAAAAAAGGGTTGGTGACAGCAGAGAAACGAGATTGCGTCAGCATATTGGTCAGGGCTGGACTGAGTATCGCTAAAGCTTGCCTGTTTGTGGGCATTAGCCGCTCCACCTTCTATCGTCCAGTGCGAGACTGGCGCAAAGCCGATGCTGCTGTCATTGATGCTATCAATGCAGAGTTAAAGAAATCGCCGAGGGCGGGATTCTGGAAGTGTTTTGGCCGGTTGCGTTTTAAAGGTTTTCCATTCAACCATAAGCGTGTCTATCGCGTTTACTGCCAGATGGGATTGAACCTGAAGCGCAGAACTAAGCGGGTGCTGCCCAAGCGTATTGCACAGCCTTTAGAAGTGCTGGAACAGGCAAATCACCAATGGGCGTTGGATTTTATGCATGACTCTTTGTATTGCGGTAAGCGGTTCCGAACGCTGAATGTGGTGGATGAAGGGACACGAGAGTGCCTTGCCATCGAAGTTGATACGTCTTTGCCCGCTGGCCGCGTCGTGCGGGTGTTAGAACAGCTTAAAGCTGAGCGTGGATTACCAACTCAGCTGCGTATGGATAACGGCCCGGAGCTAATTTCGGCGACGCTGACAGATTGGTGTGAAACCAATAATATTGAACTGATATATATCCAGCCAGGTAAGCCACAACAAAATGGTTTTGTTGAACGCTTTAACGGTTCATTTCGCAGAGAGTTTCTGGATGCCTACCTGTTTGAAAATCTCAATCAGGTAAGAGAAATGGCCTGGTTCTGGCGACTGGATTATAACGAAGAAAGAACACATGAAAGTCTGGGTAACCTGCCTCCGGCAGCTTACCGAGCAAAACTGGAAAACTCTAATTTAGAACTGTCCCATTAAAGGGGAAGTGGACAAGTGCACGGCGCCCAGTCCTATAGAGGTAAAAACGATAGCGGCGATCGAAGAAGCCGCCATTACCTTCTCCCGGGCTTCAATATCCGCACCATCGGCCACCGATGCAGCCAGATAGTCATGGCAAAGCGATATAGCCTCCAGCGCGATACCGTCGCAGGCCGGATTAAAGTCAGGCGCGCAGTAAGCTTCCAGCGCATGAGTCAGAGCGTCCATACCGGTCCAGGCTGTCAGGTTGGCGGGTAGCCCTACCAGTAATTCCGTGTCGTCGATAATGGCAAAAGGAAAATGCGCCGGGTGGTAAGCCACGCGTTTACGCTGCGGCGCTTCATCGGTGATCACGCAGGAACTACCGGATAATTCGGAGCCCGTTCCTGCTGTAGTGGGAATAATAACCAGGGCGACAAAAAAGTTATTCTCATCAGGAACAGTAAGACTGTCGGGCGATTCGAAAAAGCAAAATTCCCACAGGTCATACTTGTTCTGAGCCGTTAGTGAGATGCCTTTGGCAACATCGATGGCACTACCGCCGCCCAGCGCTATCACGCAGTCGCACTGAGAAGCTGTGTATTGTGCTACGCCGTTATCCACATTGGTTCGGGTTGGGTTGCCTTTAATATCGTGAAATACGACTCCTTACAGGTAAATGAACAACGGTTAGATAATCAGCGCCTTGGTTTCGGTATACTCGTGCAGACCGCTCAGTCCCCATTCCCGCCCGTTGCCGGATTGTTTGTAGCCACCAAACGGCGCATCAGTGTTGAATAATGCGCCCTGGATATAGCATTGGCCGGCGCGAATACGGCGGGCAATCAGCTTGGCTTCTTCTGCATCTTTGGCATACACGCCTGAGGACAAACCATAGGGGGTGTCATTGGCAATACTGATTGCCTGATTAAGAGATTGGTAAGGCATTATGCACAGCACCGGGCCAAAGATTTCTTCCCGGGCGATGGTCATATCATTGCTGACATTAGAGAATATGGTGGGTGCCACATAGGCCCCCTGCTGCAGACTGGCGTGCACCGCTGTACCGCCGCAAACCAGTTTTGCACCTTCGTTAATGCCTTGCTGAATGAAACCTGCTATGCGCTTTTGTTGCTTATGCGAACTTACCGGGCCCAGCATGGTATTGGGATCAAGCGGATTGCCGGGTTGCCATTCTGCAGCGACCTGAGCGGCAATTTCTTCTGCTTCTTTGAGTGATTCAGCAGGCACCAGCATGCGTGTTAGCGCGCAGCAGGTCTGGCCGGAGTTGATCATGACATCTTCAACGCCATAGCGCACGGCGGCGCTTAAATCAGCGCCTGGGGCAATGATGTAAGGCGATTTACCACCTAACTCCTGGCACACGCGCTTTACGCCGGGCGCGGCAGCCTGAGCCACTTTCACGCCCGCCAGGGTTGAGCCGGTAAACGACACCATGTCCACATCGGCATGGCTACATAAATAGTCGCCGATGTCACTGCCGACCGCAGTGAGTACATTTACTACGCCAGCCGGCACGCCGACTGCGTGAATAATGTCTGCCAGAATAAGGTCTTGCAGGGGCGTTTGTTCTGCTGGTTTTAATATCGTGGTGCAACCCGCGGCGAGGGCAGGCCCTAACTTGCCGGCCAGTTGCGACAACGGGTAATTCCATGGGTTTATCAAAACACACACGCCTACGGCCTCCTGCACCTTGATATAGTTATCAAAGGTTTCGGATTCTTCCATATGAGCGGCCAGGCCAGCGAAGCTGCGAAAGGCATCAATACTGCCTTGTACCTGGATCTCATCGGCCAGTGCCACCGGGCAACCCATTGAATTGACAATGGCTTCGATTAACTCATCTTTACGCGCTTCCATGCCATCGGCAATCGCATGAATTAAACCAGCGCGATACTCTGCGGTGGTTGCTGACCAGCTCGAAAAGGCGTGTTTAGCAGCGGCTACAGCGGCGTTGATGTCGCTCTCACATGCGGCCGGAACAGTGGCGTAAATACTGCCGTCAGCCGGATTAATGACATCGATTTTGCTTACCGACTGACTGGTTACCCAACCGCCATTAATATAAAGTTGCGGGTAGTCTTTCATTATTAATTATCCTTTTTGGGTCGCTAGGGCGTTTAGTCATTGGCCATTTTCAGTACGGCACCTAGCAGCACATTACAGCCCGCTTTAATATCTGCTGGCGTGGCATTTTCAGCTTCGTTATGGCTGATGCCTTTTTCGCAGGGAATAAAAATCATCGACGTTGGGATCACCCGCGACGTGTACACCGAGTCGTGGCCGGCCCCCGAGAACATCTCCTCATAGGCATAGCCGTTAGCCTGAGTGGCTTCGCGAACCGCGTTGATACAGTCGGTATTAAATTCTACCGCTGGTGAATTCCATTCGTCTTTAATTTCAAAGGTCAGTCCAAATTTTTCACAGGTTTTTTGTGTGATGTCGCGAAACGCAGCGTCCATTTGTTCAAGAATTTTCTGGTCCGGATGGCGTAAATCCACCGCCATGGTCAAACGGGCCGGCACGGTATTGCGTGAGCCGGGCTCAGCCTTTATATCGCCAAAGGTTGCCCGCGCCCAGGGCGAATGCTTGGCCGCCAGAGCGTATAACTCACTCACAATGGCCGATTGCGCCATAAACGGATCGCGGCGCTGCTCCATAGGCGTTGGACCGGCGTGAACCGGCTGGCCATCAATAATTAAATCGTACCAGCGCATGCCCTGTACACCTTTCACCACGCCAATCGGCTTTTCCAGCGATTCAAGAATAGGGCCCTGCTCAATGTGCAGTTCAAACGCTGCTTTCACCGGGAACGGTTGGCACGGCTCGGTACCGGCAAAGCCGATTTCTTCGAGCGCTTGTTTAATAGTGATGCCCTGTTTGTCGGTGCGGGATAACCCGTATTCTAAATCAAATTCACCACACCATACGCCCGAGCCGACCATGGCCGGTGAGAAACGTGCACCTTCTTCGTTGGTCCATACAGCCACTTCGATGGGGTGTTTGGTGGTGATCCCGGCATCATGCAGCGTGCGCAGTACTTCCAGACCGCCAAGCACACCATACACACCGTCGAATTTGCCACCGGTGGGCTGAGTGTCGAGGTGGCTGCCCATTAACACTGGCGGCAGCGAATCATCACTTCCTGCCTTATGCAGAAACAGGTTGCCCATTTGGTCTACCCGCATGGTGCAGCCAATGTCTTTGCACCAGCGAATAAACAGCTCACGGCCGATCTTATCTTTTTCGGTTAATGCCTGTCGGTTACAGCCGCCCTTGGCAGTGCCGCCAATGTCGGCCATTTCCATCAGGGTTGACCACAGTCGTTCACCATTTACTGCTAATGCTGTCATTGTTGTAACTCCTATGCGTCTTTACGGCTAAGTGGCTGACACATACAGTGAACGCCACCACCACCAGAGGTAAACATGGACATATCCGGGCTGTACACTTCAAGGCCATGGGCTTTGGCTTTTTCGACCAGTTCAGTGCTACCCGCAGGCACCAGCACGCGGTCGTTACCCAGTGCGACTACGTTTACACCCAGCTCCAGTACCGAGCGGTACGACAGGTCGATGATTTCGATACCGCGGGATTTAAACCAGTCCAGCTGTTCCTGTTCTACGGCCTGGGTACACACGGCGACGAGCTTTTCAGATAACATGGCCACCTTAACGTCCAGGTGCAGGAAGTAGGGGTCAAATTCGTAGGCTCGGAATTCCCAGCCCTCTTTTTCGAGCCAGCCACGCACCTGAGCAAGGCCTTCCTTGCTGGTACGTTCACCGGTGTAACCACACAGTATCACGCCTGGCTCGAGCACCATAAAGTCACCCCCCTCAAAGGTACCGGCAGTAACCACATCGTACAAAGGAATATCGCTTTGCTGATAAAATTTCACGACTTCCAGCCATTCTCCACGGCGCCACGGGCTGTACATTTGTGTCACGATTGGGCCCCATGGCGTCATCACCGAGGAGTCACGGGCATAGATCTGATAAGGCAGGTTTTCGTCGGCCTGCAGGAAATGGGTTTTTACACCGCAATGCTCGTAAATATCGCACATTTCCTGATACTGTTGCTTGGCAACCTCTTTATCGAAGCTGCGACCCAAACGCATAGAACGGCGGGACATGGCATTACCAGTTTGCCAGGTGTAGTGATCCATCGGACCAATCAATACGTCCTGCAGTACGCCATATTCTGAATTCATACCCCAGTGAGGCATTCTTTCTGTACCACCATCAAGGTTACGGCGGCGGAAAAAATCGGTAGTCATAATAAAGGTCTCTGAAGATGTGTCATATTTTCACCAGTTTATGGTGTTATCCAGGACATTCAAGCAACGAATTTATACCATCCTGGTGATAAAATTAGACCGGTTTTATTCTGGGGTTTGAATTAGATTTAGCTTTTATAACGATATCTGAGCAACCGACCTGAGTTTCAGTACTTTAAAAAGAGTGGTTTAACGCACTTTCGGAATAAAGAGGTCTATTACTGGGGGATTCGTTTGCTCTTTAAAATGCTGAGTGGGTCTTCAAATTCACTGAATTCACTGAGAGACAGGGACTGTATGCACAGCGAAAACAACTCTGACTGGGTTTTAATATCGAGTTTTTGATAAATGTTCTTACGGTGTATTTTAACCGTGCTTAGTGAGATGTTGAGTTTGTCCGCCAACGATTTAGAAGAGTGGCCATGCAAAATACACTTCACTACTTCTTGCTCCCGGCTGGTAAGAATAGATTTACCAAAAGAGTCGAAAAATGAGTGATAGTGTGGGGTGTAGGTGCTTTGCGCTGATTGTCGGGAGGTCTTTTCCTGATTTTGCCAGTGTGTCTCGATGAGATAACAAATCATCGGCGCAATAGCCGTTAAAGCGGCTTTGTCGGCCGCTGAGAATTCGCCGCCCAGGCGGTTGAGGTAAAAGTCCAGATAACGGTTATTAATGTTAATGATAAAATCGAATTCATCAGTGATGCCAACCGGTTTAACAAATGATTCGTAATATTTGCTCTCGTGGAAACAGTCAGGCGCAATATCCCGGAAACGATAGATCCCGGTTTCAACCCCATTGGATAAAAAACTGTAATGTGGGTCAAGCAAATACATGCCCTGCAGATATTGCTTCAGGTATTCACTGTACTCCGGCGACAAATTGCCCTCGAACACGTTGGTAACTTCGGTGCCGTCGTAAAAAATCACGCCGGTACAATCAATGTGAATAATCTGACCAAGCGCATCAGACAAGGCCCCGAAAAAGTCGGGCTGCCCCGTTTTTGGGGTTAACTCTGCAAGCAGTTGGTACCAACCTGAAGTATGGACATCAAGCATAAGTGGGTGCTATGTGAAACGTTACCTGCTGCTACCCTAACTAAAAACCAAATGTCTGTAAAATCACATTAATAAATTAAAAACGAGAATGACCGGCCGTTAATTTCGCCTAAGTTGCGCAAAAGTCGCTGCCAGCCTTTACTGCACAGCGGCTGTCAGCGCTTTTCGGGTTAGCAATGTCATACCACTCCAATAAGTAACAAACGCAAAAACAAACACCGGGATGGTCACACCAAACTGACCTGCGGCGCCGGATAGGCCAAAAGAGAGCACAAAGCCTGCTATCCACACACAAAACGCTACCCAGTTAAAACCATTGCTATACCAGTAACGTCCGCCGCTTCCGCGTAAAATATCCTGGTGGTAGTCTGATTTTTTAAGCAGATAATAATCGACGATCATGATAGCGAATACCGGAACAAATAAGGCACCGATGAGGGTTAGAAAATGAGTGAACTTATCCAGCATCGACAGCCAGCTTGCGCCCACCACGGAAATAGCGCCAACGATTAAAGCGGTGGGTAAAAACCGTAGCTTTTTCTCCGGCGAGAGATTGAGTACCGAAGAAACCATGCCATAAACAACCATGGTATTGGTGGCGATTACGGATAAAAATACCGCGATTGCCAACGGAAAACCAAAAGCGCTAACTATGGTTATCGGGTCAAACCCTTTCACATCAAGGCCCTCAAGCGCCACGTAACCAATGGCGGTGGCACCCAGCGTCATAGAAAAAACAGTAGAGAGACTGTAGCCGATACCCGAACCGATCATGCCGGCCGTTTGCGATTTCGCAAGGCGATTAAATTCAGCCGATAGCACGGTCCAGGAAATGGCTGTTGCGATGACTACATCCAACACCAACATAGTGTTCCAGCCTAAGGCGGGATCATCCTCAATGGCGGTGAGTTCGGCAACAGAGTAGTCGGTAAACACGACAGAGAACACATAACCCATAATGCTCAGGATAATCAACGCCAGCCAGGGTTCAACTTTTTCAATGCCGGTATGGCCAAAGATGGCAAGCCCAACGACCACTAACTGACATAATACAGAGAAAAGCACCGGATTGGAGAATCCGGTCACTTGCTCTACCATGTAATCAACGGTAATGCCCGCGAGAATTGCCTGCACCCAGCTCCAGCCCATCAGGATAACGACATTGGCTATAGCGGTAACATAGGATCCTCTTAAGCCAAATGCGCCTTTGGTTAGCGACATCGTCGACAGGCCTGTGCGGGTGCCAATATTACCAACCAAAACCAGAATCGTGGCACCAAGCAGGGTGCCGGTGATAATGAGTTCAATTGACTGCAGCCAGGGGAGTCCGGGCACAAATAATGTGCCCGTGAGTAAGGTTGTCACGACTAAATTTGCAGCCAGCCAGATCATGGCGATGCGGCTTGTCGAAAGTGTGCCTTTTACCGGCCCGAATTCATCCGACATCTGTTCTGCCTCTGCGCCACGTTCAACCTGGGTTAAATTTAACTGTGACATACTACTTCCTTAACTGTGTTGATTAAAACGTGTATTTATAGTCTACCCCGAATGTCCGTGGCGCGCCGCGGAAGAAGAAGAGTCCGTTCCAGTCGGTAACCAGATCAACAGAGTAGGTGGCGTACTCTTTGTCGGTGAGGTTTTTCACATAAACGCCTACTTTGTGCGCATCGTCGCCAAACGAGAAGTTAAGTCGGGCATTATGGATACTGTATCCAGGCTGCGCTAAACGATCGTCGTTAAAGGGTTCAAAGTACTGTTTCGAAATATAGTTAGCATCGTAGTGGAATTGTACCCACAGCGAATCGCTTTCCCACAGGTCGTAATCAACCATTATATTAACGTTGGTCTCAGGAGAAGACGGCAGCGTGTTACCAGATAAATCAGCGCCAGCGTAACTCATGTTGACATATTCTGCATCGAGGAGGCCGATCCCGGCGTTAATAGTCATTTTTTCAGTTGCCTGAGTCGTCAACTGCAGCTCAAGGCCCTGAATCTCTGACTCACCCGCGTTAAGCAGGAATTGTAAACCGGCATCAAAAATAAGGAATTGCTGATTCTCATAGTTGTATCTGAACATTGCGCCATTTAACCGGGTTCGGCCATCTTGAAGAGTAGATTTAAAGCCAAACTCCCAGGCCGACAGCTCTTCAGGCTCAACCGAGGTAAACTCGTCCGGTGCAAAAGCAAAGCCATTAAATGCACTGCCGCGGTAGCCGGTGCTGTAAGAGCCGTACACCATCAAATCGCTGTTTACCGCCCAGTCTATGCCAATTTTGCCCGAGGTATCGGTATCGTCAATGCTTTCGCTACGGTTATCCAGACCTAAACTGCCCAGTGCAGGGCCGTCGCTGTCCTGACCGAAGCTGTTCTGTGCCTCGCCGTACCATGAGCTGTAGCCATCAATGTCAATGGTATCACGGGTATGACGAAGGCCAACGGACAGTGTTACTTCATCGGTTAACTCATAGGTGCTGTGTAAGTACGCGGCTTTGGTTGTGCGTGTTTGCTCGTAGCTGTTGCTGTAGTAGCAGCCATAGAAAAAGGTATCTTCACAGTTATTGGGCAGCGGCTGAGTACCATCGCCAAAGTCAGCCAGCCAGCGATAGGTAGTGGCACCATCGGTGGTGTCTTTGCTGAAAAAGAGGCCTGCAATAAAATTAAACGGTCCGGCGTAGTCTGAAGACAGGCGCAAGTCCTGGGTAAACTGCCTGGTTTGTGCGTAAAACTCATCTTCCAGCAAATGATACGGGCTGCCATCGGCATCTTCCGGTGTGAAATATTCACCGTCGTCAAAGGATGTGATCGAGGTAAGGGTATAATCGGTCAGACCGTAATTAATGGTTAAATTGGCACCGGTCAGGTCGAGCTTCTTTGCTCTGACATTATTGTTTTCAGTTTCGTGAAAACCTAAGTCTCCGCGGGTGTATCCTGTGAAGCCAATACCCACACCGCCATTTGCTACGCCACCATCGGCTTCTATCAGAAGTATGTTAGTAGGGTTGGCTCGGCTGCGGCTCTTGTGTACTCGCAGAATGGCATCGAGACCGTCGCCTTCATAAGCCAATGAAAAACGTGCTGCCTGTTCGTCAATTTGGCTTAGGTTTTCAGCGCCAGCCAGTTTATTCTCCACAAATCCATCATTACTCACTGAAGTGAATGCGAATCGTGCGCCCCAGTTCTCAGACAACTCCTGGTCCAACGCGCCGGTCATCGTTCGGTAGCCAAAATTCCCGGCGCCAACTTCCACATAACCACTGGTGCCCATCATCTGCGGCCGGGTTGTCATAATATTGACCGCGCCGCCGGTAGTATTTTTACCGTACAGTGTGCCTTGGGGGCCTAAAAGCATTTCCACCCGATCGATATCGAACAGTTGCACCCCTGATGCTAACGGTGTCGCCCCCATGTAAATCTCGTCGACATACAGCGCTACCGCGCCGCTGCCGTTAGGGCTGTAATCAGACTGCGTTACGCCCCGCATGCCAAGCACCAACTGGGCGTCGCCATTACTCCCGAGCATTTGCACATTAGGTGCCTGGGAAACGATTTCCTGAGTGTTGCGCATTTTCAGGTTGCCAAGATCATCCATGCCCAGGGCAACAACGCTTACCGGAACCGTTTGGATATTTTCGACTTTCTTTTGCGCAGTGACCACAATCTGCTCAAGCTTAATTTGCTCACCTTTTGCAGACGTATCTGTATTTTTCTCATCAGCGGCATGGGCCGCGAATGACAGGCTCGTCGCAACAAGCCCGCAAAGAATGGGGTTAAGTGGGAAAGTTCTCATAAAGGTGTTCCTTGGTGTAATTTTACTTTTTATTTTTATTAATTGGATTTTTATCAGACTACGTTTGGTATGGAGTTAAAATAGTCCTAAGGAACTATTTGAGAGGCACGATGTTGAGAAAGTGTAAAATATTGACCGTAGGGCTATGGCGACGTTCGTAGTCTGCAAAGCAGAGCAAATTGCGAGTTAAGAGTGATGTTAACACCTGGTCTGATTTTGTCACCATTTTGGTGAGTATTGTTTGCTTGAATAGATTTTCCATCCCTTTAAGCTAAAGAGTCGATAGCCGTAAGGAAAGCAAAGTAGAAGATTTTTCTGTCAATTAATATTGTGTTTTTTGTCTCATGGTGCTAATTGGTACATAAATTTATTAAATTAATGTCACTCTGGTGATTAAATGAGACCGGAACGTTCTCCCTATCTGGATTTGCGCCAAATTCCGCTAACGGCATTGCGTGCTTTTGAAGCCGCTGGAAGACACAGTCATATTCGACGTGCAGCCCAGGAGCTACATGTTTCCCATTCCGCACTGAGTCGGCACATCCGCCAACTCGAAGAGCGACTGGGCAGCAACTTATTTTTACGTGAGGGTAATGGTATACAGCTTACTCCGGCCGGGAGTCGCTTACTGGCGTCGGTGCAAACGGCTTTTCAGGAGCTCAATCGCGGGTTGCACTATATGGATCCCACCCAAATAGCCGGTGAATTGGTGATTGCCTGTACCGCGACGATTTCTATGAACTGGTTGTTACCGGTGTTAACCCATGTACAAAGGCAATATCCGGAGATCACTTTGCGAGTAAAAACGGTGGAGCCGTTGGCGGAGTCGTTAAATCAGGAGTTTGATATCGCGCTTACCCTTGGTGCCCCTGCCGATAAAAGCCGTGTGGTGAGCAAGCTGTATGACGAATATTACGTACCGGTGTGCAGCCCCAAGTTGGTTAATGGTCAGCGTCTTAGCTCACCTGCGGCGCTACTTGCTCATCCGCTATTACACGACCGGCTTGAGCAGTGGCAGCAATGGCTACTGTCGCACGGACTCGATGTACATCAGGCAGCCCAGCATACTTACTTTGATTATGCTTATCAGGCGATTGAGGCGGCCCGGCTTGGCATGGGATTGGCCCTGGCTGATGTGATGGAAGTCCGGGAAGATATCCAGCAGGGTAAACTCATGCAGATTATCGAAACCAATCAACAGATTGGTGAGTCGGTTTATCTTGTCACCGAGCCCAGGGAACACATGACACAGCGAACGTTGCTGGTGCTTAAAACCATTATCAGTAGTCTGGAAAAAAGCGGCGCACGGCTTAACCGCGGGGTTTATGAAGTGATTGCCGATACCTCGCCTGCATCCGATTAATAGCCATTCCAAATCCTCATGGCGCTATTAAAAAACACTGTTAGATTGCACAACGCCGAGCTTCTAGACTGAGTCTGGTTTTTAAGAATTCAGTGAAGTGAGATGAACAGACATATCGCAGTAGTAGGGTTCGGGAACGTAGGCGCATCGCTGGCCTATACCCTTATCAATAAGGGGATTGTTGCGCAGCTGACTATCATTGATTCCAACAATGAGAAAGCCACCAGTCATGCTCTGGATCTCAACGATGCACTGATTGCGCTTAATCAGAACGTGAGCATTACGATAAATGATACCGAGGAAATGCTCAAAGCTGACATCATTGTGGTGGCGATTGGGCCGGCAAATATCGCTTCGCTGGATCGTCTGGACGAATTTCACCGTAATAAAGCAGGCATTCTGGCTCTGGCAGAAACCCTTAAAGCTGCCAGTTATCCGGGCATTGTGCTGAATATTACTAACCCGTGTGACGTTATCACCCAGGTGTTACAGGCGGCGTCCGGTTTACCGAAGAGTCGTGTCTTTGGTACCGGAACTACCCTGGACTCACTGCGCTTGCAGCGCCTGTTGGGTGATTACCTTGAGGTACACCCGACGGATGTTGATGGCTATATGACCGGCGAGCATGGTGACTCTCAGTTTGTCGCCTGGTCGTCCATGCGCATGGCCGGTATTCCCGCGTCTCAATGGCACATCAGTGACCAGCAAAAAGCACAAATCGAAAACGATGTAATGCAAACCGGTTCGGTGATCTATAACGGCAAAGGGTGCACTGAGTATGGTATTGGTGCTATGGCGGCCAATATTTGTCAGGCCATTCTCAATAATAGCCAGAAGGTGTATTCGGTGTCTGTTTTTGATGAAGCGGCCGAGTGTTATATCAGCCATCCCACGCAGGTAGGTAAAAACGGTTTAGCCAAGCGCTTTGCCCTGTCACTAAATGAAGCCGAGCAGCGCCGGTTTGAACAGTCTGCCAGCATTATTCGCCAGTATGTGGCCATGGTATAAACCAGTTTAACAGTTCATGTGTAAGCGAAGGTGCCGTATTAAACCTTCTTTACTCCTTCAGACCCGCTTTTGGCGGGTCTTTTTTAATGACGTGCTATTAATCGCGGAACGAAGGGGCGGTGCGATCCAGTTTACGGAGCATTGCTTGCCAGATAAGGTCGATACTCTGCGCCATGTAGCGGGGACTGGAGGCTTGTTGGGCCACGTGTTCGCAGACCTCGTCTGCAGGTATTAGCAATTCACCACCGGTTTTCATGGTTTCGACCTGAATTTCGCACGCTTTGTTGAGGTAATACATGCGATAAAACGCTTCCGCCACCGTGCGGCCAACGGTCAGTAAACCATGGTTGCGCAGGATCAAGCTGTGCTTGTCGCCCATGGCGGCGACTATCGCCTCGCGCTCGTCACATTCCAGTGGGATACCCTGATAATCGTAATAGGCCACCCGATTAAAAAATTCCATGTTGGTTTGATTAACCGGTAATAAACCCTCGGCTAAACCAGACACGGCCATACCCGCCATGGTGTGGGTATGCATAACGCAGTGTGCATCGTCTCTGGCCATGTGGAGTGCACTGTGAATAGTGAAGCCCGCCGGATTCACTGATGCCGGGCTGTTATCCGCGTTTTCACCCTGAACATCTACCATCACCAGATTTGAGGCCGTTACTTCTTCGGGCAGCAAACCATAACTGTTTAACAGGAAGCGGTCAGCCTCGTCTGGCATACGGGCTGAGATATGGGTAAAAATCATATCGCTCCAGCCGTTTAAATCTAATAACCGGTATGCGGCTGCAAGATCGGTTCGTAGTGCTTGTTCGGCGCTAACCGGGTTTTCATGGCTGCTTAAGTCGGCCATCACAAAGTTCCTCGACAATTCCTGAACGTTTTTCAGTTCTACGGCTGTTGCCACAGCTCTGCTTAACGCAATCATTTTGATTATAACGTGACAGAGCCAGCGTGTACGCGAGCCCTGTTATTTTATGTGTCTGTTCGTCTGGCAGATTAAGACTTCGTGTTTCTTAAGTGCCCAAAGGTTGCCATACCCGTTGCCCGCTCAGGTAACGAAAGTTCGCCTTTAGCCACTTTTTCACGCAGATAACGATAGCTTTGTAATGCCTGGCTGTACATATGCTCGCCAATACTGAGTTCTTTGTATTCAGCGCTGCCGTCATCAAATTGCTCGAGCGGGCGAATTAGCGTGTGGTAATCGCAGGCGAAGAACAGTGGAAAAGAATAACGTTCCTGAGACACTTTTCTCACACGGTGTGAGGTCGCCACAAACTTTCCGGCAGTGAGCACTTCTAGAATATCGCCAATGTTGATAACAAATGCTTCCTCGCCATCTTTTTGAATCGGTGGGGCATCAATCCACTCGCCATCATCATTCATCACTTCTAGGCCGGGCTGGTCAGGTAGCAGGATAGTAAAGCATTCATAATCGGTGTGAGCACCAATACCCGGCCGGTCTTCTGCATCGGTATCCAGCGGATAATGTATAAGGCGCAGTTTGGATGGCGGGCAGGTGATCATACTTTCAAAATGATCTTCCGGTAAGCTCAGCGCCAGCGCAAAGCCAGAAAACAACTTACGGCCCAGCGCAAATACGGCTTCATAATAATCGAGTACCGGCTCTTTAAAATTCGCCAGCGTCGGCCATTCATTCTGACCGATTAACGGGGTTTTAGCTTTAACCAGCGGGTGCTCGTGCGGGGCCGGAAAACCCACATCAAAGGCTTCTTTTTTATCGGGTTTGCCGGTGCCATAAATTTCTTCGCCTTCCGGAACAAAGCCTTTATGCGAGGCCGAGCTGCCAATGTAGTATTTCATCTTTTCTTCTTCAGACTGGGCAAAAAAGCGCTTGGCGGCATCGCGCAGGGCGGCAATTTTATCGGCTGGCATGCCATGACCCACGACATACAGAAAACCCACGTCACGGGCGGCTTTGCCCATCTGCTCAGCTACATTTAAGCGAGCTTCAACCGACTCGCTGAATAAGCCGGAAATATCAATCACCGGAATTTCGGTAAAGGTGTTAGATGTCATTGTCATTCTCAACTTGTTGTCTTTGTCTTAAAAGGCGTTCGGCCTGACGAACCGATAGGCTATTTACTGCCCTTATGGTGTGTTCAGTCTCGTTACATGCATAAGACCACATGACGGATCCGCTGAAAATACGAAGAATGTTATGTTTTCACCTGCGCCGGCATGTCTGGCGGCGTGGTTACCCCGTCTACTGATGCTGAGAATTACCCGGCGTATTTGATTTTTTAGCCCAATAACCGGCAAACAGAGCGCCTGACAAGTTGTGCCAGATACTGAAAATAGCCCCAGGTAACGCACTGGCAGCCGTAAAGTATTTCAACGCCAGTGCAACACTTAGTCCGGAGTTTTGCATGCCCACTTCAATGGCGACGGTTCTGGCAATTTTCGAGTCATAGCCGAGCTTACGTACGATGACATATCCACAACCTAATCCCGTGAGGTTATGGAGCACCACTGCGCACACCAGCGGCATGGCGACGGTACTAAGGTTTTCGTGGTTTAATGCAACCACAATGGCGATAATTAACAGGATTGCGCCCATTGATAATATTGACAGTAAACCGCTAAGTGTGGCGAAGCGATTTTTTAACAGCTGGTTTAGCAGCATGCCAACAGAGACTGGCAGTACAATGATCTTAAACAGCATGCCCAGCATTGACATCGCGGGCACATCGACGCTCTCGCCAAGATAACACCAGGTGAGTAATGGCAGCAGGGGCAGGGCAACCAGAGTGGATATCATGGTCATACTGACCGACAATGCGACATTGCCTTTGGCTAAGTAAGCCATCACATTCGATGCGGTTCCGCCGGCCGTTGCGCCCACCAGCATCATGCCTGTCATGAGCGCTTCGGAAAGACCCAGTAGTAAGGCAATGAGCCAGGCTGCAAACGGCATCACGACAAACTGAATTGCCACACCGGTTGCCACAATGTGGCGATAGGCTAACACCTCGGTGAAGTCGCGCCATTTAAGGGTCAGGCCCATTGCCAGCATGACTAATACTAATAACGGCACAATAATGGATTTGAGCTCTACCAACCACTGCGGAAACAAGTAAGCAAAAATACTGACGATGAGTGCCCAGAGGGGAAACAAATAAATGGCCATGGCGACCCTTAACAAAAAACGATAGTCATTAGCTTACCATCGCTGGTGGTAAGAAGGGCAACTTAGACCAGTGGCGGATTTGGCGTTGCTTATCAATGAGACCTGCAATGTGAAGGAATATACTGTGACTAACTTGGTTGATTAAAGTTGAGCTTTAACAGGTGGTTAGGAAATGAAAGTGCATCATACTATATTCAAAATCTGCACTTTTCGAGATGCGCTGTTCTCTACAGTCACTCTCGCAGCAATGATTAAGTTTATAAAATATATGACGTCGCTCGCCCGAGGTTGGCTATCGGGCAGGCGCGGATGACAAGGAGAGCGGTAAGTTATGAGAGCGTTTGTGTGCATCATCCTTTTGGGATTGTTAAGTGGATGCGAAACTTTTGGTGAACGAATTACCGATGAGCAGTTAGCTGGTATCGATAAAGTAGGTGTGGTGTCGATTATCGATGACCAGATAGCCTACAACTATGTGGGGGTGACCGTCTTTAATAACGAAAATAACCTCTACCCCTTCCCTAATCTCGATATAGATAACTATGTGACGTCCACGATGACCAGCGCGCTAAGCAGGGTAAACCCGCGGGTGAGAGTGGCACCGGTTGATGTTGATTTTGCAACGTACCGCGGTGCTTATAAAAACGAGGAAGCTATTGCTGCGCTGGATATAACGCAATTTAGTCGTTTGTTCGCCGCAAAGGCGCAAGAAATGGCATTGAAATACGTTATTGTGGCATCAAGGGACAGCGTTCAGTTTGATCAGGCACCGGTTTCGGTTAATGGTTTCGGGTTAAGAAAACATGTTGCAAATGATAATGTCGGCGCTTTCGTATTGATTAAATTTGAACTGATTGATCTGGCTACCCAGAAGGTGCTGGCAAAAGCCAGGGTGTTTGAGCGGGACGCCAACAGTGAGTTTGCCTGGCTGGAACCTTTTGCTGACAATAATGCTGCCTTTAAAGTCTCGATGAAAGACTACATCTATGAGGCGATAGAAGGCTGGACGAAAAGCGTTTCATCAACATTGCTGATGTCGCAAAAGGATCATCAGCTCTGTGCCAGTAAAGTGTATAGCAACGGATTCGAGATAGACGGTGTGACATATACAACCCAACAAGCGGTGTTGGAGCAACGTTATGAATATATTCGAAATAAAATCATCAATGAAGAGGCGGATCCTAAGGAAGCCCTGCCACCTTATGAGACGCGCTTTAAGGCAACCGAAGACAAGGTAATTGAGTGTCTGGCACAACTGGCGGAATAATTTCCGGGCACTCGTGTAGGGTTAGCAAAAAGCATGAATGAGGCCGGGGCATCCCGGCTTCATTCCCTCAGATAACAGCATTAAAGAGGAGAGCAGAAGTTCGCTTTTGGGCTGAAGCGCGGAAGGGGCTTTCAGGCCTCTTTTCTTACAGATAGGGTCGCTCTTTTTTTAACTCTTCAACTACCGAGAAGTATTGGTTATCTTTATTTCATCAACTCCAGGTCATCCCTCTGACAGAAGGTGTTTGGTGCTTAGATCTGCTCCGCGACAGTATCGGTTTAAAAACTATATGTAAAATTCATTGTTAATTTTTTGT
>CERE01007065.1_pt1 | contig 17041 bp, 13 predicted proteins | sample 530911 | NCBI WGS metagenome assembly CERE01 (sample SAMEA2621092, study PRJEB7988) | marine metagenome | biome: marine biome (ENVO:00000447); feature: mesopelagic zone (ENVO:00000213); material: "saline water (ENVO:00002010), including plankton (ENVO:xxxxxxxx)" | depth 800 m
GAATATGACAACCTACCCCCAATCCTCAATAGCGCTATCTGTTGGTTTTTCTTTTCCTAGCATACTCGCCACTTAGCTCCGCAGCCCGCAGCCCGCAGCCCGCAGCCCGCAGCCAAGCATACTAACCACGCTGTTCTTCCCGAATCTCCCTAACAATCTCCCTATGCCTTCCTTGCGTCAACGGATAGCGTCTAGAGATCAAAATGGTCGAGAGAAACAAGACAAACATCACGGGGCCAGACAGAATCGCTAAGCTGGCAACGGCGCTTTCAGGGACGTTATCGGGCGAGGCTGACTGTGGAAACTGGATAATATCCAAGCCGATGCCGGCAAAGAAACTGCCGAATCCATAGCTGGCTTTAGTGGCAAAGGAACGGGCCGCAAAGAACACGCCCTCTTCACGTCGACCGGTTTGCAATTGATTTTCATCGATGACATCGGACAGCATGGAATCCAGCAAAATCACATAGGCAATGAAAAACACTTGGGAAATACCGTTGACGCCAAACACCAATACGAACTGAGTCGTGCGATCGAGTTCTTGAAATACACCTAATAAATAGAGCGTCATGGGCGTAAACGCAAACACTGATCCGGTAAACACACAGGCGGCTAACGCCTCACGCTTATCCAAGCGCCGCGACAGGTATTGCGCCACCAGAGAAGCAAACAAAACCCCAACGATCACCGAAGCCGCTAAGCCCGCCAGATGCTCAGGTTGAAAACCGAACACATAGGTCGCCACATAAATCAGTAGCGTTTGCACCACGCCGGCGAAGGTATTGAACAGCACAGTGACGCTAAACAAGACTCGAAAAGACCTGAGTCGCAAGCTGCTAAACACCTGCATAAACGCCAGCAACGGATGCCATTGAGCCGGCGCATTGGTGGGCGGCTGTAGGTGGGGAATTGCATGGCGCGTGGCAACCACTGACCAGAGCATGGCCACGGTTCCCACGATGGCGCAAAACAGACCGAACTTCGGGTAGCTGTCAGCGTTCAACATGCCATTGGCATAGGTTTCTGTGGAGGGGAAAAAAACGGCAAATCCCACCACGCTGCACATTAAAATTCCGGCGTAGGTAAAAAAAACACGGTAGCCGATCAATGAGGTACGCTCGTGATAGTCGCTCACCAGCTCCGCACCGAGAGAGAGATGAGGCACAAAGAACAAGGTCAACATCATCCGCACCCCAATCGCGCCCCCGAGCATCCAACCAAACAATGCCATCTCGCTCAGCCCAGAGGGAGGACTGAACAACGCGTAAATTGCGATTCCAAAAGGTAAGGCACCCGCCAACATAAATGGGTGTCGACGCCCCCAGCGGGATTTCCAACGATCCGATATCTGCCCAATCATCGGATCCGTCACTGCGTCGGCAACCAAGGCTAAGAGCGCGGCGGTGCCTGCTAGGCTACCGGACAATCCTAATACTTGGTTGTAGTAGAAGAATAAGAACGTATTAAAAGCAGCTTGCTTGGCGCCGTCTGATAGCTGTCCAACGCCATAGCCAATTTTGGCACTCACCCGCATAGAACTGTCTCTCTGTATTTATTATTTTTGTAAGCGATCAAAAGCACGACTCATTCCGACCTAGGTTAATGCTCTCAGTCAGGCTATCCCACCCTAGCGTATCGATACTCTGCAATAGTTTGCGCCCCTCCCACTTACTCTAACGAGTCGATCGGTTCAACAATCGACTTAAAGGAACCGCCGAGGCGCCATGAACAAAGATACTGATCAGAACCGTTAAGATAATGATCGAGTAAACGTACTCATGCCCCTCCACACCTAGAGTGCCAACGATCAGAAATAAATACAGCACCGAGGCGATACCCCGCGGCCCAAACCATCCGATGAACGCCACTTGCGACCAATCGTGACCACTGCCTAAGGTCGCGATAAAGACCGGCAGCACACGAATTACTGTTAGGCTGAGTAGCGCGTAGAGCACCGCTGTCGCATCAATATGAGCGACCATAAACGGCACCAACACCAGCCCAAAGATCAAAAATACAAACAGCGACAACATTTGCCCTTCCGCCTCTGCAAACTCCTCAATGCGCTCACGCACTACCGGCGTTTTTGCGCCCAACAAGAGCCCGGCAAAAAAAGCGGCGATAAAACCATTGCCATTCAATTGCTCAGCTGCAGCGTAGGCTAAAAGTGCAATTGAGAGCGACGACAGGCGCTGGAAAGCACCTTCCATCCAACCCGCTGCGGAAGCGGTATCGACCAATCGACCACCGAAATAGCCAATAAGACCGCCGATAATAGGCCCCCAGGTCAGCTGCTCTAAAGTAAAAGCCAGCCAGTGAAGCATGCCGTCAGGCAACTGCCCACCCTCGGAGATTATGGCTAAGGTCATTAGAATGGGAGGCAAGACCATGCCGTCGTTAAGACCACTTTCAATCCCTAAAGACTCTCTGACTCTTTCCGGTATCTGCGGGCTCATCATCACCGCCTGCCCTAATGCCGCATCCGTCGGCGCCAAAACCAGCGCCAGAAGAAGGATCCAAGCCAACGCCATATCCGGAAACAACCAAGAGGCTAACAACGCGCCTAACAACACCGTTAGCGGCAAACCGATCAGCAGCAAACGCGCAGGTAAACCCGCTAAAAGCGCTATCAACTGTCGAAAGTGAATCATCGAGGCGTCGGTAAACAGGATCACAATCAAGGTAATCTCAGCCACGATTTTTGCGTGGCCGTTTTCTAGATGGGGTTCAAATAGGTTCAAACCTAGAGGGCCCAACAGAGCGCCCGCTAGTACAAACACCATAGGACCGGTGATCGGATAGCGCTCAGTTTGTCGAGAAAACAAACCAAACAACAGAATCATAAGCGCCGTGAGAATCAGCGCAGGTTGGTCATGCATCAATGCATTCCTTATCCTGGATCTAGAGCACTAGGGGAATAGAGACTGCGATCACCGATAATCCAAGAATGGCGATACTTGTGAACAGTCTAGACTGAGCGCCCTCTCCACCCAGCGCTAGAGCTAAGAGCTTCCCACAAGTTGGCGGTAAAAGTCACCCATGCTCTGCAAGGCATCTGCGCTTTCCGGTAAGGCCGGCACCGCATGAAAAACATGGAAAGCCTTCTCCCATTCTTGATAGGTCACGGCCACACCTGCAGCTTTTGCCTTGGCCGCCAGCTGTTGGGAATCACTCAGCAATACTTCGTAGTCCCCCACCTGAATCAGCAGAGGCGGCAGTTTCGATAAATCCGCAAACAGCGGCGAAATTAAGGGCTGACTGGCTTCGACATCCCCTCGATACAATGTAGCCATGGCATGCAGCCCTTCCGGCGTGACGATTGGATCGAACGCTCTGCGAGACTCCATACTCGCACCGCTCATAGTCAGATCAACCCACGGCGAAAACAAAGTTGCGCCCACAGGCAATGGCAGTCCCTGATCACGTAGAGACAAGATAGTGGCCATCACTAAACCACCGCCAGCGGAATCCCCAGCGAGCATAATCCGCTGGGGATCAATGTCTTGATCCAACAACCAGCGATAGCTTTTGACGCCATCCTCGACCGCCGCGGGGAAGATATTCTCTGGAGCCAAACGATAATCCACCCCCAGAACCTTTACGCCACAAGCTCTAGAGCATCGGCCCATCAGTTCGGCGTGAGTCTTCAGTGAACCGAGCACATAACCGCCCCCGTGAAAATACAATACAACCCCATCATCGGCCGTTCCTGAAGCCTCGAACCAACGTGCAGGGACACCCTCAATATCTACAGGTTGGCATTGAATATCTTCGGTGCTGGCGTCCTTTGCCAACTCCAACATAGTGTCACTCATCTGTGAGCGCTGCTGCTCGACGGTTGGTGTAGAGGCATTTTTGGAATTGGCGCTGATGTCACGCAGCATTTGATTGATAAAGTCGAGTTCTGGGCTGGCCATGCTTGTCTCCTAGACGGTAAGCGCTTTTATTGTTTTCGGATCATCCATCACTGGAACCGTCGTCTGATAATGGATCACATCACGCTCTACTTCGACATCAATAGTGGCCAACTTTCTTGGCTCAGCAGAGCTCCATCGCCATGGGACACGGATAAAGGAGCCCTCTCCTCCCCACGCTCTACCATTCTCGCCTGCCCCCCAAGACAGGTGATAGCGGACAAAACCGAGCGACTTATAACCTCCCGCAAAAAAAATGGCGCTCGATTAGACATTCGTCTACTCAGAAGAACGATGGCCGGAAAGAGGTCTCATTTTCTGCCCTCAACAGTGGGCAAGAGGGAAAAAGCTGGCCTAAACTTAATGACGTTCAGCCCATTGAACCTACACAAGGAACTCTCATGCTAGGCGAAAAACACTCTCTCGTTCACGACTTCCCCACTCTCAAAGATGTCATCTCACAGCTCACCAAAACTGATTATCAATTTGCCGAAGACACCAGTCGTTACGACGCGCTCGATAAGGAGATTCGGGTGTTAGAAGTCAATAATGCCCCGATCGATGACGACGCAATGCATCAACTGAAGCACGATCGCGCAGTCTTAAAAGACGCCTTGTATGAGCGCTTGAAAACCGCGATCCAATAACCTCGGCCGAACTCTCTTCGAAACGACTCAGCCAATAACGTTGATCACCTAATGGTGTCGTTTGTGGCGGTGCTACTGTGTGTTCGCGTCGCTACGCGATCGAGTATCCAGTAACAGTAGAATGCGGCAAGAGCCAAAAAGGAAGCCCCTCTTGATACCCAGTGACGGACGCCGCACTGAACAACAAAACTCGGGCACAAAAAAAGGGCTGTAGTTTCCTACAACCCTTTTCGAAGATGGTACCAGCGGGCGGACTCGAACCGCCACAGCCGCAAAGCCGGGGGATTTTGAATCCCCTGTGTCTACCAATTTCACCACGCTGGCACAGCATTTCGGGGTGTTCCCCAAAACAGGACGCGATTATATCAGCGGGATTTAGAGCGTCAATAGCTAGGGCTAAAAAATTCTTCTAACTCAGTAACTTGTGTTTCATTGGCAGTAAAACCCAAACGCCCTCTTAACCCTTAGCTCGCAGCCCCTTCTGCCCTCCAGGGCAGAAGCCCAAACTCGTGCCCTCTCCTATCTCGCATCCCGCACTTGTGCCCTTTAGGGTATCCCGCATCCCAACTTCCAGTCACCCCAATAAATTAATCCTATCAATATCGACATTCTAGCGGTTGATAAACGTCGATTCATTCCATATCGTGCTCGATAATACTGTGACAAAGACTCGTAAGTATTTGAATCGACGCCAAAACCGATCAGGCGCAATGGTCAAACACGCACTATAGTTTAGAGATACTTACGAACCTAAAAAGACTCGGGTAGCAAAATCACCTCCAAAGGATTCCATCATGTTGACGCTCAACCGCCCTGATTTACTCGCCACCGCCTCCTACATCAACGGCCAATGGTTAAACGATTCCAGCGATCGGGTCGAGGTAACCAATCCCGCCAACGGCGAAAAAGTTGCTGACATCACCAATCATGGGGCATCCGAAACTCGCGCGGCCATCGATGCCGCAGAAGCGGCCATGCCAGCTTGGGCGGCAAAACCGGCCAAAGAGCGCGCCAACATTCTGCGCCAATGGTTCAACCTGATCATGGAAAACCAGCAAGATCTGGCAAAAATCCTCACCGCCGAGCAAGGCAAAACCTTGTCTGAATCCGCCGGTGAAATCGCCTATGGTGCCAACTACATTGAGTGGTTTGCTGAGGAGGCGAAACGTATCGACGGCGACATCATTCCAGCGCCCAGCAGCGATAAGCGTCTACTGGTGATCAAACAACCGGTTGGGGTTGTGGGCTCAATCACCCCTTGGAACTTTCCCAACGCCATGATTACTCGCAAAGCCGCCCCAGCGCTGGCTGCAGGTTGCACCTTTGTCGGTAAACCGGCAACGGAAACACCACTATCGGCGCTGGCTCTGTGTGTACTGGCTGAAGAAGCGGGTATCCCGCCAGGCGTGTTCAATATGGTGGTCGGCAAGAGCTCTCGTGAAATTGGTGGCGAACTCACCAGCAACCCGAAAGTGCGCAAACTCACCTTTACTGGCTCCACCCCTGTGGGCAAAGTGCTCATGGAACAGTGTGCGGCCACCGTTAAGAAAACCTCGATGGAGCTGGGCGGCAACGCACCCTTTATCGTGTTTGACGACGCCGATCTCGACGCCGCTGTACAGGGCGCGCTAGCGTCGAAGTACCGCAACTCTGGACAAACCTGCGTGTGCTCCAACCGTATATTGGTCCAAGACAGCGTCTACGATGCCTTTGTCGCCAAGCTGCAAGCCGAAGTTTCGGCCTTTAAGCTCGGTAATGGTACAGAGGCCGGTGTCACTCATGGCCCTATGGTCAACGCGAAAGCGGTAAAAGATGTAGAAGCCATGGTAAATGAAGCCCTGGATAAAGGCGCCACGGCTACCGTCGGCGGCAAGGCATCATCCCTAGGGGCGTGCTTTTTTGAGCCGACTATTCTTACCAACGCCACCCCCGATATGCGCGTATTCCGTGAGGAAATCTTTGGCCCCGTCGCCCCCGTATTTAAATTCTCCACGGAAGCAGAAGCCATAGAATTAGCCAACGATACTGAGTTTGGTCTGGCCTCGTATTTCTACACTAAAGACCTCGGCCGCATCTTTCGCATCGGTGAAGCCTTGGACTTCGGTATCGTCGGCATTAACGAGGGGATTATCTCAAACGAAATGGCCCCCTTTGGCGGCGTAAAAGAATCCGGCAGTGGCCGCGAAGGCTCCAAGTACGGTATGGATGATTATTTGGAAATCAAATATATGTGTATTGGTGGGATTTGAGATTCGGGATTCGGGATTCGAGATTCGAGATCAGTGTCTCGCTCGCATCTCGTTATCTCGTTATCTCGCAACTACTTTTATCTAATTCAATAACCAATGTAAAAACGCTCCCCACGCCAGGCTCACTGTTCACCGTAATACGGCCATTCATTTCCTGCATCAAGAACTCACACAGGGCCAGTCCGATACCGGTTCCTTCGATAGCTCGCTCTTCGGCATAGGCTAAACGGGCAAAGGGTTCAAAGATCTTTTTGATCTCCTCGCGCGAAATACCCACGCCAGTATCTTGAATATGCAGCAGCAATTGGCCATCGCTGGTTTCTGCATACACTACCACTTCTCCATCCGGGCGGTTGTATTTGATGGCATTGGTCAGCAAGTTAATCAGCACTTGAGTCAAACGGCCGGCATCGGCCAACAAGACTGCGTCCCGACAATTATTGTGAAGGGTTATGCCATATTTCTCGGCGGTATCTGCCACCATGGAAAAACTATCGTCAAGAAGTTCCAGCAGCGAACAAGGCTCAAGAGCCATACGAATCTGTCCGCGCTCCGATTCCATGTAAGTAATAATGTCGTTAATGAGTATGAGAAGATGAGTGCCGGCTCGATGAATGGTTTCGGCCATATCTTTCATCTGCTCAGGTTTATTTTTCTCGACTATGCGTATTTGTCGTTTCGAGAATCCAATAATGGCATTCAGCGGGGTGCGCAGTTCGTGACTCATACGGCTGAGAAAGACGGTCTTCGCCTGATTGGCTTGCTCCGCCACATCTTTGGCAGAATTGAGCTCTGCCGTTCTTGACGCCACTTGTTTTTCCAGCCCTTGATGGAATTCGTCCAGCTCAACTTTGTCGCGCTTGAGTTTCGCCACCATCGTTCGGAACTTATCTTCGATGATCGTCAATTCATTGCGGTAGCGACTGCCAAGGTCGATAGAGAAATCATCAAGACCATCCAGCTGCACCTCATCAATGGCACCGGTGAGTTTTTTCAAGGGCCGCACCAGTATGCGTCTTCCGACCCACAAAAAGACCATCCATAGGGCGATGGTTTTAATCACCGCGTTAAAGATCAACATGGTAAAACCTAGTTCTACGCGGCTGAACACAATAGAAGAGCTGGAATAGACCGTCGCCACGCCCACTTCAGTGGCTCTATCTTGGTAGTCGTAAATAATAGGAAACTCATAGGCTAATAGAGTGTCGCGGCGGCTGGATAGATTCTCTTTCCCATGGTAGTGAGCGGTTTGATGCGAAACATCACCATGCATAACCACTTGATGATTCTCTATCACCGCTCCCAGCGCCGCGAACACTTCATCGCCTTGCGTGATTTTTACCCCAGTAACAATCGGTAAAGCCAGCATCGCCTCGAGCAGAGTGTCCAGCTGATCTCGATCGAGATTCCAAACCGACGCAGCCAGCACCGAACCAAAAATGGTTTCGTTGGATTGCAACTCTTCCAGAACGGCTTCTTGGGTGTGCCTATACTCGGCCATGATATGCACCCCAGTGACAGCGATGGCAATCACGCAGTAGATCGCAAATACTACTTTGATCAACTGCTTGGCAATGGAATGATGCTCAATCCCCATCACACCCGCGCTCCTCGCCAAAGACGACCACTTGCGCGCGCAAATACGATTAAGAATTCACCCACACTAGAGCCCTTCCGCATCCGAGCAGGCCTCCCCCATCCAAGCCAGCCAAACCTGACTGTTCTCACGCAACCATTCTTGAGCAACGGCTTCGTGGCTCAAGCCATCCACATCAACCCGCGCTGCCAACTGGGCGATGGAGCGATTATCAAAATTCAATTTCTGCAAGGTTTGGTAGGCACAGGGCCAGCGCTCAGACATACCACTCCAAGCTGCTTTTTTTAACCAACCTTGGCTGGGGTTACCACAGTCATAGTGAAAATCAGGGTTTACGCCCCAACTCGGATCAGTTTCGCAATCGGGATGATAAGCGGGAAATTCTACAAACTTTCCTTCATAGCGCGCCTCAACCCAATTGGGTGTCCAGTTGAATAGCACAATTGGGCGCTCGTCTACTGAGGCTTGCTTGAGTACCGCCCACAAATCGTCGGCTTGAAGTACCGCGTCAGCTTTGAAGTTCATGCCCAGCGCACGAATACGTGCCGCTTCAGGCTTTTCCCAAGGCCCTGCATAATAACGGCCAGTCTCAGTGCCATCGCCACTGAACAATACCGAGCAGGCCTTTAGTGCTCGCCAATCCGGCAGCCCTGGGCACTATTTTTCTACGTAGCTCGGGTACCACCAATCTTCACGCGTAATTGCGGTATGTGTTCCCGCGTCCACCAGTCGCCCAGCTTGTACCATACGGGTAAACATATCGGACATAGTGCCTTCCCAGACCTCGACCTGGACATGGTCAATCCCAAGTGCCATAGCCCCCCATTGCTCATCTGACGAGGTCGACGAATACTCCACCTGATATCCTAAGTGCTCGAAAACACCGCCGGCGACATGAGCCAACACTATCTGGCTGGACCAATCATTGGTAATCACGCGAATCGGTTGATCGGCATTGATCGGATTGGAAAGCGCGAGTGATGGGGATAAAAACAAAAGACAAAAAACCAGACGAAGATAAACTCGGCAATGATGTACAGGCAGTGTCAAAGTCAAACTCCACGAAACGGACGGGTGTATCGTCTGCTTTACAGCATTCGACTACTGAATCTTAGTAAGACTCTGTCCATTTTGATAGTGGAAGACAAGGATTCTCGATAATACTTAGCTGGAACGAGAGGTGGGACTAAAAAGCATGTTTCAGAATATTTGGACAGAGTGACGACGTTATTGCGAGCAAAGATCGCCGCGTCGCCTAACGGCTCCTCGCGATGACGGGGGTCAATTGAAGAGCGGATTAAACCCCGTCATTGCGAGCATAGCGCGGCAATCTCTAACGAAAGCATTTCGACTAGCTACCGCTAGCTAACAAAGATCGCCGCGTCGCCTGACGGCTCCTCGCGATGACGAGGGTTAATTGAAGAGCGGATTAAACCCCGTCATTGCGAGCGCAGCGCGGCAATCTCTAACGAAAGCATTTCGACTAACTACCGCTAGCTAACAAAGATCGCCGCGTCGCCTGACGGCTCCTCGCGATGACGAGGGTTAATTGAAGAGCGGATTAAACCCGGTCATTGCGAGCGCAGCGCGGCAATCTCTAACCAATTGGCGCCAACGCCATACCCTTATCGCGGCTGCATCCGAATACCACCATCCATGCGAATGCATTCGCCGTTGGTGTAATCGTTTTCAACAATGTACTGAGCCAAGTGAGCAATTTCGTCCGGCTTACCCAAACGTTTAGGATTCAACACGCTGTTTTTCAGTGAGTTGTATGGCTCTTCTGGCAGGGTATCAAATAACGGCGTATGAATGAGACCGGGAACAATGGTATTCACACGAATACCCAGCGATGCCAAATCACGAGCCATCGGCAAGGTCATGCCCACGACACCACCTTTGGTTGCGCTGTAAGCCACTTGACCAATTTGGCCTTCGTAGGCGGCTACAGAGGCGGTATTGATAATCACCCCACGACCGCCATCATCAGTAACCGGATCGTTCTTGGCCATCTCGGCTGCCGCTAAACGCGCAACGTTGAAGGTACCAATAAGATTTACATTAATGATATTCTTGTAAGCATCGAGTGGATGTGGACCATCTTTGCCAACCGTTTTAATGGCTCCGCCAATGCCCGCGTAGTTACAGCAAATATGAATCGCACCAAAGGCCTCGACGGTTTTAGCGATAGCCGCTTCAACCGACGCCTCGTCGGCAACATTGACGTTATTGTAGATAACCTGATCGCCCAACTCTGCGGCAACACTTTGACCGCGATCGTCATTCATATCAAAAATAGAAACTTTCACACCCTGACGAGCAAAACGACGCACTGTCGCCTCACCCAAGCCAGAAGCTCCACCGGTAACAACGGCGACCTTACCTTGTAATTCCATAACGATTCCTCAAATACTGTTTAGTTTGTCTGACCCAAAATGCACTAAAGGCCATTGATTAATGGCCTTTAGCTCTACTGATCCGAGAAGTGTTTCAGTCTAGGATACTGCTATAACCATCAGCAAAAATATCGCGGCTAATGATCAACTTCATGATCTCGGAACTGCCCGCCAAAATACGGTTAATACGCGCACTGCTGAACATACGGCAAATGGGGTACTCGTTCATGTACCCGGCGCCACCATGCAACTGCACACCTTCATCCATCATGCGCCATTCGATTTCACTGGCTTGCAGCTTGGCCTTGGCCGCCATGTTCGCGGTCAACTTACCTTGGTTGTGCAGATCGATACAGTGATCGACGTACACCTGCATGATATCGATTTCAGTATCCAGCTCGGCCAACTTAAACTGAGTATTCTGTTTATGAGAAAGAGGCTTACCAAATACCTTACGCTCCATCACAAAATCACGCGTCACATCAAACGCGTGTCGCGCATGTGCCATGTAGCCAGTCGCTGCGATTAAACGCTCTTCGGCCAGACCTTCCATCAAGTAATAGAATCCTTTGCTAGGATCACCCAGTACATTTTCTTTGGGAATTTTCACGTTATTGAAGAACAACTCGGCGGTGTCTTGTGCCTTCATACCCATCTTGTCGAGATTACGACCACGCTCAAAACCTTCCATTCCACGCTCGACCAAAAACAGACCAACACTGTACGGATTGTTCTCTGGGTCGGTTTTCGCCGCTACAACCACCAGATCAGCGTTGATACCGTTCGAGATATAGGTTTTGGAACCGTTCAGAACAAAATGATCGCCCATATCTTTAGCGTGACTGCGCATGCCGGAAAGATCACTGCCTGCATCTGGTTCAGTCATAGCCACGGCCAGAATCGTCTCACCACTGACGCAACCGGGCAGAAAACGTTTCTTTTGCTCTTCATTGCCAAAGCGACTTAAATAAGGGCCGACCAAACGGCTGTGCAAGGTGGCAAACCACTCACCAGTGCCTGCACGGGTATTCTCTTCCATAATGATCTGCTCATAGCGGAAATCACTATCACCTAGACCGCCATACTCTTCATCAGGCCAAATCATCAAAAAGCCCTGTTCGCCGGCTTTCTTAAAAATCTCGCGATCCACGATGCCTTTCTCGCGAAAATCTTCCATGTGCGGAGCAACTTCTTGCTCTAGGAATTTTCGATAAGCCCCACGGAACATGTTTTGGTCTTCGGTGAAATGACGCATGTGGTTTGATCCTTTATGGTTTTTTTATTAAGGCTAGCCTGACTGCCCTAGCAGTTGCATTACTGGATAATACAGTCAGGCTATGAATTTGTAATGACGATAAGCAATCTCTATCGTCACTTTTTCAAGCATCCGTGAGTTGGATGCCTGATGCAAACAGCGCTTCATTCGACGCAAAGAAGCCCTCTTACGCCGAATGAAACTCTAAAAAGGCTTATTGAAACAACTCGCCTTTTTCAGCTTTTTCTACAACGTTGGCCGGCGCTTCAAAACGATCACCAAACTTAGCTTGCAACTCTTTACAGCGCGCCACAAATTTCTTCGCACCGTAGGTATTTACAAACTGGATGTAGCCGCCGGTCCAGATGGGAGCACCGATTCCCATAATCGAACCAATGTTGCCATCAGGTACATTGCGTAACACGCCTTCCTGCAAGCACTTCAAAGTTTCAATCACAGAGCGGAACAACAGGCGATCTTTCATATCTTGCTCATCAACGCCGTGATCTTCTTTGTAGTATTTATCAACCAAGGGCTGCCAAACCGTCTTGCTACCATCTTCGTTGTAAGTGTAGTAACCACCGCCATGATGACGACCGCCGCGATTGTTTTCTACGTAGACAAACTCGACCACGTCGCTCATGGCATCGCCGTCGACCTGCTCTTTGTAGAGTCCCATTTCTTTCTGGGTGCTAACAACCTTGTGAGACAACTGCTGGCTGGTTTCATCGTGTACGGTGAGTGAGCCCACTGGCATACCGATGGCTTTACCCATGGAATCAACCTGCACAGGGTGAACGCCTTCACGCAACAGGCGAATACCTTCATCGATGTAGGTACCGAAAGTACGAGAAGTAAAGAAGCCCACGGAATCGTTAACCACGATAGGGGTTTTCTTAATTTGACGAACGTAGTCAAACGCACGCGCCAGAGTTTCATCACTGGTGTTCTCACCGGTAATGATCTCAACCAATGGCATTTTGTCCACTGGAGAGAAGAAGTGAATACCGATGAAGTTGGCTTGATTGGTCGCGCCTTCGGCCAACTGAGTGATCGGCAACGTCGACGTATTGGACCCCCAAACACCGTTTTCGGCCAGATAACCTTCGGTCGCCTTGGTGATCTTATGCTTCAGTTCCATGTTTTCAAACACGGCTTCAATAATCAGATCACAGCCTTGCAGATCTTCATCGTTGGCAGTGGCGTTGATCAAACCCAATACCTGAGCTTTTTTCTCTTCGGTCATGCGCTTGCGAGAGATACGCTTATCGAGCAGTTTCTCGGTGTAGGCCTTGCCTTTGTCAGCGGCTTCTTGAGAGATGTCTTTCAGGACGACTTCGATACCCGCCATTGCAGAAGAAAACGCAATACCTTGGCCCATCATACCGGCACCCAAAATACCGACTTTTTTCACTTTGCTTGGCGCAATGTCTTTCGGACGACTGGCGCCACCGTTGACTTTGTTCAACCCAAAGAAGAAGGTGCTGATCATGTTCTTGGCTTCTGGAGAAATCGCCAAGCGCGTAAAGTTACGGGCTTCAACCAGTTGAGCATTGTCGAAGTCTAAACGCGCGGCTTCGGTGGCGGCATCCAAAATCATTTCTGGGGCCGGCAACAAACCGCGAGTTTTTTGCATCAACATGGCAGGCGCCATCATCAAGGTCTGAGCCAGTTTCGGGCTGTTAGCGCCGCCACCAGGAATCTTATAACCTTTATTGTCCCACGGTTGAACCGCCGCTGCTTCATTGCCTTTGTTCTCGTTGATCCAAACTTTGGCACGCGGCACTAGCTCTTCCAAAGACTCAACGGTTTCGTGAATCAAACCGGCTTTTAACGCTTTTTCTGCATTAACCTTTTTACCTTCCAGCAGGTAAGGCAGAGCCGTTTCTAGGCCCAACAGGCTCACCATGCGAACCACACCGCCGCCGCCAGGCAACAAACCTAGACCCACTTCCGGCAAACCAACCTGCACGGCTTTATTGTTCCAAGCCACACGGTGATTACAGGACAAACAAATCTCAAAACCACCACCCAGTGCAGCGCCATTAATGGCAGCAACGACGGGTACAGGCAGTTTTTCCAAACGGCGCAGACGGCTCTTGGTTTCTAGAATACCCTTGTAGAAGTCTTCCGCTTGATCTGGCTGTACCGCCAGCAACATATTCAAATCACCGCCTGCAAAGAAGGTGTTTTTCGCCGAGGCAAAAACTACACCGCTCAAGCCGTCTTCTTTTTCCAGACGATCGACGGTTTCGTTCATGGCCACGTTGTACTCTTCGTTCATGGCGTTGACTGGACCGCTCATGTCCATAGTGATGGTTACGATGCCATCAGCGTCTTTTTCGTATTTAAATGCACTCATTATTCTGTACCTTTCATTCGGCTTTTCTATCCGCTTGCGCTCAAATCTCTATTGGGAGTTGGCTGTGCAAGCGTCTTAAAGATTCGGAATCAACCGCGAGTTACACGCGCTCGATGATGGTAGAGATACCCATACCGCCACCCACACACAGCGACAACATGGCACGTTTGGCGTTACGACGTTCCAACTCATCCAGCATGGTGCTCACCAACATCGCGCCAGTCGCGCCCAGTGGATGCCCCATGGCGATGGCGCCGCCATTAACGTTGGTGATCTCGTGATCCACGCCTAGGTCTTTCATGTAACGCATGGCAACAGAGGCAAAAGCTTCGTTGATTTCCCACAGATCAATATCGGCTGCCGTCAAACCCGCTTTCTGCAAGCACTTCTTCGCCGCAGGGCCAGGACCGGTCAACATAATGATGGGGTCAGTTGCCAACACTGCTGTGGCAACAATACGACCACGCGGGGTCAAGCCCAGATCTTTACCGGCTTTTTCACTACCGATGAGTACGGCACTAGAACCGTCAACGATGCCAGAGGAGTTACCCGGAGTGTGTACGTGATTAATTTTGTCGACGGTGGTGTACTTGCGCAGCGCCACATCATCAAAGCCAAATTGGCCCATCATTTCGAACGATGCTTTCAGTTTGCCCAGACCTTCCAGAGTGGAGTTAGGCTTAATGAAATCGTCTTTCTCTAGAATGCTTAAACCGTTGCGATCTTTAACCGGCACAACCGACTTGTCGAAGTAGCCGTTATCGCGAGCAAAGGTCGCGCGACGCTGAGATTCCAATGCGTAGTTATCCACATCTTCGCGGCTGTAGCCGTCTAAGGTGGCGATCAAGTCGGCGCCGATACCCTGAGGTACAAAGCCACTCTTCATTGCGAACTCGGGGTCACCGCCCATGGCACCACCGTTGGAGCCCATCTTGACGCGAGACATACACTCAACACCGCCGGCAACGATCAGATCTTCCCAACCGGAAGCCACGCGAGCTGCCGCCGTATTCACAGCCTCAAGGCCCGATGCACAGAAGCGGTCCAACTGAACGCCCGCCACTGACTCGTCCCAATCGGCGTTTTGCGCAATCATCTTGGCAACGTCTGAACCTTGCTCACCCACTGGGGTGACACAACCAAACACCACATCATCGACATAGGAAGTATCCAGATCGTGACGAGACTGCAATTCGCGCAATAGTCCAGCACCGAGATCAATAGGTTTTACCGTGTGCAGACTACCGTCACTTTTCCCTTTACTACGCGGGGTGCGGACAGCGTCAAAAATGTAAGCTGAATTAGCCATAGCCTTCCTCATTATGTGTATATCCGGCCCAACATAGCCGGGGGTTTTTAGGTTGCATGCAGTGTGCGAGAAGCGCCGGCAACATGCATTGACAGCTTGAGACAGTCAGATTGACATTCTCCGACAGCGCTCGGACATGTCTAGGCACAGCGCTCACGATGACTGTCAGCACTGTGCAGTCGAATGAATATGACGCCAAAATCGACGTGGATAAGCCGTCACTGGAAAGTGCTACTGCCAGTGTAGTCAAGCTTGGCGCACAAACAGAGGGAATTCGATCACAGACGCCACTCTTCGATCTGTTAGAATACAAACGCATATCCCGTTAGTAGTTCAACAATCACTCGATAATTGATTCAGGCCTTAATGAGTAAACAACCCCATCGACAAGCCGTGATGTTTGCGGACCTTAGCGGCAGCTCGTCGCTGTACAAACTATTGGGAAATTTAGGCGCCAAGACAAAAATCGACGACACCCTCAACGCCATGATTGATGAAGTCAGCCTGCACGAAGGCCAACTCATCAAAACCATCGGCGATGAAATTATGGTGTCGTTTTCTGAAGCCGAAAAAGCCTGCCATTGCGCGCAAATACTGCAGCGTCAAACAGCCCTCACCAAGACCCAACTGCCCGTGCGTATCGGCATAGCCTTTGGTGAAACCCTCATCGATCAAGACGACGTGTTCGGCGAAACTGTCAACGACGCCGCGCACCTCACGCACATTGCCCGCGCCGGTCAAATTTTACTCACCCAAGCCACCGCCGATGCCCTGCCCGACAATATGCGACAGCACTGCCATCAATTTGATCGAGTAGCCATCAAGGGCGGAGACAGCAAAAGCCTCATCTATCGCCTGCATTGGGAGTCACAAACCCAGGCTCATAACGCCACCGCCGTAATGACACTGGACGACCCACGCCACAACCCCACATCTGCCCATATCCATCTACAGCTAGGCGAACAATCACTGCACCTACTGCCGGAACACACACCGTTTATCCTCGGCCGCGACAGCAACAGCGCCAACCTCAGGGTCAACAGCCATCTCGCCTCGCGCGAACACTGCGAAATCGTCTTCCGACGAGGAAAATTCGTACTGGTGGATCACAGCACCAACGGCACCTACGTCGCCTCTCCCCCGCAAGAAGAAATCTATCTACGCCGCGAAGAACTGCCTTTGATGGGTGAAGGCACCTTGTCACTGGGGCAATCAGCGGAGAAAGGTGGGGAATTGGTGGTGAGGTTTAAGGCGGGGAGTCTTTAGGGCAGCGGGCAGCGGGCAGCGGGCAGCGGGCAGCGGGCAGCGGGCA
>CERE01038439.1_pt1 | contig 16745 bp, 13 predicted proteins | sample 530911 | NCBI WGS metagenome assembly CERE01 (sample SAMEA2621092, study PRJEB7988) | marine metagenome | biome: marine biome (ENVO:00000447); feature: mesopelagic zone (ENVO:00000213); material: "saline water (ENVO:00002010), including plankton (ENVO:xxxxxxxx)" | depth 800 m
CAGTGATGGCGGTAGCTAATAGCTGAAGGCTGATAGCTGAAAGCTTTATTTGGAGGATACCCATGGTCACAGGTTTGGAAAGATCCGGCCAGGTCGAACCCAGCGACACCATTGAGGCTATTGAAGAATGCTATCGGTTGGGCTGGAGCGACGGTCTGCCGGTGGTGCCTCCCGTCGAATACAAAGTTCGGGAGATGCTGGAATATGTGGGCATGACCGGGGAAGAGGAATTGCTCTCCCTGGAGATGCGCAACCGGGTGCTTACGTCCGAGAACGCCGCCGCCAACGCGGTGATGGCCGGATGCCTGCCCGAATACTTTCCGGTGTTGATCTCAACGTTGCGGACTCTGGAGGAAGAGAAAAACTTCGTCCACATGGCCTCCGCTTCCACCAGTTCTCCGGCTATCTTGATGATCGTCAACGGTCCCATCCGGGAACAGATCGGAATGAACTCTAAGGATGGTCTTTTCGGCCCCGGGTTCCGGGCCAACGCTTGCCTGGGCCGGTCCATCAGGCTCTGCTTCATGAACGGTTTCGACGCCCGGCCCGGCGTGCTGGACCGGGGGACCCTGGGCAATCCCGCCAAATATACGCTATGCATCGCCGAGAACGAGGAGGATTCGCCATGGGGCGGCCTTCACGTAAGCCGTGGCTTCCAACCCGAGGATAGCTGCGTAACCGTGGCGGTGGCCTACAATCCCATCACCGTCAACAACGCCTACGGCCACACCGGGGAATCCATTCTTGCCTCTTTGGCCGATACCCTGAAGTCAGCCTGCTTGGCCTGGCGGTTCCCGGCCCAGTGGGTCGTGGTCATCGGCCCTGAGCACGCTATAACTCTTAAAGAGGACGGTTGGACCCGCCGTGGCATGCAGGACTATCTGATGGAGAACGCCACCCGGCCCCTGAGCGAGTTGATCCGTCTGGGGGTGGCCCAAGGACCGGAAAAACCGGGAGACGACCAACTGGTGCGCCGGTGCGCCCGGGAAGCCGACGACATCTGGATAGTCATGGGCGGCGGCACCGGCGGCCGCAACAGCGCCATCATCGACACCACCGGCTACCGGATACGGACACGGAAGGTGGATGTGCCGGGGGGATAGAGTTACGGTGCTTCTGTCTTAGAGTATTCTGGTGAATCAACTGAGTTGTTGACCGACTGGTGGCGGCAAGATCCGTAGCAAGGGATGGAGTATCAGTATGGCGCGTGATCTGAAAGAGCTGTTCCGAGAGGCGGCCGACTTGTCCGAGCAGGATAGAGCGACTCTCGTGGGGCTTCTGATTGAAAGCCTCGACCCAAAATCGGACCCGGACATCGAGCGGGCCTGGGCGGACGAGATTGCCAGAAGAGTGGCCGAACTGAACGCGGGAATCGTGGAGACCATTCCCTGGGAGCGAGTGCGCAACGAGATGTTCGGTCAGCGGGATGAGGATTGAATTCCACCCGTCGGCCCGTCTCGAACTGCGAGAGGCATATCGTTGGTACTACGTCCGCAGTCCTCTTGCAGCAGCAGGGTTTGCTCGGGAGATCGATGGTGCGCTGCAACGAATTGCCGAAGCGTTTGATCGTTATCCAGAAGCCGAGCATGGGACGAGACGATTTGTTGTTACGCGATTTCCGTTCACCATTGTTTATCGAGCTTCGGAGGCGGTTGTGACCATTGTGGCTGTTGCCCATCAAAGGCGGAGTCCCGGCTATTGGGCAACCCGTTAGCGGGTAGGGCGCTATGGAATGTTCAAGATGGTGCAGTGAGCGTACGGCCCACCTTGCAAATTCCGGGCTACTGTGTAAGATTAACAACAATCCACATTGATGTGCCCGTCCGACGGCGGGATGACGTAAGGAGGGACTATGGCGGAGACTGTAACGGTTAGGGATATGCGTTTGGTGAATCCCAGGGGGACCGACCTTTCCTCTGGCGAGTTCCACCTGAACGACCGGCCCAGCGAACTTAGCGGCAAGACCCTGGGCTTGCTGGAAAACCACAAAGCCAACTCGGACAAAGTCCTCCAAGAAGTGGCTGCGATTCTTAAAGAGAAGTACGACCTTAAAGACGTGATTATGCTTAGCAAGCATTCGGCCTCGTTGCCCACCAAACCCGAAGTCGTCCAAGAACTTATGGATAAGGTGGATGTGCTGATCACCGGGATCGGTGATTGAGGGTCCTGCAGTTCGTGCAGTGTGCACGACGGTATCGAGATGGAGCGCCTGGGGATTCCCACCGCATCTATCATCACCCACGTTTTCTTGCCCACCGCCAAGGCCATGGTGCGGATGATGGGCGTTCCGGACTACGAGTTCGTGGTGGCGCAACACCCGCTATCCAGCCTGACTGACGAGGAGTGCAAGGAGCGGGCCGCCGAGATTGCTCCAGAGATAGAGCGTATCTTGGTGGGCAGCGCTGCCAAGCAGGCAGTCTAGCCCACTAACCGTGGCCGCTGGCCGCAACATGGCGTCCAAAGGGGCGGCGGAAACGCCGCCCCTTATTTCGTGTAGGTTGAGTTCGATTCGATTGAACGCCTATTGGGCCTGTGGTACCATAAATCCGGATTGTTACCAAATTCACGAAGTCCATGATTTTGGTTCAACCTCCTTGATTCAACTTTTCGACCAACCTTTTCTTGGGAGCCCGGTAAATGGATGGGCTGAAACCCCGGATAGCCGACGCGATGCACCGCCAATCCCAGCCCACTGTCACCGTCCTTTCCACCCTCCTAGCCGTCCAGGACGAACTTGGCTTCATCCCCAGAGAAGCGGTTGAAGAGGTGGCGGCTTTTACCGGTTCTACTATCAATGACGTCTGGGCGGTTGCGTCCTTCTATCCGAACTTTCGTTTCGAACCACCCTGCTTGCACCAGGTTGAGGTATGTTGGGGCGCTTCTTGCCATCTGGTCGGCGCCATGCCGGTGATTGAGGCGGCGCTACAGGCCAGCGGCCTTGAAACCGAAGGCGATACTCCCGACGGGCGGCTGACGCTCCGCTACAACACTTGCCTGGGGGCCTGCTCCCAAGCCCCGGTAATGGCCATCGACCATCACTTGATTGGCCGCGCGACTCCGGAGTCAGCCAAGTCAAGAATCGCTGATTTGCTGGCGGAACAGAATGGCTAGTTTCGAGGAGATTGCCGCCGAAAGCCAGCAGCGCTGGGAGGAGTTGACTGCCGGCGGCCAGCCCTGGATCAGGATTGGCACAGCTCTTTGTGGGAAAGCCGCCGGGTGCGACGATGTTATTGAGGCCATCGAAGCCGCTCTGCAGCAGAATGGCGTTGCCGCCCAAGTGAGTCAGGTGGGTTGCTTGGGCCTATGCTTCGCCGAACCGCTGGTGGATGTCCAGCTTCCCGGCGGACCAAGGGTTTTTTACGGCAATGTGACCCCTGAAACCGCCGCCGAAATCGTGGCTAATCATGTCGCTGGGGGAGCCCCACTTGCTCATCTGGCGCTGGGATACCTGGCGGCCGGCGGGTCAGATGGGACAGTTAATTCAGCCCTTGACGGGATACCAGACCTGAACCAACATCCCATGCGGGTGGTGGAGAACCGGGTAGTGCTGCGCAACGCCGGGACCATCGACCCCGAAGACATTCATCAGTACATAGCCAACGATGGCTACCACGCCTTGAACCAGGCTCTGACGGAGATGAGTCCCGAAGAAGTCCTGGAGCAGGTGAACACCTCGGGCCTGCGGGGCCGAGGGGGAGCCGCATTTTCCACCGGGACCAAATGGCGGTTCCTCGCCGGCTCCAACGCGCCGCAGAAATACATCCTGTGCAACTGCGAAGAAGGGGACCCGGGAGCCTTCAACGACAAAGCCATTCTGGAGAGCGACCCACAGACTTTGGTTGAAGGGATAATTCTGGCGGGCTACGCCACGGGCACCAGTCACGCCTATATATTTATCCGTCACGGTCACGACGGACCCATAGACCGGGCCCGCGCCGCGATAGTCCAAGCCCAAGAAATGGGATTCTTGGGCGAGAACATCCTGGATTCGGGATTTAGCTTCCACTTGGAGGTGGCCCTAACCGGCGACTCATACGTAGCCGGTGAGGAGAGCGCCATGATGGAGGCTATTGAGGGGAAAAGGGCGATGCCACGATTCCGTCCGCCCTTCCCGGCTCAGGTGGGTCTGTTCGGTAAGCCCAGCAATATTAACAACGTTAAGACGTTGGCGTATGTGCCGCAGATAATCTCCAGAGGCGGCGAGTGGTTCGCCGGCATCGGCCACGACCAGAGCACAGGGACCGTTATCCTGTGCCTCACCGGCGACCTAAAATATACGGGCATGATCGAGGTTCCCTTGGGTATCAACCTGAAAGATGTGCTGTACGAGGCGGCCGGCGGTGTGCCGGACGGTAAAGCGCTGAAGCTGGTGCAGACCGGAGGGCCATTGGGAGGTGTTCTGGGGGCCGGCAACATCGACATCCTGTTGGACTTCGAGATATTACGAAGCGCCGGCGCTATACTGGGGTCCGGCGGCATTATTGCGGCTAACGAAGACAACTGCGTCGTTGACTTGACCAGGTCCCTTATCGCATTCTGCCAGTACGAGTCCTGCGGGAAATGCTTCCCCTGCCGGATGGGAATGAGCCACTTGTTAGAGGTGCTGGAGCGGATCTGCCGTTTGGAGGGTGTTCCAGAGGACTTGGACCTGATGCGTAAAGTGGGTCAAGATATGCAGGCCGGTTCCCTTTGCGGGCACGGCCAGCTTGGTTTCAATCCAGTGGCCTCGGCATTGCGTTATTTTGGCGAGGAGTTTGACACCCACATCCTGGACCGGCGCTGCCCCACCGAAGTGTGCTCGGTCCCCCGATTCTCGCCCGTGGCTAGCCGGAGGTAGGGTGTCGATTTCATGGGAACAATCTTGCCACAGAGCAACGGAGTTAGACGAGGGAACATGGTAATGGATCAATTTAATTCGAATTCTCGGTGTCTCTGTGGCCAATATCCATCGGAGCGAGATCGATGGCAGATGACATAACCATCTCCATTGATGGCGTTAAGATAACCACGCAGCCGGGGAAAATGATCCTGGAAGCGGCCATCGAGGCTGGGGTGTACATCCCGTACCTTTGCTACCATCCCGGCATGAAGCCCTTTGCCGCCTGCCGGATGTGCGTGGTCGGCGTGGAGGGGGGCCGAGGCTACCCCGCCGCCTGTGTGCAACCGGTGGCGGACGGCATGAAAGTCCGCAACGATGTCCCCGACGTTCTGGAGTTGCGCCGGTCGGTGATGGAGATGCTCATCGCGGAGCATCCAGACGGTTGTCTTACCTGCCACCGGGTCGACATATGCGGACCGAACGACGTATGCCTCCGCCACGTTTCGGTCAACGACCGGTGTGTGACCTGTCCCAAGAACGAGAGGTGCGAGCTCAAGGACACCGTTCGTTACCTGGGCATGAACCTGGAGTCACCCCTGGATTACAAGTACCGCCAGATTCCCTTGGAAGTCGCCGACCCCTTCTACGACCGGGACTACAACCTGTGTATCGTCTGCGGCCGTTGCGTCCGGGCCTGCGAGGAGTTGCGGGGCGACGACGCCATCTGCTTCACGGAGAGGAGCGGCTCCGCGCTGGTGGGAACATCTTTCGGGACGTCCCTTCTGGAGTCGGGGTGTGAGTTTTGTGGCGCCTGCATCGACGTTTGTCCGGTGGGCGCTTTAGTGGAGCGGGGCCACAAGTGGGAGAAAGCTGCCCGGGTGGAGCGCACCATCTGTCCCCATTGTCCCGTTGGCTGCCAACTCAACCTGGAGATAAACTCCGCGGGCCGTCTGATCCGGGCCGTCCCAGACCTCAACTCGCCGGCCAACCGGGGTCAGGCTTGTTTCAAAGGCAAATTCGGCCTGGAGTACGTCAACAGCTCTGATCGGTTGCGCAAACCGTTGATCCGCCGCGACGGAGTACTGGAGGAAGCCACCTGGGAAGAAGCCCTGGACCTGGTATCGACCAGATTGTCCGAGTATACCGGCGACACGTTTGCCCTGCTGACCTCGCCCCAAAGCACCACCGAAGAGCACTATCTTGGCCAAAAATTCGCCCGAGTGGTGATGCACACCAATAACGTGGACCAGACATCTAATGTGCAACCGGAGTTGGCCGAAGCCTTGGAGAACGCCCTGGGCTACGCCGCGGCCACCAATCCTATCTGGGATCTTGAGAATTCTGGTTGCATCTTGGTGTTCAACTCCAACGTTACCGAAGAACACAACGTAGTTGGCGTGCCGATTAAACGGGCCGCCAAGCGCGACACCAAACTGGTGGTCATCGATCCTCGAGAAGTGGAGTTGACCCGTTACGCTCATGTCTGGTTGCGTCCGGCGCCCGGGACCGAACTGCTCCTCCTGGGTGGTGTGCTCCGGTCTTTGATCGACCAAGGATTGGAAAATCCCGAATGGCTGGAAGAGAACTGCGAAAGCCCGTCAACCGTCCACTACGCGCTGCATAATCTGGACATGGACCAGATTGTCCAGATAACCCAGGTTTCGCTGGATGACATTGCGGAGGCTGCCCGGCTTTACGGCCAGGCTGAATCGGCGTCGGTGGTCTACGCTCTGGACAACGTCGCGGCCGATTTAAGGCAGGACTGTGTCCGGGCGTTGATCGACTTGGTGTTGGTGACCGGTAATCTAGGCAAGCCAGGGTCCGGCATCTATCCCATGAGGCAAGGGGCTAACGAGCAGGGGGCCTGGGACGTCGGCTGCGTACCTGGGCGGCTTCCAGGTTACCAGCCGGTTGGCGACGAAAACGCCCGTCAAATGTTCGAGGAAGCCTGGGGAATCACATTGCCGTCCAATCCGGGGCTTGGTTTGGCCGCAGCCATCGAAGGGGCCGCCGAAGGACGTATCAAGGCAATGATGGTGATTGGCGACAGCGCTAATTTCACCAATGGAAAGTTGGGAGATGGGCTGTCGGCCCTGCGGGAGTTGAACTTTTTGGTGGTTCACGACACCTTTTTGGGTCCGGTGGCCGAAATTGCCGACGTCGTTTTGCCCAGAGTTACTTTCGCCGAGAAAGAGGGGACATTCACTAACTTGGAACGCCGGGTTCAACGGCTAACGGCTTCCATTCAAGTGAAGAACAACGACTCCCGTCCGGAAAGCTGGGTGATCTGCGAATTGGCTCATCGAATGGGAGCATCGGGGTTCGACCACCATTCGCCCAGTCAAGTCATGGACGAAATCGCCCGCTTGAGCCCCATCTACGCGGGGGTGTCCTACCAGCGCCTGGAAGAGGAAAGCCGTTTGGTGCTAAGGACCAATCTGGAAAGCCCCCAGCCAACCCAAGTACTCCATGCCAGCAGGGAGTACCGGGGTATTCAGTGGCCTTGCCAAGAACCCGGCGCCCCGGGCACCGAAACATTGTACGTTGAAGGTTTCCAAGAAAGGAAAGCCGACCCGGCCACTCCCGAATTCCGGGCTGCCGAGCCGGCCGACGATTCCGAGCATCCATTCTTACTGGTTCCAGGGCGGGTTTTGCTGCAGAACCATCGGGACATGGAAATCATCAAAGGAAAGCGAAACCGCATCAAGCGACAGGAGTGGGTAGAGTTGAACGCCTCCGATGCCGCCGCGTGGTCGATCGGCGAAGGGGATGAAGTTGAGGTGCTCACACAGAGAGGCGACTTGACGGGGCAGGCCCGGTTGGTTGATTCGGTCCCGTCGGGAGTTGTTGCCGTCACTTCGATATTCGGCCAGTTGGCGGTGGACTTCCAAGACAGTCAAGACCCTGACCCGGCATCCAACGTTCCGGGTTTGGATATTCGGCCGGCCAAGGTGGTGAAAGCCGGAAGCAACGGCTCGAGCTAATAGGACGGCAAAGAGGTTTGGTTTCGGCAAGCGGGGTTGAACCAATTTATTTATCCGCCCGTTCGGGCGCATGAATCGGCTTGATCGCCCTTGAGGTAAACTGAATAACTGGTGGGTACGACAGATGTCGTTAGCTATGCTAAGGAGTTCTTGATGGTAAGCCAGACAACCGGAGGTAGCGCCCAATCACCCAGAGTGAGGGCGCTTCCTAACCTGCCCAAAGCGACTCTGGTGGAGCGCACCGATATCACCGAAGACTTGTTTGTGATCAAGCTTGAGCCGGAGCAGGGGCCCCTCAAGTTCAAGGCCGGACAATACTGTACTCTCGGTCTAGAAGGAATCGAACGGGCTTACTCCATTGTATCCGCTCCCCACGAGCCCTTGCTGGAGATTTTCGTGGAAGTGGTCCCGGAAGGAGAGCTTACCCCCCGAATGCACAAGATGAAGATCGGCGACCAGATGTCGATTCGTCCCCGGGCAAAGGGTCTGTTCACCATGGACCCTAATGTCCACCATCACTTCATGGTGTCCACGGTCACCGGAGTAGCGCCATCGGTCGGCATGATCCGCAGCTACGTTAACGAGGGTATCAGCGACCACAAGTTCTACGTGCTTATGGGGGCCAGCTATCGGGACGAGTTTGTCTACGATCGAGAGTTGGCGGAGTTCGCGGCAAAATATCCGGACCACATTCAGTTTGTCCCCACGATCAGCCGTCCCAATGAAGACCGGAATGCCGGATGGGAAGGGGCCAAAGGCCGGGCAAACGCAATTGCCGAGGAGTACCTGGAGCGGTTGAATCTGCCCCAGGAAGATACCCTGATATACGCCTGCGGCCACCCGGGTATGATCTCCGACGTGAAGGACAGGGTTGTTCCCAAGGGGTGGATGTTCAAAGAAGAGCGGTTCTGGAAAGAATAGCCGGCTTCAGCAGGCAATTTCCCAGTCTCAAATAGCCGGGGGCCGAAACGCCCCCGGTTTTTTGATTTCCGATGGTCGCCGCGGCATCGGCGCCAACTTGCGGTATCTAAGCGGGCTCCGGGTGGGGTAGAATGACTGGTGTAAACCGCTGGGCACGGGTGGATAGTGACGCCGATACGCCGCCAGTACCTCAAGATCAAACACTCCTTCCCTGACGCCATCGTCCTGTTTCGTATGGGTGACTTCTACGAAACCTTTGACGAGGACGCTCGAGTCGCCGCCAGGGATCTGGAGATAACCCTCACATCTCGTAGCATGGGCAAAGACGTGAGAGTACCCATGGCGGGGGTACCCGCCCACGCCATGGAGAACTACTTGGCCCGGTTGGTAAGGAAGGGCCACAAGGTCGCGATCTGCGAGCAACTTACCGATCCGGCCGCTTCCAAGGGATTGGTCGATCGCGGAGTGGTGCGGGTGGTAACGCCAGGCACGGTGTTGGAGTCGTCCCTTCTCGACCAAAATACCAACAACTACTTGGCTTCGGTGGTTATCGAGGGCGAGTCGGCCGGATTAGCCTACGTGGACGTTACCACCGGCGAGTTCGCCGCTGCTCAACTCGACCGGTCCCAATTACCTCCGGAACTGGAACGCATCGCCGCCTCCGAGGTGCTGGCGCCCCGTCCTGATGATCGGTCCCAAGCGGGTCCCCTGCCGCCATTGGCTGCTATTCGTGGAGAGCCAACTCTTTTGGGCCCGTCCTGCTTCGAATACGAAGCGGCCAAATCGGCTCTGTTGGACCACTTCGGCGTTGTCTCTCTTGAGTCATTTGGCTGCCAAGACCTGCCCTTGGCGGTGCGGGCCGCCGGGGCCATCGTCGATTACCTGGGAGAAACCCAAAAGTCCGGCAATCTGCAACTAGCCAACCTGGCCGTTTACTACGTCTCGGATTATATGACCCTGGACAGCCAAACCCGGCGCAACCTGGAGCTGTTCGCGGCAGGCCGGGCGGAAAACAAGGAGTTGTCCTTGCTGGCAACGTTGGACTTGAGCAAGACACCCATGGGCGGCAGGTTAATACGCCGCTGGTTGGGCCAGCCGTTGCTGGAACTGGATGAGTTGAACCGCCGTCTGGACTCGGTAGGATACTTTTTCGAAGATGGCTTTCGCCGGGCCAATACCACCTCCCTTCTATCCCAAGTCCCCGATCTGGAGCGGATCTTGGGCCGGATAAACGCCGGGATGGTGGTCCCCCGGGAGCTGCTGGCCTTGAAGCATGGTCTCGACGCCGTGCCCGGACTGGTGGAACAACTCGCCTTTTGTTCGGAAACGGGAGATTCCCAGACTGACGGTGGCGAAGACGGTTCCATGGCCTGGTTGAGCCGGGAATTGTCTCCGATACCGGAAGTGGGCGCCCTGATCGAAAGCGCCATAGCGCCGGAACCGGCCGGCGCGGTGGGCGAGGGGAACGTGATCCGGGAAGGATTTTCTCCCGAGCTGGATGAACTTAAAAGAGCCTCCCGGGACGCCAGGGGCTACATCGCCGGATTGGAACAGAAGGAAAGGGAACGCACCGGGTTGAGGGGTCTGAAAGTCGGCTACAACCAGGTGTTCGGTTACTACATCGAGGTTAGCAAAGCCAATGTTGACCAAGTCCCCGAGGAATACATCCGCCGTCAGACCCTGGTCAACTCCGAACGATATATCGTACCGGAGCTAAAAGAGTATGAGTCTTTAGTGCTGAACGCCCGGGAGCGCCTGGATGAATTGGAGAAGACCCTTTACCGGCAGGTATGCCGCCAGATCAGCGAATCAGGGGCCGCCATCTCCCGGTTGGCTGCCGCCATCGCCCAGTTGGATGTGTTTGTCAGCCTGGGGGAAGTGGCGGTGCGCAACGGCTACGTCCGGCCTCACCTGGACTTGGGCGACGTCATAGAGATCGAGGACGGGCGCCATCCGGTGGTTGAAGGCGTCTTGGCTCCGGGCGGCTACGTGCCCAACGACGTTTATCTGTCCAACGGCGACGCCAAGATTATCGTCCTCACCGGACCTAACATGGCCGGAAAGTCGACATTCATCCGGCAGGCGGCAATCATCACCCTGATGGCCCAGATCGGCAGCTTCGTACCCGCTAGCCAGGCGGTCATCGGCTTGGTGGACCGGATATTCACCCGGGTGGGGCTTCAAGACGACCTGACCACCGGTCAGTCCACTTTCATGGTGGAGATGGTGGAGACTGCGGCGATCTTGAACCAGGCCACGCCCCGGTCGTTGGTGGTATTGGATGAGATAGGCCGGGGCACCAGCACTTATGACGGAATGTCCATCGCCCAATCGGTGATCGAACATCTGCACAACGACCCCCGGTTGGGTTGCAAAACCCTCTTCGCTACCCATTACCATGAGTTGACCCAACTGGCGAGCACCCTGCCAGGCGTGCGCAACTTCACGGTTGCCGTGGCTGAGGAGGACGGCGACGTGGTCTTCCTGCACCGCATAGCGCCGGGCGGCGCCGATAAGAGCTACGGAGTGCACGTGGCCCGCCTGGCTGGGCTGCCAAACGGCGTCGTGAACCGGGCCTGGGAGGTTCTGGCCGATCTGGAGGGAAGCAACAACAAGGACGGACACCCCGCCAACCGAAAGACCCGCCGCCGGGAGCAGGACCTGCAGATGCAATTGTTCAATCCGGCACAGGCCCTGGCCGACGAGGTCAAGGCCTTGGACATTCCCAACTTGACACCGCTGGAGGCCATAAACCGGCTTTATGAATTGCAGCAGAAAGCCCTCAGCCCGGAGGGCCCCGTTTAGCCATCACCAACATCATCCCAGAGCCGGTCATACGCGGTAGAATAATCGGAGGACCTTGATCTATTCAGCCTTAGATGGAGGAACCATGAGCAAAACTGCCTCTTTTTATTGGTGGCCTCGTTGATCGTCGTGCCGAAAGGTAAGAGAGTTGCTCTTACAAAACGGTGTCCAGTTGGAAGAAAGGGACTACTTTAAAGAACCCTTCTCGGAATCGGAACTGCTGGAGTTGGCTCAAGGCACTGGGATATCCGCGATGTTCGCCAGCCGGAGCCCCAGCTTGAAAAAACTGGGATTGGCGGATAAAGAGCTCTCCGACGCGGAAATGGTGTCCTTGATGCTGCAAGAACCCCGTTTGGTGCGGCGCCCCCTGGTACGCATGGACGGAAAGTTGCTGGTGGGCGCTAATCTCAAGGCGGTGGAAGCTGCCCTGGCGGAATAGGAGTTGCCTAATGTGGGGATGTATCTCAGTCAACAAGCAACTTCCGGTGCTAATTTGCACTGTATTCGGAGCCGGGGTTACGATATAATCACATCCTCTGGTTCCCAATTCTGCTAATGAAAGAAGGGCCCACATTCGCCCATGAAGATATTTTTCGACGTTGATTACACTATCCTGGGGCTTGACGATAGTCTCCGCCCAGGGACCATGGAGACCCTCCAAAAGATAAAAGACGACGGTCACGAGATCTACATATGGTCCGGGATGGGAGAGCGCTGGGAAGTCGTAAAAAAGCATAACCTGGAACCTCTTATCAGCGGCGTGTACGAAAAGCCCACCCACCATTTCCAAGAGCGCCTGGAAGAACTGGGTGTTCCCTTCGAGCCCGATTTTGTCATCGACGACTATCCCGAGGTCGTCGCGGCTTTTAGCGGCGTGTGGGTCCCGCCCTACTTCTTCAAACGAAGCGTAGACCAGGAAATGGACCGAATCTACCAGATCATTGCCGACGTCGTCGCAACCGGGTCGTCGGAAGACCGTCAGTACAAAGCCAAGGGTTCCACCATACCTCTCTTTTAGGGCGCTGCCATGCCCATCAAGGTGCTCCCACCGGACCTGGCCAGCAAGATCGCCGCCGGGGAAGTGATAGAACGACCAGCGTCGGTGGTAAAAGAGTTGGTTGAAAACTCTCTGGATGGCGGCGCTTCCCGTATAGTCGTTGAGGTCGCCGGCGGCGGTACCGAAAGACTTCGAGTCACCGACGATGGAGAGGGAATCACTCCTTCTGAGCTGGAAACCGCCTTCGCCCGCCACGCCACCAGCAAACTTCAGTCCCAAGAGCAGCTCGACGCTATCGTAACTCTGGGGTTTCGGGGTGAGGCATTGCCCAGCATCGCCGCCGTTTCCCGACTGACCATGACCACCCGTCCACCCCAGTCCGGCTCCGGGCAGCGCATCGCCATTGATTGGGGTATCAGATCGGCGAATGGGGCCCAGGGATGTCCGGTGGGCACCACGGTGGAGGTTGCCGATCTGTTCGGCAACATGCCGGCCCGCCGTAAATTCCTGAAGTCCAATTCCACCGAGACGGGCCGGGTCCAAGAGTTAGTGGCCCGATACGCCCTAGCCTACCCGTCCGTCGCTTTTCAATTGGTCAGTGACGGGCGGCGATTGCTAACCAGTTCGGGCAACGGTCAAGCCCGGGAAACGCTGTTGGCGGTCTACGGTTCCGAAGCAGCCGAGGATATGCTGGACGTTCACGGAGAAGACCCGGAGAACGGCTACGGCGTCGACGGATTCATCAGCGCCCCCAATCTCCATCGCTCCAATCGAACTTACATGGCGTTCTTCGTCAACCGCAGGTGGATCCAGAGCCGCATGCTTTCCTTCGCCTTGGAGGAGGCCTACCATGGGTTGTTGCCGGAGCGCCGTTTTCCTTTAGCCGCTATCAACTTGACCGTGCCCTACAGCGAGGTGGACGTTAATTCCCATCCGGCAAAGCGGGAAGTACGGTTTCACCAGGAAGGAAAGGTTTTTTCCGCATTGCAGAGAACGGTTCGGGCCGCGCTGATCGCCGACTCCCCGGTTCCGCCGTTACAGTCGCCCAGCGGCTCTTCTTCCGCGATGAATCCGTACCCGGTGGGTAGCCAGTCCTATTTCCCCCGCACCGTTTTCTCCGGCCAACAGCAGGGGACGTTCTCCGGGCCGGCTGACGCCGCGGCGCCCATCGCCGCTCCTCCTCCGCTGAAGGTTGTGGGCCAGGTCAAACTGACCTATATCGTAGCTGAAGGGCCGGACGGAATGTTCCTAGTGGACCAGCACGCCGCTCACGAACGGATCTTATTCGACAGGATTCAGGCCAAGGACGACGCCGAGCGGCCCGGCGAGAGCCTGCTGGAACCCGCCATGGTTGATCTGTCTCCGGCCCAGCTTGAGGTTTTGCAAAAGAACCGAGAGATGCTGACCCAGTACGGGTTCCAGTTAGAGCCCTTCGGCGTTGACTCCTACCTGGTCAGGGCGGTGCCTAGCATCTTAAGCGAACAGGACCCCGGACAAGGGCTGCTCAATGTTCTGGATATGGTGGCGTTTGAAGGATTGCTGCGGCAACGAGAGGACATATTGGCCGCATCCATCGCGTGCCACAGCGCTATCAGGGCGGGAAAATCCCTCAGCGAAGCCGAGATGCGGTCACTGCTGGAGCAGTTGGAGGCCACCACCAATCCCCACACCTGTCCCCATGGCCGTCCCACCATGCTCCATTTCAGTTCTTTCCACATGGAGCGGGAGTTTGGGCGGCGTTAGCCAGTTGCGGGTTGAGTTGATGGTGGTGAATCGCCTGGGTGCGCCAACCTGTCATTGCTGCGAAAATAGAATTGCCAACCTTCGGGCGCCCACTTCGTCATTCCGACACCAGCCCTTCGGCGGAAGGGCGGCGAGGAATCTCAGGTCAATATTAGCAAGACGGTCCAGGGCTTGCACTAACGGCCTGTTCGCCCTTGGAGGCGCTCCCCAAGAAAACCTGAGACCCCTCGCTGTGCTCGGGGTGACATGAGTTTTGGGAGTAAGATCGCTAGATTCCCTGCCAGTAGCGGCGACACTCGGCTCTTACCACTTTGCCGAACCCTCTGTGGTGGCAGATCGCCAACGTAGCGTCCTCTGCCTCGGCCCGGTCCAATATGTTGGTCCGGGTCTTACTAAGAGGACTTGTTGCGGCGGGGATCCAACCGGGGATCTTGGGCTGGGTGGAATATGGAATCTTCGCCGGGGAATTCTTGGGACGCTGCTGTGGCCGTGGATTTCGGGTTACCTCGGCCCAGGCCGAGAGGCAGAGATACCGCGGCGATAGCCGCTACACCAAGACCGATCTTGGCCAGGAAACCCCGGCGGGACTGGCTGCCGGATTTGGATTCGGAAGTTTCAACACTCACAACAAACACCTACTAGAATGGGCTGGACGCGCTTGGGTATGATCGGGCGTCTTTGCGGCTTCCGAGTAACTGCGCCGCTCAAACTATTTTACTTGGTGGGCCGGATTTTGCAACTGCCGCCATCTAATCGACGGCCTCACCGGCGTCTTCCAGAACCATGCGGGCGACTTGCCGGCCCATGCGCACGGAGTAGTTGGTACCCCGGTCTTCGGGGTATATCTGCGTTGTGTTCGCCAGATACAGGTTCTTGATTGGGGTCCGGTGGTCGGGGATGCGCTGGCTATAGTTGGTACCGATGATTGGCTGGGCCCCATCCACCTTATGATGGTGGTACTCTAGTATCCAGGACAGTTCGAAATCGGGGTTTAATCGGCGCAGATGGGGAGTGAGTTCATCCATCAACTCCTCAGCGCTCTTCTGGTATAGTTCGCTTTCGCGGCTGGGGTAGTTGGTGAGATAGACGATGTGGTGTCCCCCATAAAGGGACCGGTCGATCATATTGGTGTGTTCGATGATTCCCACGAAGGGTAGGTTGTGGTCGGCGATACTTATCCAGTACTTGTCGGTCAGCGGCCGGTCCATGACTAAGATCAGTAGAACTGCCGAGAGGTATTGAACGTTCACCAGCTTGTCCCGGTAGTCATCGGGCAAGTTAGAAACCAAGCGGGTAAAAATGTACGATGGAGTCGTGGCGATGACCGCGTCGTAGTTTCTGGATTCGGGTTCACTGTCAGGGAGTTGCACTTCCAATCCCAGGGCACTGTTGTCTTCGACTAGGATCCGGTTGACGCCGGCGGAGATATGGACCTCGCCCCCTTGCTGGGAGACTCGCTCCCCCAGTACGTCGAAGACCTCGCCGAAGCTTCCCATGGGGTAGCCCAGACGCTCTTTTTGCAGACCCTTCCCCCGGGAGGCGACCCGGAGGTAAATCTTGCCCCAGATCCACGTCATGCTGACCTGGTCGTAATAGTCGCCGAACTTTCCCCTGAGAAGCGGCTCCCAAATAACCCGGTAGGCTTCAGCGCCCATGTGCTGAACGAGCCAATCCTTAGCGGTGATGTCCTCAAACTTGCGCCAGTTACGGGTCTTTTGCAGGACGAAGGTCCACCACCCGACCCGGAGCCGTTGCAGCATGGATAGTGGCTTGAACCTAATCAGGTCCATGGGCGTGCTGAAACTCCAGATTGTGCCGCCGTGATACAAGCCCACCTTGGACTCCAGCCAGGCCAGCTTGTCTCCCAGGCCCAACTCATGGATCAATTCGGTCATGGCCACGTCGCTGACAAACAAGTGGTGGTATCCGCGTTCCAGTTGGCCTCCGCCCACCGCAAAAGTCGAAGCCTGTCCGCCCAAAAAAGGCGCCCGCTCGAAAACTTCGGCGTAGTGGCCCCGCTTCGTCAGTTCGTAGGCCGCCGCCAGACCCGCTGCCCCACCGCCGATGATGCCTACTCTCATGACACGTCTTCCACTGACTGACCTGTCCGTTCCGAGGGCTGATCGATCTGTTCCGGCGGCGGTTCAGGTTTCCCTCCGGCCCCGGCCAGTTGCCTGATGGATAGGTTTTGCTTCCACGCCAAGGCCAACCCGGCCAGGTTCACCGGGAGCCAGAGCGCTATCAGGTGTACGAACCCAGCGTAAGCGGCCCCAACCGACGCGCCGACCCCCAATGCCAACAGGGTTTGCTGCGCCACTACCTCGAAGGGGCCGATGCCGCCGATGGCCGTGGGGAGGGACGTGGCCAGGTTTGACGTGGCGGTCAGTAGCAACACTACAAGCATGAACACCCAGACCGAACTGAACAGCTGGTCGATGCCGAAGGAATAGCCGATCAGAAAGTAGGTAGAGCTTTC
>CERE01035845.1_pt1 | contig 16727 bp, 17 predicted proteins | sample 530911 | NCBI WGS metagenome assembly CERE01 (sample SAMEA2621092, study PRJEB7988) | marine metagenome | biome: marine biome (ENVO:00000447); feature: mesopelagic zone (ENVO:00000213); material: "saline water (ENVO:00002010), including plankton (ENVO:xxxxxxxx)" | depth 800 m
GACGGCGGTATTGGTAAAGTTCAATACGCACTAGTTGCAGACGTTAAACACGAAATCTGTAAAGCATACGACGTTGAGCACCCAGAAGCGGGCGTTGCATTTCGTGGTTCTTTCCTAATCGATGAAGAAGGTAACGTACGTCACCAAGTAGTGAACGACTTACCACTGGGTCGTAACATCGACGAAATGATCCGTATGGTAGATGCACTAGCATTCCACAGCGAGCACGGTGAAGTATGTCCTGCTGGTTGGACTGAAGGTAAAAAAGGAATGGACGCAAGCCCTGAAGGCGTTGCTAAATTCTTATCTGAAAACGAAGGCGAGCTATAATTTAGCCCTTTAGTTTGAGAAAAAAACCGCCAAAATGGCGGTTTTTTTATTATTTTAAATTAAAACGAAAAGCTAACTTTAGTGTAAATGTAACGACCACGAGGGTTGTGTACACCCGATGCGTAACCATACAGATCTGAATCACCGTCACCAATTGCAAACGGTGGCTCTTCATCAAATAAGTTGTTCACACCTAGTGATACTTTTGCTGACTCAGTAATACGGTATGATGTTTGTAAATCTACCAGTACTTGTGAATCAACAGTACGCGATGTATTACTATCGAAGTCTAAGTTACCATCGAAGTCGATATCTGGCGTATCTTCAAACTCACCTACATAACTAATGTTCATGTTTGTGTTGAACTGACCAATTTCCCAGTTAGTTGAGAAAATCCAGCGATGCTCTGGGTAACCATATTCACCGGTATAATCGCGGCCGTCTTTTTCAAATTTATCTTGGTAAGCCCATTCTAAATTGAATTTTAGTAAGCCTAAATCATCCAGTGAGTGATTGTAGTTTGCTGAAATATCAACGCCCGAAACTTCTTGTGATGACACGTTTTCAAAAGTACTGAAAATCTTTTGAATAGTCCCTAAACTGTCCGTACCTGAAGGAGGTAAGCGAACACATACGGTACTGTTTTGGTTATTACACTCTGAGTTGTAAATTGGACCAAACTCTTGCTCATCAATTTTATTGTCTTGGGTGATACTCCATACATCTACACTCAAACCAAAGTCAGTTGTAGGTGCCCAAATAAAGCCGACGTTCCAAGATTCAGACTCTTCAGCCTCTAAGTCAGGATTACCAGCAAATTCAATGTTGTAATCTAGTGCATCACAATCTTTACCTGTTGCGTCACAACGGTAATTATCGATAAAGAACTGGCTCTCTTGAGATGGCCCTAAACCTACTTGTGCAAGTGACGGTGCTCTAAAGCCTTGTGCCCAAGAACCACGCACTGTGATTTCATCAGTAGGTGCCCAGCGTAAAGCGACTTTAGGATTGGTTGTGGTACCAAAGTCACTGTAATCATCGTAACGACCAGCAAGTTGTAGCTCTAAGTTCTCAGCAAGTGGAATTGAAAACTCTACATAGGCAGCGTATTGGTCACGCTCTGCTGCAGCTGACACAGACTCGGTACCAAAGATTAATCCTCGTTGGAATTGATCATCTGGCGTATCCGTTACGTCCTCTTCGCGGTATTCAATACCGGCCGCCATCATGACAACATCATCACCAAAGCTAAATGCTTCACCTGAAATGTTAGCATCGAACGACGTCATATGAGACTCGCCTTGACGAACCAAGCTCGTAGTAATTCTATCAATTACGGCCGGATCGTTGTAAGTGCCGCCAAATGGGTTGTAGTTACCGGCATCAATTTCTTGTTGTAAGAAGTCGGTGCGTACCCAACCTTGTGAGCGATCCCCAGTTTGTAATGACTTACTACGTCCTTTTTGTACCGCTGTTTCCCAGCTCCAATCGTTTATTTCACCTTTTAAACCAGCAACAAAACGTAATGTGTCTGATTCGATATCCCATTGGCGCGCACCCGCATCTACGGTTCTGTAACGACCTATTTCAATATCTTGGCCGAATGGGTTATTAGGGTGACTACCTGGTACTGTTAAGCCCGCATCTTCATCAAGTGGCGTTGGGGCACCTGCTGCAATTGAGCTGTTATGCTGAACGGCCATTTCTAAGAAGCCCGTTATGCCATTATCAAAGCGGTATTCAAATTGTGAAATAGCACCTACACGTTCTGATGCCGGTGCAATATAGCCAAATGGACCATAGTCAAATAAACAACTGCCACTTGATGTTGCATTTTCTGCAGGACACGCAGGGTCTATTGTTTTAACGCCATCAACATAGAAGTAGCCAGGGAAGCCACGTGATGAACGGAAATCTTCACCGCCATATGGAGATTGATTAGCAGTACCTAAACGCCCCATTTCATCTGATGATAAAGAGGTGTTTTTAAAGTAATCAATAATAACGGATGCGCTACTTTTTGCACTAGTAGTACCCCAAACAATACTAGCTGTAGTTTCTTCATAGTTAGGGCCATCTGTGCCGCCGTAACCTAAGTTTACTTCAATACCGTCAATATCTTTTTTCAAGATAACGTTTACAACACCCGCTACAGCATCAGAGCCATAGATTGCTGAGGCGCCATCTTTTAAAATATCAATACGTTCGATTGCTGAAACAGGAATACTGTTGATATCAACGAATGAGTTGGTGATCCCTTCAGCAAATGCGCTGATTGCAACACGACGACCATTAATAAGTACCAAGGTAGCATCGGCGCCTAAGCCTCGAAGGCTGACGGCAGCTGAGCCATTTGCGGTTGAGTCTTGGTTATTACCACGGGTTGAAAAAGTACCATTACCTGCAACAGGCATTCTTTCAAGAAGCTGTTGTAGATTGTCATAACCCATGTTTTCGATGTCTTCTTTATTAATGGATTGTACTGGAGACGGGCCTTCGATGTCCGAACGTTTGATACGAGAGCCTGTTACTTGAATACGTTCTACTTTTTCTGCAGTTTGCTGTGCAGCATAAGTCGTTGTACTAAAACCTGCTGACAATGCGATAGTAGCACCGATGATTAAGCTCGGTGTAAATGCAATTGATTGCTTCATCCTTAAGTCCTTGTTGATATGTTATAATTTACTTGTTTTACAAGTCGAATTATTAATACCATGTAACTTAACTGTTATCAATTGGCCACAAAGATGATTTTGTTATCTGCACTAATATGTACTGATTTTCTCAATAAAGGTAAACGATAGGATGCTCGCTATTTGGCGCTGTAACGTGATTTAGTTATTATTGATAAACAAAACGCCGAGCGACTTTAATTTGTAATAATTTGTATTTTCCTAAAAATTTAGCAAAAAAAAGCCTAACATGATGTTAGGCTTTTTCATTTAAACTTTATGTTTCATTAAGCGTTCTTTTTCACGGGACCAATCTTTATTTTTACCGTCTTCACGTTTGTCATGCATTTTCTTACCTTTCGCTAAATGGAATTCAAGCTTTACCCAGCATTTTTTCCAATACATAGCTGTGGCAATTAATGAATAACCATCACGCTCGGTTGCACCTACCAAACGGTCAAGTTCACGTCTGCTGAGCAATAATTTACGATAACGCAGCGGGTCGCAAATAACATGGGTTGATGCACTATTTAAAGGCTGGATTGTGCTGCCTAATAAAAACGCTTCACCGTTTTTAAGATGAATATAAGTTTCAGAGATATTTACTTTACCTGCTCGGATACTTTTTACTTCCCAGCCTTGGAGTTCAATACCTGCTTCAAACTTGTCGTGTAAAAAATACTCGTGTCGCGCTTTTTTATTTAGCGCGATGGTATTACTTGTCGATTTTGATGAATTTTTCTTAGCCATAGTGCCCTATAATATACGTTATACGAGATGTTTTACATCGATTTTTTTAAATTATACATGCAAAAGCGAAGGATTCATTTAAGCGCGATGAAAGTTTGGGGAAACGCACAAAGCTTGCTAAAATTCCTGCACACAGTTGGGAGTGAGTATGCCACAAATAGAAAAAAGTGCGCTGGTTATGTACAGCACTAAAGAGATGTTTGATCTAGTCAATGATGTAGAAGCTTATTCGCAGTTTTTACCTAATTGTTCAGACTCAAAAATTATTAAGCAGCATGATAATAACATGACCGCCAGTTTAGAAATATCTAAAGCCGGTATAAAAAAATGGTTTACCACTGAAAATACGCTAATTGATGAGCAAACAGTGATGCTTCGCTTGGTCGATGGGCCTTTTAAAACCTTACAAGGTCGTTGGCATTTTCAGCAATTAGATGCACATGCGTGCAAAGTACATTTACAGCTAGACTTTGAATTTTCTAGTAAGTTAATAGAACTTGCGTTTGGTAAAATTTTTAATGATGTGGCTAAAAATATGGTGAGTGCCTTTACTCAACGTGCAAAAGCGGTATATGGAGAGCGTGCATGATCAATATTGAAATTGTGTTTGCGTTGCCAACGAAAGCAACCACGCTAAATATAGAGGTATTCCAAGGTACCACCGCAGAGCAAGCAGTGATCCAGTCAGGTATTATTAAGAAGTGCCCTGAGATTGATGCAACCGCTTTAACTTTAGGTGTATGGAACAGAACGGTAAAGCTTAATCATGAGCTTAAAGACGGCGATAGAGTTGAAATTTACCGCCCATTAATTGCCGACCCTAAAGATGCCCGCAGAAAGCGCGCCGAAAAAGCCAAAGAAGAGGGCCGCGCAAATAAAGTAACCGGTGGCCGACCGTTAGATCGTTAGATACAAAAAAGGTGAGCCATGCTCACCTTTTTCAATTAAACCCAAATGGCTTATTGCTCTAAAGGGGTTGTAAAGTTTTCTGGTTGCTCATAGTCACCAGAGACCGTTACCAACTTTTCATTTTCAAAGTTTAATACTAATGATTTATATTGTTCATTAGCGCGCCCTTTATTAAAGCTGTAAACGTAACGCCAAGTATTTTTATCGAAGGCGTCTTCGGCAATCGGTCTGCCTAGTACATAAATTACTTGCTCGCGAGTCATATTAACGCGAAGCTTATCAACGTCTGATTGTTCTAAAAAGTTACCTTGAGGGATGTTGATTCTGTACACCCAGCTAGAACAACCTGCGGCTGAACTAAGCGTTAAAGCGACGATAAGCCAAAGAGAAAAAGTTTTTAACGACTGCATTGTTAGTTGTGATCCTTATTTTTTATAATCTGCATGATACCGATTAGTCACTCAAGGTAAAACCCTTTTGAGTAATTGTTTTTGTTTAGCGCGTTAAGGCGAGGTTTTGACCATTAATAATCAAAAAAGTTTAAACGATGAGTTGTGCAATAGTAAAAGTAAACCGGCTGTTTGGTCACTGTATATTGTGCAAACACGGTTTGGTCATTGGTATACCGGCATTACAGTTGATGTAGCGCGTCGTTTAGCAACGCACCAAGCGGGTAAAGGGGCAAAAAACCTCAAAGGGAAAGGACCGCTGGTGCTCATTCATCAGCAACAAGTTGGGACTAAAAGCGACGCAAGTAAATTAGAATATGCGATTAAAAAACTTCCACGGGCAAAAAAAGAGGCTTACGTTGCTGCTTTTAAAGGGGGACTGAATACCTCAGGTTTTGTCAAAAGCTGATTAATAAATGCCTCAATTAGCAATACTGCTTCTTGATAAAGAGCAGTATTAATATTTTCGAGCGTATCTTTTGCTGTGTGATGATAATTATCGGCGCCCATCGAAAAGTACACATACGGAATTTTCTGTTTAGCGAATGAATAATGGTCGCTGGCTCTGTGCCAGTCTATTTGTTTCGTGTTGGTGAGTCGACTCATTTTTCGTGATGAATAAACGGGCTTTAATTCGACACTCGTATTTTTTATTTGGCTAAATAGTGGAGTGAGTTGGTTTTTTAACGAACGACTTGTTAGCGCGTATAAACGCTTATGTGACTTTTTAATTGCCAACATATCTAAGTTAATATTTAAAACAATCGGGAGCTGGCGTATTGTTTTAGCAAAGTGCTCACTGCCGTGTAAACCATTTTCTTCAGCGTCTGTTGCAACAAACATAAAACGATATGAAGAAGAATCCGTTAGCGCATTCGATAAATAAAGTAATGCAGCAACACCCGAGGCATTATCGTTAGCACCTGGGTGTAATTTTCCTGCTTTTAGACCTAGATGATCATAATGCGCAGTAATAACAATTACAGGTAAATCTTTTACAGTATTAGTGGCAATAATATTAACGCCTTGTGCGCTAGAGAACAGCCCTGAGGAATAAGTAAAAGGTTGTTCACTTACTGTAAGTTGATGCTCTTTGAAGCGTGTTTTTAAATACTCCCTTGTGAGCAAGGCTGCCTGGCTATTCGTTTTTCTACCAGCTAACTCCGAGCTGGTTAATATAGTTAAATCAGCTAATAATTGCGGCTCAATCTGTTTACAAAGGCCGCTCCAACTTATAAAAACTATGATACAGGTTAAGCTAAATAATTTAATGATGATTCGCCTTAGCGGTGAGTGACTTTAATGCGATAAGCTTATTGTCATAGCGCTGTTTTTCATGATCAAAGTCTGCTTTTTTTCTAGCTTTACGCAAATGAAACTCCGCTCTAGTTATATTATTTAATTCAAAATAACTGCGCGCTAGCCCAAAGTGGCTTTCATGAAGTGTCGGTGACATAGCGTTTGCTTTTTTATAATGGCTAATTGCATTTGCGTAATCACCATTTACATAGTCACTGTTACCAAGCGATATATGATAGTAAGGGTTTTCTTGGCGCTTTTTGTCAAGCTTTGCCAATAGCTTTTCGCCTTCGGCTACTCTATCTGTAAGTTTATATAATAATGCTAAATTACCTTGCGCAGTATTATCATTGGCGTTTAAGGCAATAGCATAGCTGTACATTTGCTCCGCTTGCTTTAAATCATCTAATTGTTTAAAGAGTACCCCTAAATTGCCCCAGCTAGCACTAAATGAAGCATCGGTATTAATTGCGGCTTTGAAATAGCTATACGCTAAATCATAGTGTTTATTTACCAGTGCCTCACCGCCTTTATTATTATAAAACATGGCGGTCACTCGTTTTTTGACAGCGATGAGGTTGCAAAACGGGCTTGTCGGCTATTGGGGTCAAAATCAATAATTAAGCGCTTATTACGCTGATAAACAAGTGAGCTGTCTTTGAGCTTAGTTTTATTGTCTATGGCAAGGTTGATGTGCCCAGTGAGTAAATTAAATCCTTGATTTAACGCCCAGTACTCAGGAACATGTACTTTTTGAAAGCGGGCTTTAAGGCCTAAATGTTCGGCTAAGCTATACGCTAAAATAGAGAGGGAAAGACAATTAGCATTTAAATTTTGATAGCTTTGAGATGCAGTTTGTGTGCTAGTAGATTGGTAAGATAGTGAGTTATCACCATTTGTGAGTAAAAAACTAAGTAGACTATAGGCAATTTTATCAGCCGATTTATTTTTTTGTACATAAGCACTTAATTGCTGTTTGAGACTCTGGTCGAGTTGAAATATTTGCTGCTCAGACTCTACAAGCTGCTGTTGTAATTGCATGGGAGAAGTAATAGTGGGGATTGGCACGCTTATATTGGCGTTATCTGTGGTGCTACAAGCACACAGAGCCAGCAGGCACACAATCAGTAAATAATGTTTACCTTGGAGAGCATTCATACACACCTCTGTACAAAAAACACACTTAAGTATAGTGGTTATTTTGTACAGAGGTTATTTTTTAATGTAACACTCTATTTAACGTTGCTGATTAAACGTTGCAACGAGTGCATCAAGTGTTTGTGCGCTGGTGGCTAAATCACGAATTGCTTGTTCTGTATTGATTTGTTCACTCATTGACTTATCACTGATCTCACTTATTTGCTCAATACTACGACCTACATCATTCACAACGCTACTTTGCTGTTCGGTGGCGGTGGCAATTAAGGTCGCCATATCGTTAATTTCATTGGCTGTTTCAGTAATGGTATTAAGTAACTCAACCGAGTTTTGCATTGCGCTTACGCTTTGTTGTGCTTTATCTTTTGATTGACCGATATCGCTGACAACGTCATCTGAAATATGAGTGAGCTCTTCAATCATTGATTGAATTTCAGTGGTCGATTGTGAGGTACGATTCGCCAGCGCTCTTACTTCATCAGCAACTACAGCAAAGCCTCGTCCATGTTCACCAGCACGAGCAGATTCAATGGCTGCATTAAGAGCCAGTAAGTTGGTTTGTTCAGATATACCTCTAATTGAATCCACAATACTAGCGATATCAATAGTCTTTTTAGAAAGTAAAGCAACTTGCTCGGTTATGCCGTCAATGTCGCTGGCAAGGGCTGAGATTGTCGTTTGGCTTTGTAACACTTGTTGATGGCTTTGCTTAGTGTTATCGCGGCTATCGTTGGTTAACTTAGCTGCATTGGCAGCACTTTGCGCTATTTCTTGCACTGTAGCGCCCATTTCATTAATGGCTGCTGCAACTGAAATAGTTTGCTCTTTTTGCTTATCAAGCGCTAAAGAGTTTTGCTTGGCTTGCGAAAATACATGATCTGAGCTGTGGCGAATACCGTGGCTCTCATTAGCTACTTGCACAATAGCGGTTTCTATTTTTTCAATAAATTGATTAAAGCCGGTGGTTAAATTATTTAGCTCAGGTTGGGGAGATGTTGGTAAGCGATAGGCTAAATTAGCATCACCGCGGCCTAAACGAGAAAACAACTCCGCCATTTTTGATAACGGTGAGGCTAAAGAGCGAGCTAACAAGTAACTTATCACGCTTGCGATAAGTGCTGTAATGATAGTAAATGTGAATATTTGCCACTCGAGGGTGTTTACACTTGCGAATACCTCGCTTTTTGGTACTTGAGCCAACACAAATAAGTCGGTGTTTTTAATTGGTGTGGCAGCAATCAGCGTGGCTTGTCCGTTAATATTTACTTCTTCTAAAGTAAAACCATTTTCATCAAGTAATTTGTTATGAATATTAGCACTGTAAATACTATCTATATTAACCTTAGCGACTTTAGCTGCATCTTTGTGTAGCTGAATTAAGCCACTTTTATCGGCAATAAACACAAACCCTGATTGCTCAATTTTAAATTGTTGTAGCAGCTTTTGCATATCTGTAATGCTTTTTGCTAAGCCTGCCAAGCCTAAACCATTAGGTTGTTGGTGGTTAACAAACATTTTTACATCGTTTTCAGACTCTTGATAAATACTAATTGAGTAAGGTTGCTTTGATTGTGTAAAAGCAAAAAACCAGCCATCTGCGGCATCATTTTTTAAAACACGTAAAAAGCCATCTTGATTCCAATATTGTGCAGTGTTTTTATTCGCCCATGAAGCCGTGGCAAGATCGTATTGGTCAACCAAACGATTGAGCTCTTTAAGTAATAGCGTGTCGTTGTTGTTGCCAGCATTTGCCCAATCTAAAATAAAGGTATTTGCCGAAAGCTGCTGTGCTGCACCAAGAAGTTCATTGATCTCGCCACCAATATGATTACTGATTGTTTGCAATTTACTTGGCAATTCAGATTCGATCATGCGTTGCTCAATAATATTCTTTGAGTTATGCAAAGACGTCAAACCAATTAATACAGCAACACAAATAGCAATAATGCTTCCAAGGGCTGTTATTTTTTGAGTAATAGAGAGATTTTGTATCGTCATGATAGTGCTTATATTTACAACTGAGGCAATGAGGGGAATTATTTTAGCACATTATTTATTTTCAGCTATTGATGATTAATTTGCACTTAAAAAAGCCCACAGCAAAATGCAAGTGGGCTTGGTTTCTAACAAGTGAAAGTTCTAGGACCCTTGGGTTAAACTATTTTTTTCATTGCAGACATGTAGCCGCGTAATTTTGCGCCTACTTTCTCAACAGGGTGCTCACGTAGAGCCGTATTTATTTGAATTAAAGTTTGGTTATCAACTTGATTACTTTGTTCATTTAATCCTTTACCAATAACATCAGTATCAATACCTTGCATAAATTCTTGTAGAAGCGGCAAACAGGCATGGTTATATAAATAGCAGCCGTACTCAGCGGTATCTGAAATAGTGCGGTTCATTTCAAATAACTTTTTGCGTGCAATAGTATTGGCTATCAGCGGCGTTTCATGCAGTGACTCATAATAGGCAGATTCTGCAATAATACCGGCCGCTGTCATGGTTTCAAATGCCAGTTCTACACCCGCTTTTACCATTGCCACCATTAAAATACCGTGGTCAAAAAATTCTTGCTCAGCAATTTCTACATCGCCTGCAGGGGTTTTTTCAAAATGAGTTTCTGCAGTTTCAGCACGCCATTTTAGTAAGTTAGCGTCATCATTTGCCCAGTCTTCCATCATTACACGTGAAAATGTGCCATCGATAATGTCATCTTGGTGTTTGTTATAAAGAGGACGCATAATTACTTTAAGCTCTTCACTTAGCTCAAACGCTTTAACCTTTGCAGGGTTTGATAAGCGGTCAAGCATGTTTGTCACACCGCCATATTTAAGTGCTTCTGTGATCACTTCCCAGCCATATTGAATTAGCTTTGAGGCATAACCGGCATCAAGGCCTTTATCAATCATTTTATCAAAACATAAAATAGAGCCAGTTTGTAGCATGCCACATAAAATGGTTTGCTCGCCCATCAGATCAGATTTCACTTCAGCGATAAATGATGATTTAAGTACCCCCGCTCGATGACCACCTGTACCTGCTGCATAGGCTTTTGCTTGTGCCAAGCCATGGCCCTGAGGATCATTCTCTGGGTGAACCGCAATTAATGTAGGTACACCAAAGCCGCGTTTATACTCTTCACGTACTTCTGACCCCGGGCATTTTGGTGCAACCATAATAACGGTAATGTCTTCACGAACTTGCATGCCTTCTTCAACAATATTAAAGCCATGTGAATAGGCAAGGGTTGAGCCGTGTTTCATTAATGGCATGATGGCATTAACAACTGCAGTATGTTGTTTATCAGGTGTTAAGTTAAGTACTACATCGGCTGTTGGGATTAACTCTTCATATGTACCCACTTTAAAACCATTGTCAGATGCATTTAAGAATGACTGACGACGCTCAGCAATGGCTGAATCACGTAGTGTATAGGCTACATCTAAACCAGAATCACGTAAGTTTAAGCCTTGATTTAGGCCCTGAGCGCCACAGCCTACAATTACCAATTTTTTACCTTTAAGTGCAGCAACACCGTCGTTAAATTCGTCTGCGCCCATAAATTCACATTGTGCCAATTGCGCTAATTGTTCGCGTAAAGGTAAGCTATTAAAATAATTTGCCATGATAAGTTTCCTATTAATTCAGTTTGTTAGATGCATTGCTTTTGCTTTGCTTGGAATAACAATATGGAAAATCTTTTCTTGCGTAAAATGATATATTTGAATTAAAGTGTTTCATAATATGAAATACTGGTGTTGTTATGGATCATAAGCATTTAAATTACTTTTTGGCGTTGGCAAAAACGCTTCATTTCTCTCGTGCCAGTGAGTTATGCCACATAAGTGCGCCCACTTTAAGTCGTAATATTAAGCAGTTAGAAGATGAAGTAGGGGTGATGTTATTCCAGCGTGATAATCGCAGTGTAAAGCTTACCCGCGAAGGCGTTGCATTTAAGGAGTATGCCAGTGCAACACTTAGTCATTGGCAGCGGTTTAAAGCTAATTTAAACGAACCGCAACAACATATTTATGGCAATGTGAGCCTTTATTGCTCCGTTACCGCGTCTTACAGTTTTTTGCATCATATTTTAGAGCAACTGAGAGCTCAGCATCAGCATATTGAAATTACCTTAAATACGGGCGATCCCGCCTTGGCTATTAACCGAGTGTTAGATGGACATGAATCTATGGCCATTGCAGCCAGACCAAGTAAATTACCAGCACAAATTGCATTTGTAGATATTGGCTACTCGCCATTGGTATTAATTGCACCCACTATTCAATGTCCGATCACAGAAAAATTAGCCACTAGTAGCGAAACTATTGATTGGTCTGAGCTTGAATTTATCGTTGCTGAACAAGGATTTTCAAGACAAAGGTTGGAGCAGTGGTGGCGAAAAAATAATGTCCAAGGAAAAATTTACGCGCAAGTGGCAGGGCATGAAGCTATGGTATCTATGGTGAGTTTAGGGTTAGGCGTGGCCATGATCCCAAAAATTGTACTCGATAATAGTCCGCTTAACGATAAGGTTCAGGTTTTAGAGTATAAAGGCGAACCACCACAAGGGTTTAAAATTGGTTTGGCTGTATTACATAAAGAACTAAACGACCCTGCTATTAGTGCACTTTGGAATATTGCACAAAATATGGGGGAAAACATAATATAGGCTTGTTGGATGATAAAAAACTGTTAATATAAACCGCTAATATTTATGTGTTTATTAACATCTTTGTTGTGATGTCTAAGAGTTTTAATTATGGATAATACGGTTTCACTTGCTCATTCTGCCCAGTGTTTAAAAAAAGCCATTCCGTTGATGGTTAAATACAAAATGCCTGTAACGCCAATAAATTATGCTATTTGGTACTGTTATGTACAGGGCGACAACCCACAACTAAACACAGAGCTTGATAAAGTCATCTCTTTGCACAATACGTGTTCAGCTCAAACCGCCCAAGAAATTTTTAATAAGCATATTAATGACGAAGAGCTTGCATTTTTTCAACAAATGTCTGAAAGGTTTCATGGCACCGTAGAGCAAATGCAGTTTGATCTTAGTGACTCCATTCAATATTCGAAAAGCTTTACTACCTCGTTAGTTGATTCACAAAATGAATTAAAAACGCTCTCTAGTATTAACTCATTTAATGAGATCCTTTCTTGCGTTGAGCGCCTAACTGACGAATCAATTGCGATGCAAGATTACGCCCGTGGATTCCAAACCAAATTAGCGCAAGCGTACAACGAAATTAAAGATTTAAAAGAAGCGCTTAGCGTGACCCAAGAAGCGGTTGATAAAGATTCCTTAACCGGATTATTTAATCGCGGTAAGTTTGATACAGACATTGTTGAGTTTTGTTTGCACGCCTCTTCACAAAATGAACACGGTAAATTAGCGGTGTTGATTATGTTCGATATTGATCATTTTAAACGTTTTAATGACGATTTTGGCCATCAAAAAGGCGATGAGGTACTCAAGCTAGTCGCTCAAAAAGTGCAAAATAGTGTACAAGAGCAATACAGAGCTTATCGTTTTGGTGGTGAAGAATTTTGTATTACGGGTTACTTTGAAAGCATTAATGATGCGATGGCATTTTGTAATCAGCTTCGTTTGAGCATTGCCAAATTGACGATTCGTAAAAAAGAAGACAGTAATAATAAACGTAATATTTCAGCCAGTTTCGGCATTGCTTTAATGGAACCCTTTAGTAAAAGCTGTTTATTAGTTGAAAAGGCAGACAGAGCACTTTATTTAGCTAAAACCCATGGTCGTAATCGGGTCGAAATAGCGGCCGATATGTAAACGTGTTCTGTTTGTATCAAATTTGTTAATGATTGTAACCCTCTAGAGCTTGTGTTCATACTACTTGCTACTATAGGGTCAAAGCCACTTTATAAACTAGCGATTAACTTCATGCGGTTCCATCTGAGAATAAACACATGCCTGTTATTAGTGCTATTAAGCACTAATGCGATTGCTCAGAAGCAGCAACATATATCCACTGATGAGCTTAACCTTAGTGTGAGTGTTGGTGTTGGGGTGATCACTAATCCTCTGTATGGTGCAGATAACATCCCCTTAGTTGTTATTCCGCAAGTGGCCTATTATGGTCAAAATTGGTTTTTTGATAATGGCCGCCTTGGTTATTCTTTTTTACAAAGCAAACAACATAACGTTAGTTTTGTGTCAGAAATTAACCCTGAGTCACGCTTTTTTATTGATTGGCATCCACAAAATATTTTCCCCTTTAAAACAACCGCTGAGAACGAGATATTAGAATCGCTACACACTGACTCACCTCGTCAAGTAAATATAAATAATATACAAAAAAGACGAGTCGCACTTGATGCCGGTATCAGCTATTTTTTTGTAAAGCAGCAGCAAGTATTTTCTGCGCAATTATTGCATGATGTAAACAGCGTTTATAATGGCTACAGGGGATCGTTGCAATGGCAATATCATCATGAGTTTAAGCAATTAACGTTAAAGTCGACTTTAGGCGTTAATTACAAATCAGCCCAACTAAATAACTATTTTTATGGTTTAAATAGCGCTGAATCTATTTATGGTGAAATAGAAGTTGGTAGTAGTTGGCAACCTTATGCTAAAATCGACGCCCGTTGGCCTGTAGATGAAGTCAACGCGCTTCGTTTTCATTTAGCCTATTATGACTATTCAGCAATGGATAGCAGCCCGCTTTTTGAACATGACTATTCAATGACCGCCTTTATAGGATTCGAACATACATTTTAATATGAAGTGTTTTATGTTGGTTGTGCTTGCAGCTTCATTTTTTAGCAACGTTAGTTTTGCAAAAGCCTCTTCACTTAACGTATCACCCAAAGTCTGTGTGGTTTCCGAACAACAAGAATTTTGTGATCTTGAGTTAAAATTTAAGTGGCAACTGTCAGCGGCTAGCGATGTGTGTTTATACCAACAAGATACACAATTACAATGCTGGCAAGGTGCAAAAAAAGGCCAACTTAGTTATAAAGCGCGTGTTCAGGTGGAGACCATATACTCCCTGATTAATCCCCATACAGGTGTATCGTTAGCGAGTGTGCAAATAGAAGTGCAAACCGCATACGCTAAGAAAAAACATCGGCTACGCTCACCTTGGAGCTTTTTTTAATTTAGGAGCAGTAAATGCCAAAGATATTACTTGTTGAAGATGATTTAGGGTTGCAACAATTAACCAAAGACTATCTTGAGCATAATGGCTTAGAAGTTGACGTTTTAGAACGCGGTGACGAAGTGTTTCCTTATCTTAGTGAAAACCACGTCGACTTGATCATTTTAGATGTAATGTTGCCAGGAAAAGATGGCTTTAGCGTGTGTCGACAAGTACGCGATAAATACACTCTCCCTATTTTAATGCTAACAGCAAAGGGTGAAGACTTCGATCAAGTTATAGGCTTAGAGCTCGGGGCTGACGACTACGTTATAAAACCGGCAGAGCCGCGCGTACTACTTGCTCGAATTAGTGCATTACTTCGCCGTGGACAGCCAAGCGTTAAAGCAATTGAAGAGCTACAATTTGGTGACTTATCAATAGATAAAACCAGCCGTATTGTAAAGCTGAGCGATGTTGAAATTGTCCTGACTTCTCATGAATTTGAATTGCTGTGGTTATTGGCTTCAAATGCTGGTGAAGTGCTCAGTCGAGAGCATGTCCATCAACATATGATAGGGCGTGAGTACGACGGGTTAGACCGCACGGTGGATGTTCGTGTATCACGCATTCGTAAAAAGCTCGGTGATAACAGTGATAAACCCTACCGAATTAAAACGGTGTGGGGGCAAGGCTATTTGTTTGTTTCTGATGCTTGGGATATGTAATAAATGCAAGGTATTAGGCTAGGTTAATGGGAAAGCTATTTATAAGCCTTTACGTGTATATTATTGCCTCTTTGTTTATTGTTAGTGGCGTTATAGAGCAGTTTTGGCCCTATGATGAATCTCAGCAAAGTGTATTGTTAGATGACGAATTCGGGCAGTCTTTATGGCTGCTTTCACAAACCCCAGATGGGCTTGAGCAGCTTAAACATAATTTTGATAGCCAAGTCATTGCCCAGCAAGATCTAGTGCTCCCACCTGAGCAGCAAGCACAACTATTTCAAAACCATTACCTTTATTTATATGATAAACAGCAGCGTATCGTTTGGTATGTAACGCTAAATAATTCACAATTGCTACAAGTAGGCCCTGTGGGTGTTAAACACAGCAGCTCAGGGACTGTGTTACCGTATTTACTGGTGTTGTTTATTATAAGTTTACCAATAGGTTTGTGGAGCTTTTTGTTGTGGCGAGATTTTGCAAAGCTTAGTCATGCATGCGAAGCGGTGGGTGGCTCGCAAGACTTTCAATTAAGCGATGGCTCAAAGTCATTCTTCTTACCCATCACCGATACATTGCAAGTAATGCAGCAACGTATTGAGTTTTTACTGAGTGCCCAGCAAGAGCTCACCTCTTCTGTATCTCATGAATTTAGAACGCCATTAGCACGGTTGAAGTTTGCTATTGCAATACTCGAGGATAAAACTCACGATACCAAAGCACAGCAGTATTTATCTGACATGCAAATGGATATTCATGAACTGGAGTCCTTGGTATCTGAAATGTTGGAATACGCCCGTTTAGACACACAGCAACCTAGTTTACAATTAGCCCCTTGCGATATCGTTGCACTAATTAAAACTAATATTGAAAAAGTAAACTTTGATACCCGTATTAAATTAACAACAACGCTACCCACTCAATTTATTTACTTATGCGATAGTCATTTTATGTCGCGGGTGCTGCAAAACTTAATCAGTAATGCACTTAAACATGCCTCGCAAAGTGTACATATTAGTTTAAGTACTGCCGATGAAAAGTTACTGCTAGTGGTTGAAGATGATGGCCCTGGTATTGCCTTCTCTGAGCGCGAAAAAGTATTTAAGCCGTTTACACGCTTAGATAAAAGTCGTGATAAAAAAACCGGTGGGTTTGGGTTAGGGTTGGCGATAGTGAGTAAAATTGTGTCATGGCATAAAGGGCAGTGCACGATTGAAGACTCTACACTGGGTGGGGTTAAGTTTATTATTAGCTTAGACTAGGGTCTGTTGATCTTTCAAGGTTGAATTTGCAGCAGTCTGTTTGGTATTTAGGCAAGGC
>CERE01047631.1_pt1 | contig 16674 bp, 13 predicted proteins | sample 530911 | NCBI WGS metagenome assembly CERE01 (sample SAMEA2621092, study PRJEB7988) | marine metagenome | biome: marine biome (ENVO:00000447); feature: mesopelagic zone (ENVO:00000213); material: "saline water (ENVO:00002010), including plankton (ENVO:xxxxxxxx)" | depth 800 m
CTTGGCACCAACCCTTGGGCCGCCGCCTATGTGCAGCCCTCGCGCCGTCCGACCGACGGGCGTTATGGGGAAAACCCCAACCGTCTGCAGCATTACTACCAGTTTCAGGCGCTGATCAAACCCAGCCCTCCCAACCTGCAAGAGCTCTACCTCGGATCGCTTGAGGCGATCGGGATCGATATGGCGCTGCATGACATCCGCTTTGTCGAGGATGACTGGGAAAGCCCCACTTTGGGCGCATGGGGACTGGGCTGGGAAGTCTGGTGTGACGGCATGGAAGTGTCGCAGTTCACCTATTTCCAGCAGGTTGGCGGCCATGATTGCCATCCTGTATCGGGCGAGCTGACCTACGGGCTCGAGCGTTTGGCGATGTATGTTCTGGGCGTCGATCACGTGATGGACATGCCCTTTAACAGCCCCGATGCGCCGATCCCGCTGACCTATGGTGACGTATTCAAACAGACCGAGGAAGAATACGCCCGCTGGAACTTTGACGTCGCCAATACCGACGTGCTGCTGGACCACTTTGTCGAGGCAGAGAACGAGTGCAAGGCGATCCTTGCGCAAGACGCCGTGGACCCCAAGACCAGCAAGCGCATCGTGATGGCGCACCCCGCCTATGACCAATGCATCAAGGCGAGCCACATTTTCAACCTGCTGGACGCACGCGGTGTCATCTCGGTGACAGAGCGTCAGGCCTATATCGGGCGGGTACGCACCCTTGCCAAAGCCTGCGCTGACGCCTTTGTTCAGACACGGGCCGGCGGTTGGTCGGAAGGCGCGGCATGAACGGTAAAATTGTAGGAGGCGTCATCTTGGTTGCAGCAGCCATTGCGGGTCTCGCGCTTTATTATCTCCAGGTCTACGGCTATTATCACGAGGCACCGGCACCGGATGAGGGCGTCTCGCTGGTGTCGATCTCGAGCAATGCGTCCGAGCCGATCCTGACCGACAATTTCCGCGCCATCGACGCCGACAGCTCGCCCATCCGCTACCGCGCATGTTTCGACACCTCGCTTAGCCTCGCCATGCTGTCCGAAACCTATGTCGTCAGCGACGAGGTCACGCCGCGCAATGCACCGGGCTGGTTCGACTGTTTCGACGCCAAGGCCATCGCAGAAGAGATCGAGGGAGGCACGGCGCTGACCTTTCTGGGGCAGAAGAACGTGCATTTCGGCGTAGACCGTATCGTTGCGATCACTTCGGACGGGCGCGGCTATGTCTGGCACGAGCTGAACGATTGTGGCGACAAAGCCTATGATGGCACCGTGGTGGGCGAAGCCTGCCCGGAACGCCCCGCCGACTGATCCGACCCGGATCGACCGGCCCTTTGACATAAGCGCTGTTTGCGCGACACATATTTAACCGCACCCAAGCGACACGCGGCCCCGAAAGGTACGAACCCATGCCCGACCTCCTGATAGAGCTTTTCTCGGAAGAAATTCCCGCCCGCATGCAAGCGCGCGCGGCGGATGATCTAAAGAAACTGGTGACGAACGGTCTGGTGGATGCGGGGCTGACCTATGCCTCTGCCGCGGCCTTTTCGACGCCGCGTCGTCTGACCCTGACGATCGAGGGGATGCTGGACGCCAGCCCGTCGCTGGTTGAGGAACGCAAAGGCCCCAAGGCCGACGCGCCGGAAAAAGCCATCGAAGGGTTTCTGCGCGGTGCGGGGCTGACCCGCGACCAGCTGGAAGAGCGCGACACGCCCAAGGGCAAGATCCTGTTTGCCATGATCAACAAGCCGGGCCGCCCCGCAGCCGAGATCGTGGCCGAGGTGCTGGAAACCACCATTCGCAACTTCCCATGGCCCAAATCCATGCGGTGGGGCAGTGGCAGCTTGCGGTGGGTGCGCCCGTTGCATTCGATCCTGTGTATCCTGTCGGCTGAAGATGGCGCGCAGACCGTGCCCTTGACCATCGACGGGATCACCGCAGGCGACACAACGCGCGGGCACCGCTTTCTGGCCCCCTATACAATCACCGTCAGCAGCTTTGACGACTACAGCGCCAAGCTGAAACGCGCCTTTGTCGTGCTCGACCCGGCAGAGCGGCGCGATACGATCTGGAACGACGCGACCAATATGGCCTTTGCCAACGGGCTTGAGGTGGTCGAGGATGCGGGCCTGCTGGCCGAGGTCGCAGGGCTGGTGGAATATCCCGTTGTGCTGATGGGGCAGATTGGCGATGATTTCCTTGGCCTGCCGCCCGAGGTGCTGCAAACCTCGATGAAAGAGCACCAGAAGTTCTTTTCCGTGCGCAACCCCAAGTCGGGCCGCATCGAACGCTTTGTCACCGTCGCCAACCGCACCACGGCCGATGATGGCGCGACCATTCTGGCGGGCAATGAAAAAGTGCTCTCTGCGCGTCTGTCGGACGCTAAATTCTTCTGGGAAAACGATCTGCGCATCGCGCAATCGGAGGCCGGGATGCAGACCTGGGTGGACCGTCTGTCCAACGTGACCTTCCACAACAAGCTGGGCACACAGGCCGAGCTGATCTCGCGCATGGAAGCACTGGCTGGGGAGCTCGCCCCGATGGTCGGGGCCGACGCGGAAGAGACCCGCGCCGCCGCCCGTTTCGCCAAGGCCGATCTGTCGTCCGAAATGGTCTATGAGTTCCCCGAACTTCAGGGGCTTATGGGCAGCTACTATGCCAAAGCCGCCGGCAAGTCCGACGCCATCGCCGCCGCCGCCCAAGACCACTATGCGCCGCTGGGGCCATCCGACGACGTGCCAACCGCGCCCGTGTCCATCGCCGTGGCGCTGGCAGAGAAAATCGACAAGCTGACCGGCTTCTGGGCGATCGACGAAAAACCGACCGGGAGCAAAGACCCGTTCGCGCTGCGTCGCGCGGCCTTGGGCGTTATTCGGATTTTGGTTGAGAATAAAATACACCTTAGCGTAGTAAATCTAGTCTTACGCGCGATGGGCGATCCAGAAGGTGAATTTGCTCCCGAATTAAGGGTAGTTGCTCTAAATACATCGGCGGACGGACGCGCTATCTTCGCCAGTGAAGACGAGGAGAAGGCGGGTGCGATTCCACCTGCGATGATTGAAGCGATCGAGTTTGCTGACGGCATACCGACTTCGGTCCTCTCCTTCCTCCACGACCGCCTCAAGGTTTACCTCAAAGACCAAGGCGTCCGTCATGACATCATCGACGCTTGCATTGCGATGCCGCAGAACGACGACCTGACCCTGCTTGTCAAACGCGCCAAGGCCCTGAGCGAGACGCTGAAAACCGACGACGGGGAAAACCTGATCCAGGGGTTCAAGCGCGCCAACAATATTCTCAGTCAGGCCGAGGATGCGGATGGGGTGGAATACTCCTTTGGCGCGGACATCAAATTTGCCGAGACGGAAGAAGAGCGCGCGCTGTTTGCCGCCCTTGATACCGCAGAGGCGCAGATCAAACCGGCGATGGAGGCACAGGATTTCGGCACGGCCATGTCCGCGATGGCGTCCTTGCGCGGCCCGATTGATGCGTTCTTTGATGCGGTGCAGGTGAACTCTGATAACGCGACGGTCCGGCGCAACCGGTTGAACCTGCTCAGCCGTATCCGCACGATCTGTAGCTCGGTCGCGGATCTGACGAAAATCGACGGGTAACGCAGCAGACCCGACACGTGGGCAAGGCGATCACGCCTTGCCACACCACGGCGAAAGCCTATGCTGCGCAGGAACCAAAAGGTGCCGCAGTGCAGAAAACCGCCATGACAACCCTTGTGACCCAAACCGCCCCCATCGCGAATGATACGCATGGGGGGCGTGCTAAATGTCTGCAACGTCTGGTCCGTCTTGATCTGCCGGTGCCGCGCACCGTGGCGCTGCCCTTTGATGTCGTGCTCGAGATCGCGCAGGGGCAGATCCCCGATCTGCAAGCGGTCGCTGATGAATTCCCCCACGACGCGCTGCTATGCGTGCGCCCCTCTAGCCAGGATCCGGATTGGGGCGGGCCGGGGGCGGTGATGAACATCGGCATGAACGATGACCGCTATGCCGACTATTGCGAACGCATGGGCGAGGGGCCCGCATCGGCGCTTTATACCCGTTTCGTGCAATCCTACGCCGTCAATGTGGCGCGGCTGGACCCCGATATGTTCGACGACGTCGAAGGCGACGGGCGCGAGGCGCTGCTGCAATCCTTACGGGCCTACGAGCTTGAGACCGAAGAAAGCTTCCCCCAGGACCGTGTGACCCAGCTGACCGCCGTGCTCAGTTCCATGGCGCGGGCGTGGGAGGGCACCTCGGCGCGGCTGTTACGCCAGGCCAAGGGGGCGCCTGCAGATGCGGGGCTGGGCCTGATCGTGCAGCAGATGGTGTTCGGTGTGGGCACGGGGATTTGCGGCTCGGGCGTGTTGCAGCTGGTGGACAGCACCACCGGCTTGCCACAGATCACCGGGCGGTACCTGAGCCAGTCGCAGGGGCGCGACGCCTTGCAGGACACGGCCGATGCGCTTTACCTGACACGCGATCCACGCGGCCCGTCGCTTGAGGAACACGCCCCCGAAGCTTTCGAGATGCTCAAACAGCACGCGGCGCTGATGCGGGTGCGGCTGCGTGCCGAGATGCAGGTGGAATTCGTCATCTCTGACGGAGAGTTGTTTATCCTTGATGGCGTGCGCGTGTCGCGGTCCTCGCGAGCGGCGGTGCGGATCGCGGTGGCGCTGGCAGACGAAGGGATCATCCCCCGCGAAGAGGCGCTGATGCGTGTCCAGCCCCGCACCCTGACAGAGCTGTTGCACCGGCAGGTTGACCCCCGGGTGAAACGCGATGTGATCGGGCGCGGCATTGCCGCCAGCCCCGGTGCCGCCACCGGCCGGATCGTGTTCAACGCGAACGATGCGCAAGCCAGTGCCGCACGGGGCGAGAAATGTATTCTGGTGCGCCGCGAAACCTCGCCCGAGGATATTCGCGGGATGCACGCCGCCCAAGCCGTGCTGACCGAACGCGGTGGCATCACCAGCCACGCCGCGGTGATCGGGCGGGGCATGGGCTTGCCCTGCGTCGTCGGTGCCTCGTCGATGCGGTTCGATCTGGTGAAGGGGGTGATCACGGCCCCTGACGGGCGGATGTTCAAGGCAGGCGATGAAATCACCCTCGACGGCACCTCGGGAGAGGTGCTGTGCGGGGCCGCGGATATGCTTGAGCCGCTGCTGGACGCGACCTTTCAAAAGCTCATGTCCTGGGCCGAAGACGCTGCCGACATCGGGATACGTGCCAACGCCGACACCCCCGCTGACGCGCAAACCGCGCGCAATTTCGACGCGCAGGGCATCGGGCTGTGCCGGACAGAGCATATGTTCTTTGACCCCAGCCGCCTGACCGTGATGCGCGAGATGATCTTTGCCGATACCAGCGAAGGCCGCCGCGCCGTGCTAGAACGCTTGTTGCCAATGCAACGCGATGATTTCATACAGCTTTTCCGTATCATGCAGGGTCAGCCGGTGTGCATCCGTCTGTTCGATCCGCCCTTGCACGAATTCCTGCCTTCGACCCGCACCGGTCAACGCGATCTGGCCGAGGCGCTGGATTTGCCGCTGTCCAACGTGACCCGCCGGATCGAGGCGATGACCGAATATAACCCGATGCTCGGCCTGCGCGGCGTGCGTCTTGGCGTGACGGTGCCCGAAATCTACGAGATGCAGGCCCGTGCGATCTTTGAGGCCACGATCGAAGCCAGCCGCGATGGCGACCCCGTGGTGCCCGAGATCATGATCCCGCTTGTGTCGGCCAAACGCGAGGTGGAGCTGATCAAGGCCAGCGTCGACAAGATCGCAACGGCGGTGAAATCCGAACGCGGCGCGAGCTTTACCTACCGTTTGGGCGTGATGGTCGAAACGCCCCGTGCCGCCCTGCGCGCCGGAGAGATTTCGCCCCATTGTTCCTTCCTCAGTTTCGGGACAAACGACCTGACGCAGATGACCTATGGGTTGAGCCGAGATGACGCGGGACGGTTCATGTCGACCTACGTGCAGCAGGGCGTTTTCCCCGAAGATCCGTTCCATATGCTGGACCGTGATGGCGTCGGAGAGCTGCTTCAGCTTGGTGCCGCGCGGGGGCGGGAAGCACAACCTGGGATTACCTTGTCGATCTGCGGAGAGCACGGCGGCAACCCCGAATCGATTGCTTTTTGCCGTGCAGCGGGTTTTGACTACGTTTCTTGCTCACCTTTCCGTGTTCCGGTCGCCAGATTGGCGGCGGCTCAACTCGCAATCGCGGACAAGATAGGGTAGTTTTGCGCGGCTGATCGCCTAGATGTTGTTTTTCTGTGCGGGTTCCCGCGCAGGCGGTTTCGGCAGGGTTTACGCTTGGTGCCAGTTTGGGTAGGGGGCGCTGTCCGAAACTACTTGCGAGGCGCTCAATGCGTTCTTTTCAGAAATTCTCGTCCTGCGCCCTGCTGGCGCTGTCTTTGCTTGCTCCTGCCGTGGCGTCCGCCAGCCCGCAACAGGCCAAAGCACTGGCTGACATCGAAGCCAAAGGGCTGCGCTCTGTCGGGTCGGAACGTCTGGAAAGCATGATCGCATCGAACAACGCAAGCGAGGTGGAGTTCACCCGCGCATGGCTGGCCGAACAGCCGAAAGCATCGGGCGGCGAACAATGGCGCTGTCTGGCAGAGGCGCTGTACTTTGAAGCGCGCGGCGAGACGGTCAAGGGCCAGTTCGCGGTGGCCGAAGTGATCATGAACCGTGTGAAATCCGCGCAGTTTCCCGGGTCTTTGTGCAGCGTTATCAATCAGGGAACAGGTCGCAAATACCAGTGCCAGTTCACCTACACCTGCGATGGCAATGCCGAAGTGATCGCCGAACCTCGCGCCTATGCGCAGGTCGGCAAGGTCGCGCGGGCGGTGCTGGACGGCAAGGCACCATCGCTGACAGGGGGGGCGACGTATTATCATACCACCGCCGTAAGCCCTCGTTGGTCGCGCGTCTTTACCCGCACCACCAAGATCGGCGTGCACATGTTCTATCGTGACGGCGTTCAGACCGCGTCGAACTAAGCGGCGCTTCTGTCGTCTTTGATGGCTGGCCAGCCGTGTCTGGCTTTGGTACATCCGCGCAAACGGTCTAGGATCGTTTGCGAGTGAGACAAGCAAAGGCCCAAACCCATGACAAGTGACACGCGGCTTGCCTTTGCGCACCCGTCCGAACGCGCTGCTGCGACGGCGGGGCCTGAACCTCTGGACCGGATTTCCCTGCGCGATCATATCGTTGAGGTCGAGATCGGTGCCTTTCAGGCCGAACGTGGCGTAACGCAGCGCATCTGTTTCAATGTCGTCGTCGAGGTGCAGCCGCTGACCGGCCCCGTGGACGACGATGTGGACCGTATCCTGTCCTACGACCGCGTGACCGAGGCCATCGCCTATGAGCTGTCGGACGAACGGCTGAACCTGCTCGAGACGCTGGCCGAACGGGTCGCGGATCGTATCCTGCTGGAACGGCAGGCGATGCGGGTGTTTGTACGCATCGAAAAGCTGGACCGTGGCCCCGGCGCTTTGGGCGTCGAGATCGTGCGCGCCCGTGATGATACCCCCGACAGTCAGGCCGAGGCGCGCGAGGTGCCGCACCCCGAGCTGGTCTATCTGAGCAATGATGCCATCGCCTCGCCGCATCTGGCGGGGTGGCTGGACCGGTTGCACCAGATGGGGCGGCCCCTGATCCTCTGTGTCGGCGCATCGGACACCGCCGCGCCGCAGGTCGGGCATAAAATGGCGCAGCGCCGCATTGATCTGCTGGCGATTGAACAGAACGCCTGGGTGCTGGCCGCAAAGGATGATCGCTGCGTTGTGGTGGCGACGCGGACAGAGCTGGATTGGGCCATGAAGAACGGCCAGACGAGCGTTTGGGCCCCGTCGAAGATCGTGCTTGATAGCGTGGATACCCCGTCGGCACAGCCGCGCGATGCCGTGGCCTTGGCCGCGTGGTTCGCCGCCAGCTTCGACGCGACAGAGATGCTGGTGATCGGGGCGGACCTGCCGGCTGACGCCTCTGTTCCGCTGCGCGCCGTAGCGGTGGACCAAGGCAGGCTGTGAGACATGACCGATTATTTCCGACCTCTCGTCCAGATCGGCCCCGCGCGGCCTGACACTGCGGTGTCTCTCGCGGGGGGGTGGGGCTGGTTTACCCATGCCGAGGTCTTGTCGCGCAGCGCGCCGCCCCGTGTTGTGCCCGCGGCCGATATCCCGGCAAGCGTGATGGAACGGCTGACTGCGCCCCGTCCCACGATGGCAGGGCTGACGCTGGACCGTCCGCGCATCATGGGCATTCTGAACACGACGCCCGATAGTTTCTCGGACGGGGGGCAGCATAATGCCGTGCCCGATGCGCTGCGCGTCGCACAAGAGATGGTGGCCGCCGGCGCGGATATTCTGGACATTGGCGGCGAGTCCACACGCCCCGGCGCGGATTTTGTGCCCGTCTCCGGAGAGATCACGCGCACCGCTCCCGTCATTGCCGCGTTGCGGGGGGCGGGGCTGCACACGCCGATCTCCATCGATACTCGCAAGGCCGCCGTGGCCGAGGCCGCGGTCAACGCTGGTGCCAATCTGGTAAACGACGTGTCGGGCTTCACCTTTGATCCCGCCCTTGGGCCCCTGTGTCAAAAACTGGCGCTGCCGGTTTGCGTTATGCATGCCCAAGGCGATCCCGCGACCATGCATCTGGACCCACAGTATGATAACGTGCTGCTTGATGTTTTTGACGCGCTGGAGCGGCAGATCAGCATGCTAGAGGCATCAGGCATCCCGCGGGGGGCCATTCTGGCGGACCCGGGTATCGGGTTTGGCAAGACGCAGGATCACAATCTGGTTCTGCTGGCGCGGCTAAGCCTGTTTCACGCTTTGGGGACGCCTATCCTGCTAGGCGTGTCGCGCAAACGGTTCATCGGAACGATCGGCAACGCGCCGCAGGCTCAGGACCGCGCGCCGGGGTCGATCGCCGTGGCGCTTGCAGGATTGGGGCAGGGTGTGCAAATGATCCGTGTGCATGACGTGGACGACACCCGCCAAGCGGTCGCTCTGTGGCATGCCGCATATTTTGGGAGCATTTTATGACAAAATTATTTGGAACAGACGGTATTCGCGGAAAGGCCAATGTGCATCCGATGACAGCCGAGGTCGCCCTGAAAATCGGGGCCGCTGTGGGGCGCTATTTTAGCGCGGGTCGTGACGGTGTGCACCGTGTGGTGATTGGTAAGGACACGCGGTTGTCGGGCTATATGTTCGAGAACGCGCTGACGGCGGGACTGACGTCCTCGGGGATGAATGTGCTGCTGCTGGGGCCGGTGCCTACGCCTGCGGTTGGGCTGCTGACGCGGTCGATGCGGGCTGATCTGGGGGTCATGATCTCGGCCAGCCACAATCCGGCGACAGACAATGGCATCAAGTTCTTCGGCCCCGACGGGTTCAAGCTGAGCGACGCTGTGGAGGCAGAGATCGAGGCGCTGATCGAAGGCGGCGTGGAGTTGAACCCCGCCGACAAGATCGGCCGTGCCAAGCGGATCGATGACGGACGGTTCCGCTATGTCGAGCGGGTGAAGTCATCGTTCCCGCGCCAGATGCGTCTGGACGGGCTGAAGGTCGTGATCGACTGTGCCAATGGGGCCGCACACCGCGTCGCACCCGAAACCCTATGGGAACTGGGGGCCGAGGTGATCGAGATTGGCGTGTCGCCGAACGGTTTCAACATCAACGAGAATTGCGGCTCGACCCACCCCGAACGCGCCGCAGCGGCGGTGGTAGAGCACGGTGCCCACGTGGGCATATGTCTGGATGGCGACGCGGACCGCGTGATCCTGATTGACGAAACCGGCAAGGTCGGTGACGGGGATCAATTCATGGCCCTTATGGCGTCCCGTTGGGCGGCCGAAGACCGGCTGGCCAATGGCGCCTTGGTTGCCACCGTGATGAGCAACCTTGGCCTTGAAAACTTCTTGCAGGGCAAGGGGCTACGGCTTGAGCGGACGTCCGTCGGCGACCGCTATGTGGTCGAGCGGATGCGCGAAGGCGGGTTCAATCTGGGCGGAGAACAATCGGGCCATATCGTCATGACCGACCACGCCACCACGGGTGACGGTCTGATGGCGGGGCTGCAGTTTCTGGCAGAGATGATCCGGTCGGAAAAGACCTCGTCCGAGCTGCTGAATAACTTTGAACCCGTGCCGCAACTGCTTAAGAACGTGAGGTTTTCTGCCGGTCAGGTGCCGTTGGAAGACGCGCAGGTGCAAGGGGCCATCGCACAGGCCGAAGCCGATCTGGCCGGTCAGGGGCGTTTGCTGATCCGCAAATCCGGCACCGAGCCGCTGGTGCGTGTGATGGCAGAACATGAAGACGCGCAGCTGATGGAACGCGCGGTCGATTCCGTCGTGGATGCGGTCACGGCGGCTGTCGCACCTTAAGCTGATCGCAGGGCTGCTGGCGGGGATGTCCTGCGCGGCGGCCCTGCCGTACCCTCGCGGGACGCGCCGCCTGCGGTGGCTGTGGGATGCCTTCGGCGAGGATTTAGGGCCATTTGGAAGCTAGGCGCGCGTGCGGGTGAACAGCCGGCGGAACGCGCCATATTGGCTGAGCGCGACGCCCGAAAGGATCAGCACCATCGCGTAGAGCAGGGATGGCGGCAGCGGTTCGTTCAGCAAGAGCGCGCCGAGGCAGACGGACCAGACGGGGACTTGGTAGTTCACCAGTGACATAAACACCGGGCCGGCGCTGCGGATCACCAGCACGCGCAGGAAATTCGCGGCGGCGGTGGGGATCAGGCCCAGAAACGCCAGCGCCGCGAAGATGGACGGCGAGGGGCGGGGCGGTAGACCTTCGATGATGATCGCCATGGGAATGGTGATGCAGGTGGCAATGATCAGCAGGATGGTCGCAAGGCCGATCGCGTCCACCGCGGGCAGGCGGCGCATGATGATCGAGCTGGTGGCGTAGCACCCCGCCGCTCCCAGGCAGGCCAGACGTCCTTGGGTTTCAAGCGCGGTGCCGCTGCTCTCAAAGGCTTGCGTGCCGATCAGGATGACAACGCCGACAAAGCCCAGGGCAAAACCGATCACCTTGCGCGGGCTCATCGCTTCGCCCGGAACGAAGAAATGGGCGAGCGGCAGGATGATCAGCGCCGTCGCGGCCATGGTCACCCCTGCGAATCCCGAGGTGACATATTGCTGACCCCATGCGAGCAGGCTGAACGGCACGGCAGAGCTGGCGGCACCGATAAAGATCACGGCCGCGATGTCGCCGCGGGTGGGGGATTGGGTAAAGAGCCGAAACCCGCGCAGAGCCCAGATTACCACCATCACGGTGGCCGCGAACCCGACACGTGTGGCCGCGATCCAGAAGGGTGGCATTTCAGTCAGGGCGATTTCGGTCACCAGAAACGTGCCTCCCCAGATGAAGGCAAGCAGCAGGATCATCAGCCAGCTGGATTTGGTGATCTGGGGCGCGTCCGGCATGACATATCCTGTGGGAAAACTCGGCCCGCCAGATGTGACAGCCGGTTGCGCAAAAGAAAAGGCCCGGTGCAAAACCGGGCCTTTCCACATCGCTGCATCGGCGATCAGTTCTTGGATTTGTCGACCATCTTGCCGGCAGAGATCCAGGGCATCATTTCGCGCAGCTTGCCGCCGACGACTTCGATCTGATGTTCGTCATTGGCGCGACGCGAGGATTTCAGCGTGGGCTGACCGACGGAGTTTTCCAGCATGAAGTCACGCACGAATTTGCCCGACTGGATGTCGCTGAGAACGGCCTTCATGCGCGCTTTGGTCTCGTCGTAGGGCAGGATGCGCGGGCCGGAGACGTATTGGCCGTATTCCGCTGTGTTCGAGATCGAGTAGTCCATGTTGGCGATGCCGCCTTCATAGATCAGGTCAACGATCAGCTTGGTTTCGTGCAGACATTCGAAATAGGCCATTTCGGGCTCGTAGCCGGCTTCGACCAGTGTTTCAAAGCCGCAGCGGATCAGTTCAACGATACCGCCGCACAGAACAGCCTGTTCGCCGAACAGATCGGTTTCACATTCTTCGCGGAAGTTGGTTTCGATGATGCCGGAACGGCCGCCACCGATGGCGGAGCAATAGGACAGGCCGATTTCCAGCGCTTTGCCTGTGGCGTCGGTGTCTACCGCAACCAGGCAAGGCACGCCGCCGCCTTTGGTGTATTCGCCGCGCACAGTGTGGCCCGGGCCTTTGGGGGCCATCATGATCACATCAACGCCGGGTTTGGGTTCGATCAGGCCGAAGTGGACGTTCAACCCGTGGGCGAATGCGATTGCGGCCCCTTCGCGGATGTTGTCGTGCACGTATTTCTTGTAGGTTTCAGCCTGCAGTTCGTCGGGCATGGTGAACATGATCACATCGGCCCAAGCTGCTGCTTCGGCGATTTCCATGACTTTCAGGCCTTCGCCTTCGGCTTTCGCTTTCGAAGCGGAGCCTTCGCGCAGCGCAACGACGAGGTTTTTCGCACCGGAATCACGCAGGTTCAGCGCGTGGGCGTGGCCCTGGGAGCCGTAGCCGAGGATGGCGACTTTCTTGTCCTTGATCAGGTTCACATCGCAGTCACGGTCGTAATAAACGCGCATTGGGGCGTCCTTTCGGGTTCGTTGAAATCTAGGGAGACCATATCGAAGCTGCTGCGAGATGCTATTGCGGAATTGTGAGTTTATTTGGCGAAATGAAGATGGTAATGCGCAGTATACGGTAAAAATGGAAAAATCATGCTTGATGATATGGATCGACGACTTCTGCGCCACTGGCAGGCGGATGCGGGGCTGTCGCCGGCGGAGTTGGCCGACCTTACGGGGCTGACAGCGGGTAAGGTGTCGCGACGGATCGCGCGCATGCAGGAAGCCGGAATTGTGCAGGGGGTGGCGGCTGTCGTCGATTGGGCGGCATTGGGCTACACGGTCGAAGTGTCCTTGCGGATCACCTTGGACAAGACGCAGGGCAATGCCTTTGACCGCTTTCTTGAAGAGGCACGCCAACTGCCTGAGGTGATCGAGCTCCAGACCTTTCTGGGGCGGGTGGATGTGCGCCTATCGGTTATTGCGCGGGATATGGCGCATTATCAGCAGATTTACCGGGAGGGTATTCTGACCTTGCCGCATATTGCCGATATCGAGGCGCTGATGCATGTGGCGCGGATCAAGTCAGATGAGGCGTTGCCGCTATGATCACGCTCGATGAGGTGGACCACCGGCTGATCCGGTCGCTTGCGCGGGATGCCACTCAAAGCGCCGGTGCCCTGGGGCGTCATCTGGGGCTGTCGCAGCCTGCCACTTGGCGTCGGATCAAACGGTTGGAGGAGGCAGGCATCCTGCGCGGCAAGAGGTTGCGCTTGAACCGGGAGGCATTGGGGTTCGGCGTCACCGTCTTTCTCGGCGTCAAGCTTGCGACCAAAGGGCGGGTTAGCCTGGAGGATTTCGAACGCGCCGTCAGTGCCATCCCCGAGGTCCAAACGGTGGAGCATGTTCTGGGGCTATATGACTACCGTTTACGGGTTGTTGCGCGGGATCTGGCGGATTTCGAACGGGTGCTGCGGCGGCGGATCATGACCCTGCCGGGGGCGGGGGCCGTCGAGGCAAATGTGCTTCTAAGCGAGGAACGACTGACCGGACCATTGGGCCTGTGACTTTACCACGCGAGCGGCTATGTTCGCGCGAAACCATCAGGAGGATATCATGCCCGCTTTGCTAAATTCAGTTGACCCGGAAGGGCTTGAAGAGTTTTCGGTCGTGTTCACCGACCGGTCCTTGAACCATATGAGCGCCGTGTTCCAGGAGGTCATGCGCGACATCAGCACTTTGCTCAAGGACGTATACAAGGCCGATGCCGTGGCTGTCGTCCCCGGGGGCGGCACCTACGGGATGGAGGCGGTCGCCCGTCAGTTCGCAAGGGGGGCCGAGGTGCTGGTCGTGCGCAACGGCTGGTTTTCCTATCGGTGGAGCCAGATCATCGAGAGCGGCGATCTGACCGGCAATGCTACCGTCATGAAGGCGCAGATGCAGGGCAACAGCACGCCCGCGCCCTTTGCCCCGAGCCCGATTGATGACGTCGTCAAGGCCATCGAGACGCATAAGCCGCAGGTGGTTTTCGCACCTCATGTGGAGACCAGTGCGGGGGTGATCCTGCCCGATGACTATATCAAGCAGATGGCAGAAGCGGCCCATGCCGTCGGCGCGCTGGTGGTGCTGGATTGCATCGCGTCGGGCTGCGCATGGGTGGATATGAAGGCGCTTGGCGTCGACGTATTGCTCTCTGCGCCGCAAAAAGGCTGGAGCGCTTCGCCCTCTGCCGGGCTAGTCATGATGTCGGACCGCGCTGTTGCACGCATGGGAGAGACGACATCGGACAGTTTTGCCATCGATCTGGCCAAGTGGCATAGCATTATGAAAGCCTATGAAAATGGTGGCCACGCCTATCACGCGACCATGCCGACCGATGCGCTACGTCAATTCCGCGATACCATGCTTGAGACGAAATCCTACGGCTTTGACCGTTTGAAAGAGGCGCAGTGGCGTCTGGGGGATTCCGTGCGCAAGATGCTGGCGGAGAGGGGCGTTACTTCTGTCGCGGCGGAAGGTTTTGGCGCGCCGGGGGTGGTGGTGAGCTATACTGCGGATCCCTCCGTGCAAAACGGCAAGGCCTTTGCTGCCGAAGGGATGCAGATCGCTGCTGGCGTGCCCTTGATGTGTGACGAGCCGGAGGATTTCCAGACCTTCCGTCTGGGACTGTTCGGGTTGGATAAGCTTTACGACGTGGATGCCACGCTGGCGCGGTTGGCCGCCGTGGTCGATAAGGTACTGTAAATAAAGGCGCGCGGCAGGTCAGCCCTGCCGCATGCCCAAGCCCATCTCCATCAACATGCGCCGTACGGGGGGCAGGGCGTATAGCGCGCTGAGCCCTTTGGCACGCGCATCGCGGGCCAGCGGCGTTGTCGCCTGACTGGCGCGGTTCAAGAGGTCGATGCCGCGCAAGCGCAGTTGAATGTCGCCAAAACGCGCCTTGTGGTAGGCGTCCAGCATCTGCTGGCTGCCCAGATCAGCGCCGTGCTTTTGTGCCAGTTCCAGCAACGTTGCGATGTCTTGCAGCGACATGTTCAACCCCTGCGCGCCGATGGGGGGCATCACATGGGCGGCTTCTGCAATCAGGGCGACGCGTTCGGCCGAGAGGCGCGCGGCATGTTGGCTGATGATCGGCCAGATCGCCCGTTCGGAGGCCAGCGTCAACGGGCCGAGCACATGGGCACTGCGGTCGGTCGCGGCTTGAGAAAACGCATCTGCGTCAAGCGCCATCCGCGCAAGGCAGGACGCGCCGTCATCCATCCACACCACGGCAGAGCAGGGCAGACCGTCGCGATCGGGCAGGGGTACAAGGGTGAAGGGGCCCCCGCTGCGGTGCACCTCGGTCGATACGTTTTCATGGGGGATCGGGTGTGTCACGGCGAAAGCAAGCGCCTTTTGGCCATAGCTTTGGCGGGTCACCTCAATGCCGGCGGCGTCGCGCATGGGGCTGTCGCGCCCGTCTGCGGCAATCACGAGCTTTGTCGAAATTTTCGTGCCATCGCTGAGGCTTACGCGTGCGCCGGTGGTGCGGGTGAACAAGCTGGTGGTTGCAGTGCCGGGGCGGAAATCCACGTTCGGCAAAGCCTCTAGCCGCTCCAGAAGCGCGCGCCTTAGCAGCCAGTTCGGGAAGTTCCAGCCGAACGGTTGGTCCGAGATATCGGCAGCATCAAAAGCGCGGCTGGTCACCAGTGCATCGCCGTCACCGCCCGCATCCACAATACGCATCACCTGCAACGGTGCCGCGTGTTCTTCCAGATGGGCCCAGATGCCCGCTGCCTCAAGCACGCGGCGCGCCGGCTGCAGCATCGCGGTAGAGCGCATGTCGGCCCCTTTCGCCGCACCATCGGTGACGGGGGGCGTGGGGTCGACGCAGACCACGTTGAAACCCGCGGTGCCGAAAGCCGCTGCCGCCGTCAAACCGGCAATGCCGCCGCCCGAAATCAAGATATCACATGCCATAGTCATGCCCGTCAGTTAGCCCGTGATCTGTGCAAGAAAAGCCGAAAGATCATCGGTGTGGAAATGGATGTGCGGTGCGGGGGCGGGGTGCTCGGCCACATGGACGGTGCCCATCCCCATGTCATGCGGGGCGATCAGGTTGCGTGGGTCGTCCTCAAACATCACGGCGGTGGTTGGGGTCAATGCGTCGGCGGCAAATATCAGGTCGTAGGCCGCGCGTTCGGGTTTGGGTAAAAATGACGCGTGTTCAACGCCGTAGATGGCATCGAACAGGCCCGACAGCCCCCGTGCGGCAATGACTTTTTCGGCGTAGGGGGCAGTGCCGTTGGTATAGATGATCCGGCGCCCCGGCAGGGCGGCGATCCGCTCGGCAAGCAGGGGATCCGGGATCAGCGCGTCAAAGGAGATCTCGTGCACCTCGTGCAGATAGGGGCCGGGATCAAGGTCGTGTTCGCGCATCAGCCCGGCCAGCGTGGTGCCGTAGGTGTGCCAATAATGTCTGCGCAGATAATCCGCGCGCTGCTCATCGACGTTCAAGGCGGTCATCACCCAGTGCGTCATCCGCTGTTCAATCTGGTCGAACAGGCGGGCGGATGGCGGGTATAATGTGTTATCAAGGTCAAAGACCCAAGTATTCACATGAGAAAAAGAGGTGTGTGGCAT